>Ga0210409_10001117_pt1 | contig 37084 bp, 23 predicted proteins | sample IncBWH17MmetaG_FD_161649 | JGI IMG/M metagenome (GOLD analysis project Ga0210409, IMG submission 161649) | Forest soil microbial communities from Barre Woods Harvard Forest LTER site, Petersham, Massachusetts, United States - Inc-BW-H-17-M | ecosystem: Environmental > Terrestrial > Soil >... | reverse complement strand
CTGCGCGGTGACGAACATGCCCGGAAGCAGCTGCGCGTTAGGGTTCGCCAACTGCACACGCGCCGTGAGCGTACGGGTCGCAGGATCGACATGCGGCAGAACCGCATCGACCTTACCCTGGAAGACCGTGCCCGGCAGTGCCGCCACTCGCGCCTTTACGGGATCGCCCGCATGGATCTGCGCACCGAGACTCTCGGGTATCTCAGCGTTGATCCAGACCGTGGCCAGCCCGTTGATGCGAAACAGGGGCGCGCCACTCATGACCGTCGCCCCCTGGCGGGTGCTGAGCTCTGCGATGACTCCGGCAATGGGTGCGGTCACCGTGACATGCGACTGGATCTTGCCCTCGGCTTCGAAGGCACGGATCAAGTCGTCCGTCATACCGACGAGCCGCATGCGCTGGCGCGCACCCTCGAGCAGGTCGACGGCGCCCGGGCTCTTGAGAGTCTTGATCGCCAGATACTCTTCCTGGGCGGCGATCCAGTCGGGCACGTACAGATCCGCAAGCGGCTGACCCTGGCGCACCGGATCGAGCGTTGCGCGCACACGCAGGCGCTCTACGAAGCCGTTCGCACGGGCGGGCACCAGCACCACGTCCCGTTCGTCATACCCGACGGTAGCCGTCGCCTCGATCGGTCGATCGAGCGTGCCGCGAGTCACTTGAGCGGTACGAACACCTAGGTTCTGCTGCACCCGGGAGCTGATCTGGATGGCGCCACTCTCATCCGCGCCTTCCTCGACGGGTACGAGCTGCATTTCCATGAAAGGAGACTTCCCGGGATGATCGAACCTCTGCGTTGGCGCCATCGGATCGTGCCAGTAGAGAATTCGCTTTCCGGTTTGCGGATCGATATCACCCGCCTTAGCCGCCCCTGGCGCACCGGTCGCCGCAGCTGACATCGGTGCACGGCGCCCCGCACTCACGCCGGCGGAATACAGGCCGTAGCCTATGAGCGCAAGAAGAACTACCGCACCTAGGCCGATGACGAGGTACTTACGACTCATGGGAGCTCTCCCCGTGAGGAGTCGATGGGCGGCGCCGCGGCGTCCGCATCGGACTGCGTGGAACTGAGGAAAGTAAGCTGTGCCCACAGGCGCGCCGCGCTTTCCTCGAGTTGCAGCGCCTTCAGGCGTGCATCGATCTCGGCCCGTTGCGCGAGGAGCAGGTCGTTCAACGTGGCCTTGCCGCCGCCGTAAGCGGCGCGCGCCGCGACGGTGCGGTCCGCGGACAGCGGGATGATGGAATTACGATAGCGCTCCAGGCGTTCGCGGGCACTGTCCCACGCATCGATTAGGGTGCTGATCTCTGCGGCGTGCGCACGGAGCATGTCCTCGCGTTCGGCCTTCGCCTGAGAGGCCTCCGCCAGCTTGGCGGCGAGTTTCGGGTCCTGGCGGTAGGCGCGACGGACTTCGAGCGGCACAGTGAGTTCCAGGGTCACCATGTTGGAGTAGCCGATCCCGCGCTGGCTGTACATGAACTCGACCGACCAGTCCGGATGGCGATCGGCGCGCGCAACCTCGGCACCCGCGCGGGCGAGCTCCTCGCGGCGCTGAAGCGCGAGAATTTCAGGATGCTCGGCCAGTTGAGAATCGAGCGAGTGCTTATGTAGGGGTATGGAGTCAATGGACGGATGTCCCGCCAGTGGGCGTTCTGCCGCCTCACCGATCCAGCGCTCCAGAGCGAGCTTCGCACCTCGAACCGTGCGCGACGCATCGAGGTCCAGATCCTCGGCTTCCGCCAGCGCGGCACGCGCGGCGAGTACGTCGGCCGCGGTCCCGTGACCGCCCCGGTACGCCGCTTCGGCGGCTGTTTGGTCGAGACGTGCCACACCGACCTGCTCGAGGATGGCTCGCTCCTGCGCCTCGGCGTAGTAACGATTCAGCCACGCGAGTGCACTGTCCCGTTGGACCTCGACCAGGGCCTGTGCCTTCTGGGCCTCCGCAAGCTGCACCGCCTGCTCAGACTCCATCGTTCTCGCGCGCAGCTTCGTCGGGCGGGTGATCTCCTGCATGATTCCCACGCTGCGCATCGTCATGAAGTCCTGTTGGACGCTGAAGCGCTCCGAGCCGTCGATGGGAAGGTTTTCGACTCCGATCTTCGCAATCGGATCCGGACGCTCGGCTGCGGTGACGGAGAGGTCTTTCGAAGCTGAAACCGCAAACTCGCTCGCCTCGATCTGCTTGGAGCGCTCGGTTGCGATCCGCTGGGTCTCACCCAAGGTGAGCGGCGGCTCGGCACGGACAGCCGCGCTAGTCGTTGCCAGTGCGACAAAAACGGCGCTGCGTGCCATTGCTCCGAGGCGGAACCCTGACCCGCTGACATTCGAACCAAGTTGTGGACGCACAGGCCGAGGCGACGGCCGGGAGACCAATAGGGCAGATCGATTCATGACGCTCACCGATGAAGTCAGCCAATAAATCCACGGCTAGCGACGGACGCGCCGATTGGCGCGCTGTCGAGGGACGTGGAATTGAACCGGTGGTTAGCCGGTATCGGTAGAGCGAGAGTTAAAGGCGCAGGCGCGCCGTGCGCAGATAAGTCAGGGATTCGTCAACGTGATGGGGTAAGAAGGCGACCGGCGTTCGTAGATCCAAGAGTGGTCGCCCGACCGTGAGCATCGTCGGCGGCACGGTCGCCGCAGGGAATCCGGACGCGTGGCCTTGGGGCACACGAACCCCGATTGCCGACAATGAGGGGGCAACGGTCGCGCGCAATGCACAACAATTGCTGGCCTGCGCACAGAGGGACACCGAGCGTATCGGTGCACCGCAGTCGGCCGGCGAGCCCGCGGGGCAACAATCGGTTCTCGAGACACAGTTGGAGCAGTCGATAGCCGGCCGGACGATGCCAAGAAGGCATGTCAGAACTACCAGCGAAGCAAACAGCCGACGAACCACCCTGTCACCTCTGGGCCCATCCCATCCACTGAGTGGCCCCTCGGGCTTAAGTTCCGCGATCAGTGGTCGGGAGTCAATCGTCTTCTCGCGCCGTGGTTCACAGGTCGGGTAACGAGTGTTCCGGTCGTCGCGGCAGGATCGGCGACCCGTAAATTGGCTTGGCGTTCCGGCCGCCGCCAATGGTTTGGGCGCCCCAAAAGGCTCGATGCCGCTAGACTTGCGTCCTGATGGCCCCTAACCGCTTCGATCGCATGGAATGGGCCGGGGCATTCGGCGACCTCGGGACGCTAATCCCCTTCGTGGTCACCTACATCGCTGTTGTCAGAGTCGATCCCTTTGGCATCCTCCTGGGGCTGTAGTCATGGGAGGAGAGACCCTCTCGGCCTTGCATCTGCTTCTCACGGGCGACCCGGCGCTCTTTGCCATCGTGAGACTGTCTATTGCGGTGAGCCTGAGTGCGACGATCCTCGCGGCGCTTCTCGGAGCTCCGCTCGGTGCGCTCGTGGCCCTGACGCGCTTCAGGGGTCGAGAGGTGGCCATTGTGGCGCTCAACGCCATGATGGGGCTGCCGCCCGTCATGGTCGGACTCGTCTGCTACCTCGCGCTTTCGCGGTCAGGTCCCCTGGGCGCGTGGGGCTGGCTCTTCACGCCGAAGGCCATGGTCATCGCACAGACCATTCTCGTCACTCCGATCATCGCGGCCATCACGCGCCAGACGGTTGAGGATCTATGGGCCGAGTATCGCGACGAGCTCACCGCCATGAACGTCGGCCCCCTGCGGCGGGTCGCCACGCTGCTGTGGGACGGCCGCTTCTCGCTCACCACGGCCTTCCTCGCCGGTTATGGACGAGCGGCTGCCGAAGTCGGCTCCATCATCATCGTAGGCGGAAACATCGAAGGGTTTACGCGCACGATCACGACCGCGATGGCGCTCGAGACCTCGAAGGGAAACCTCGCGCTCGCGATCGGTTTGGGAATCGTGCTGCTCCTCATCGTCATTTCGGTGAGCGCGCTCGCCTGGGGTGTGCGGCGCGCCGGCGAGCGCTTTGCAGGATGACGATGCGCGCACCGAGCTCCGACCTGCCGATCCTCTTTGCCGGCGTCGATATCCGCAGGGGCACGACGGTGCTGCTGCGCAACCTCTCGTTTACGATCTCTGCGGGCCCGCCCACGGTGCTGATCGGCCCGAACGGGGCCGGTAAGTCGACGTTGCTGCGAGCTGGGATGGGACTCATTGCGCCCACTTCCGGCGCCATCACCTGGGGAGGTCGTGAGGCGCCTTCCCCGACGGGACGTGCCATCGTCTTTCAGCGCCCCGTGATGCTCCGCCGGAGTTGCGCCGCCAATCTCGCCTATGCGCTGGCCGCCGCGGGTGTCTTCGGCGCCGATCGCGAGAGTCGCCTGGCTGACCTGTTGCGGATCGTCGGTCTGGAAGCGGTCGCCGATCGGCCGGCTCGCCAGCTCTCGGGCGGTGAGCAACAGCGGCTCGCGATGGCGCGTGCCCTTGCGCGCAACCCCACAGTGCTCTTCTTGGACGAGCCGACCGCAAGCCTCGACCCGGCCGCTACCAAGGCAATCGAGGACATCGTGCGCACGGTGAGCGAGACGGGCGTCAAGGTGGTGATGGCGACACACGATCTCGGAGAGGCGCGACGGCTCGCAGGGGAGATTCTTTTGCTCCACCGCGGCGAGCTGATCGAGAGCCGCCCCGCGCAGAAGTTCTTTGCCGATCCGGTTACGGACGCGGCGAAGCGATTCATCGCCGGGGAACTCCTGGTCTAGCTCCGAGGGACGCTGGATGAAACCTGCAGCCAGAACCCGAACGTGGGTTGCCCTTGGGGTGGCGGCCCTGGCGCTGTCGGGGGTGGCAACGGGCGCTCAGGCAGATGACCGCTCGATCGTCGTCGCGTCGACGACTTCCACCCAGGACTCCGGCCTTTTCGAGTATCTGCTGCCTCTCTTCAAGGAGAAAACTGGGATCACCGTAAAGGTAGTAGCCCAAGGCACGGGGCAAGCGCTCGACACCGGCCGGCGTGGGGATGCAGACGTCGTCTTTGTCCACGCGAAGGCGGCGGAGCTCAAGTTCCTCGCGGAAGGTGAGAGCCTCAGGCGCTATCCCGTCATGTACAACGACTTCGTGCTGATCGGGCCCAAGAGCGACCCGGCCGGCATCAAGGGCCTGAAGGACATCGAGCAGGCTCTGCGCACGATCAAAGACAAGCAGGCGCCGTTCGTCTCACGCGGCGATCGCTCGGGCACACACTTGGCGGAGCTCGCTCTGTGGAAGGCTTGCGGCATCGACATCGAGCGGGCTCGGGGCCCCTGGTACAAGTCGATCGGGCAGGGGATGGGCGCCGCGCTCAACTTCGCTGCGGCGAGCAACGCCTACCTGTTGTCCGACCGCGCGACGTGGATTCACTTTGCGAACAAGGCTGACCTTGAGATCGTGGTGCAGGGTGACCGGCGGCTCTTCAATCAATACGGCGTCATGCTGGTGAACCCGGCGAAGCACCCAAACGTCAGGAGAGCGTTGGGCCAGGCTTTCATCGACTATCTGATCTCGCCCGAGGGACAAAGAGCGATCGCCGATTACAGGATCGATGGGCAGCAGCTCTTCTACCCAGACGCAGGCGACCCTGGCGCCTGACGGCGCTCGGGAGCAAGCAACCCTATGGGTGCGCCATGTGGTCGTGGCCCGCCATGGCGTCGGCTCCGTGGTCCGAGAGCTGCGCATCGAACCACTCGTGGATGGCCGTGATCAGCTCGGGTCGCTTCGCGAAGTATTCGATCTGTCCGCCGTTCGCTATGTCGGTGTAGAGGATCTTGATCTCGCCGGGTTTCGCGGCCTTGAGCTGTGCGAGCCCCGGCATCTGCTCGCCGTGGGTTTGCGTGGGACCCGAGAAATCGCCTTGGTGGAAGCGCGTCGCGATGTCCTCGAGGTGCATGCGAATCAACCGAATCTGGTCGGTGTCGCCGGGACTCTTCGCGACCACCTGCTGAAGGCCTCCGGTCGGCGTCTTGGTAAACACGTGCGTGGTTGCGCTCAATTTGAAGGGCATGACCTCCGCACCGCGGGCCGCCACCTCGTCTTGTCGCTGCTCATAATGCCGGGGTCGAGGGTTCGAGTCCCTCCCTTTCCACCAATGACTTACGCGCGCTTTCGATCACGCGCCGTAAAGTCGGCGTGGGAGTTTCTCGGGACTCCACGATCCTATTCGTAGCCTCGATCAATCGGCCAATCTCGGCAGCGCTGTAGTGTGTCGTGATGTCCGGCCCCTTGTGACCTAGCAGGTCCCGCCGATCCTCGAGACTCACTCCAGCCGCTCGGAGTCTCCGACCGAAGGTGTGCCGGAGGTCATGGACCCGGACGGTTCGGAAGCCGGCCGGCGCGTCCATGCCGAACCATTCCGGGTAGCGCTCCGCGGCGCGCCTCCGTGCCCCGTCCCAGCCGGCTGAACGGAGATGACCCAGTTGCGTCCGCCGACGCGGCGACACGAAGACGAACCGGCGATGGCGACCACGAGCGCGCTCAATAACGGCCTGTGCAGCGTCGTTGAGGACTATCACCCGTGACTCGCCGTTCTTCACGACCTCGGGCGGCAACGCGAAGACACTCCGCCATCCGCGCTGTGCATCGGGAGTCGATACACGACGTTCCCACGACCACTTGAGCTGACACAGTTCCCGGTCACGCACTCCTGTGTTAACTACGAACGTTGCCATTTCCGCAGCGTGCGGTGGCAGCTCGCTGAACAGCAGTTCCTGCTCCCTCTCATCGATCGGATACGGCTGGCGTCCGCGATGGCCACTTTCCAGGAGAATCTCCGGCGTCCTCTTGAGCCAGGTCAAGTTGGTCCCAGGGAAACACCATACCGTCGCTGCCAGTCGAAGGACACGTCGGGCAAGCGCTATCTTCTGATTGCGTGTGCGAACAGAAAGATGCCGACGTGCCTCGCGATAGCGGGCGAAGGAGTCGTTATTGATTCGATCAAGCGGTAATTGGCCGATGAAAGAATCCACGTCCCTCATGACTGCTGCGTCTCGGTCGATAGATTTCTTGCTCGAGTACTCGAGCAGATACCTCTGAATCGCGTCTCGAAACGTGCGTTGCGGCCGTTCGCCATAGACTCGGATCTCGCGAAGCTCGCGCAAGCGATGTATCAGGTATCGCTCGGCTTCCTCGCGGTCTTCTGTGCCCGTGCTTTCGCATAGGCGACCGTATCGCCTCACACGTTTGTCGATGTGCCACACGTATGTACCGTCTGTGCGATATCGTTTTAACAAACCGTGATTGATTTCCACCACAACTCGCTCCTTTCGGTTTGAGCCAAGTGGCGCCCGTTGCTCGCTCAGTATACGAACTAGCGCTACGAGAGAGCGATTGGGCGGGGAAGGATCAACGACGCCGGAAATGTCGAAAGGCGAAAGCGATCGTGACAATGCTCCTGCCGTAGCGGGATAGCCGATTGGCGATCGTCTTTGCTTGGTGGTCGATCGAGCGATAGCTGCACATCGCAGGCGCTCCAATGCGGCTTCGGGCGACCAAAGACCGGCGTCCAATCGAGACCAGCCGCAATGAGGTGTATCCCCAGCTGGCCGAAAGGGCAAACTGCGACGGCGGGCGGCGCAAAGAATTAGGGGTAGTCTGCCAACGGCCAAGAGCAGATCAGCGTCTTAGTCCCGTCGCTGTTACGGACGCGGTCCAAGCTTCCGCCCGAGAGCACTACCACGGCCTGAATTGCGTCGAAACCGCCGTGCCCGCCTGTTGAAGACAGCGCTTGAATGCGGGAACCATCCGTCTCCGCTGCCGCCTCGATCGACAGCCTCAGCGTCGCGCCGCTTAGTGCCAACTCCCACAAGAGGCGGGAAGGTGCGGGACTTTGTTCGGCGGAGTCCACGGTCATCCGCGCGATGCGCAGGAGGATGGGCTTCAGCTCTTCAGGGATGTCGCACTCGGCGAGCAGTACCTGCGACTTGATCACCAGTGCGGCGTTCAGTGACCGTGCATCGACCCACAAGGAATGCAGCGTCACCAGAAGCCCCGCGTCCTCCATTTTCGGTGGGCGCAACTGCAACGCCACCGCGCGAGTGTCTCGGATCAGCGCCTGGAGTGAGGGGATGACCGACTCGGGTACTTCTACTGCGGCAGCTAGCTGCGCACTCTTCAGGCAGTACATGATGCCGCTGAGTGTCTGGCAGACGCCATCGTGCAGACGCAGGAACGCATTTGCGCCGCGCTTTTCGTCCCACTCGAACAGTCGTGAGGAGAGTCGCGGCAGCAGCTCTGGCGAACTCTCCCGACGCGTCGCGGCGCGCGTGAACCTTGGAAAGCTCAGGAATGCAAAGAGCGCCCCCAGGAGGACGCAGATTGTCAGGCCAACCGCCGGGCCAAGAGGCAGGCGCAATTCAGCGCGTTGGTTTGAGAATGCTGCGAGCTCGCGGAGACCCGCTGCAATCGGTCGATCGGCGCCTTTGACCGCGGCATCGATCTCCGCGATCGTCATGTGCCTCGACTGCATGTCCCGGACGGCCACTACGGCCGACTCGTAACCTGAAAGCGCCTGCCCAAGCGCGGCGCGCACCCTGCGCTCATCCGGTCGCTGCGTGCCCTGGGTGTCATACAAGGAGATAGTCCGCTCGAGCACCTGGATGTGTCGCTCACAGTCATCGCAATAGGACGCATCGCTCCGAAGGACACAGTCCTTAAAATCCTGCACGGCGTTACCGAGCTCGACCTCGCCGACCAGGCTCAGTACTCGCTTCTGGTTCGAGCTATCACGCAGCTCACTTTGCCGGTGGTAATCGCGCGCCATGCCAATTCCGGTGCTGATGGCGAGCCCGAGGAACAGCGTCGCGATGGCTGCCGCTGCCCGGCGGGGGAGTGATGACCGAAGCATTGCCGCAAACTCCATCACAGCCCGGAAGCCCATACGAAGTTTGTGGATTTCGGAACGCAGGTTGTTCATGACAGCGGGTGCTGGTGTTCGATCGCGTAGCGGACCAGTTCCGCCACGTTTCGCATGTTGAGTTTTCGAAGCACATTCAGTTTGTGAGCGCTGACGGTCTTGGCGCTCAGGGCGAGACGCTGCGCAATTTCGTTGATCGTCTTGCCGTCCGCCAGCATGCCGAAAACTGCCAGCTCGCGCCGCGAGAGTCGTTTGTGCGGCGGCTCGACGTCATTCTGTAGCGCCACGTGCAACGCGAGGCTCTCCGCGATGCTCGGGCTGAGATACATGGCCCCGCCGGCCACTCGTCGTATGGCGCTGATCAACATCTCCGGGGTCACGTCCTTGGTCACATAGCCATTCACGCCGGCCCTGAGCGCCCGCATCGCGTAGGCGTTCTCGGTGTGCATGGTCAGGACGAGGGTGCGCGCGAGCGGCTGGAGCGAGCGTATCTCGGCAATCAGGTCGAGGCCGTCACGTGCCGAAGCGGGCGCCGGTAGCGACACGTCGAGAAGGACTACTTCGACGCTGTGCGTCCTCAGTTGCTCAAGCGCTTCCTCGTAGGTTTCGGCTTCGGCGACCACATTCAAATCGGGCTGGTGGGCCAATAGGGCACTGACACCCTTGCGAACGAGCGTGTGGTTGTCGGCGATAAGGATGTTGATCAAGTAGCAGCTCCGAGGCGTCCTTGAGCTCAATTCTAAGAGACAACCGAGACTAACTCCCGGTAGTGCCTATTGATATTGAGAATTACACCCAGTTTCGAGTGGGTGAAAGCCTGACCTGTGCACACGGGATCACAGCGCGGCGGCCCACCCACCGGCCATAGCTCGGTAGGCACCGATTATGTCATCCAAGCGTATGGCGCCCATATAGATGGGCAATAGACCCCATATAATCGGGCTAAATGCTCGATTTAAATAAGCGTATAGCTTGATTAATTTGAGCCAAAGACCAAAGGGTTCGATCAAGCGGGGGGTTTATTGGATGGCTGGAGGCTCATGAGCGACTATGCGATCTCAATCCGCGTACGGAATGCGCGCATCAGACGCAAGATCGCTGAGTGCGGGTTCCGCAACGTCAGTGAGCTCTGCCGGCTCGCCGGCCTCAATCCCTCAGCGATCAGCGCTTTACTGAACCTGAGGGTGCCCCCCCTCACGCATACGGGCGCCTGGCGTCGCACCGCGCTGGCTCTCGCGGAGGTCCTGGGATGCACCTGCGAAGAGTTGTTCAGCGAAACGCAGCGGACGCTCGTTCTGCGTACTAACCCAAGGGAATGCACGGTCACTGAGAGCGAGTTACGGAAGCTCTGCCGCAGGATCGAGCGACCGCTGATCGAGGATCCGGGGGAGCGCCTGCTGGATGACTCGGACGAGTACTCGAAGGGAGCGGTGGTCCGTCGGGCACTGGATGAGCTGAGGCTGACACAACGCAGCCGAAAGATCATCGAGGGCTATTTTGGCATCGACTGCGACGAGAAAACGCTGAGCGATCTTGCACTAGAGTTCAACGTCTGCAGGCAAGCGATCGAGCAGTCGCTGAACATAACGTTGCGGCGCCTTGGCAGCCGCCAGTCAAGGTCACGCCGGCTACTGCTGCAAGCCTATCAACCAGCCAATGCCATGGGGACGGCTGATGAAACGCGGATACGAAGCGCGCAGCAGCGCGCCTCTCTGCTTCGGACCGAGAGGGAGCGGGAGTCTCGGGTCAGCGCCCAAGGCAACGCACCCAGGCCGGTGCGCGTTGCGTTAGCTACTTAATCCTTCCGACCGCATGCCCTGCGGACCACGGCCTTAGGTCCGTCATTCACCTCGCAAGTCAACCGCCCGAGCTCAGCAACAGCCCGGCGATCTTTCCGGCTAGCCGCCGAATGAGGGGCAATACGGCTATGGGTAGAAACAACGGACGCGAGAGATCTGAGCACATACCAAGATCACCTCCCTATATACCCAAGCAAACTGCCCATTTTCAGCGAGCCCTTCGCTCCTATATAACAAGATCCAAGCTGACAGGCTTCGAGCCAACAGAAAAATCAGCTGAATGTCCGGCCAGTCAGATCGCAGAACGAAGCGGGGTGCCTGGCGCGGATTCGAGGGAGGTCCGGAGGGACAAAAGATGAGGAAGGCATACGCCCTATCAGTGCACTTCAAGCCTGTCTGCCAGAGCGGGACAGGCGGCGCGCCGCGAGCAATGCGCCTCGCGACCGTCGACGGCACGCGAATGTGCGTGGCCTCTCATCCGCATCCGCCGAAGGCCGAGCGAAACGCCCCTCAGGCGCAACGGTGTCCGAAATGAATGCAGTCGCGTGCGCGCGCCGACAACTCCAGGTCGGAGGTCTTATGCTTAATCGACAGGTACTGTGCCGGGCTCTTGCGGCGCTGATCTCGACGACACGCTGCGGGATCGTGTTCGGGCTACTGACTCTGTGCGCGGTACCCGCCATGGCTCAGTCGTTCCGGGTTCAGTGTCCCTCCAGCACTATCACTCACCCGGACTCCACGACCACCCAATTGGTCAACAGCTCTGAGCCCCCTTACAACGGGCCGACCCAGTTCACGACCAACGCCCAGGGCTTCGTGACACCGACGGCCGGGACCGTGAACGGCGCCGTCAAGTGCCAGCAGATCTCGGGCGGCGATGGCTACTCGACGATGGCGGATGGCACGCAGACGTACATGTTCTCCTTCGGGCCGCTCTCCGGGCTTGCGGATATCGCGGCCGGCCTGCCGGGCACGCAGTACCCGAACGTCTTCAACACCGTTTACCCGGGCGCCCTGTTACAGCGCGGCGACCCCGCGACAACGGACGGGGCCACGAGTGGGGCTTCGCGGGGCGCTCTTGGGGCGTTTACGTTCAACGGCGCAGTGGGTCTGACTCCGGATCTGGACCAGCAGGCGGCGGGACTGTGCGGCGGCTCGGGGCAACCCTCGTGCCTCGACGGTCATGTGGATCCTCGTCAGATCATCGATGTTGGCGTAATGAACGGCAATATCCCGGCACCGTTGATCGCGTTCGACGAAGACGACGAGTTCTTCCTCACCCTGACCAACGTAGGGATGATCATGCGGCCCGACCTGTTCGAGCAGCACACGGTCCATTTCCATGGCTATCCCAACGCATCCTCTTTCTATGACGGCGTGCCCGACGCGTCGGTGGCAATCAACATCGGCGGTAGCTTCACTTACTACTATCTGGCGCCGGATGCGGGAACCTACTTCTGGCACTGCCACATCACGCCTCCCGAGCACCTGCAGATGGGAATGGTGGGACAGCTTTACGTGCGTCCGCGGCAGGATCGGGTGCCGGTCGGTACCGCCCTCTATACCGCGCTCGAGTGGCAGAATGGCCTAGTGGAACCAGCCGTTCCGGGCGGTACCACATCAAGGGCACCGGATCCGCGCACCGCCTGCAACCCTGCTGCAGACATCCTGTGCTCGGCCTACACGCCGGCCGTTAACACCGGCGCCACGCAAAAGGTCGATCCGCTCGTCATCGATCCCATAACGGGTACGGCGGACCTCCCCTACAAGTACGTCTACAACGATGGCGACGGCTCGACGGCGTATGACACCGAGTACCCCGTCCAGATGCACGGCTTTGACCCTAATTTCCACTTTGTGGGCATGACGTTCAACGCGGAAATGTTCGTGGACATGAACGACAAGTACTTCCTGCTGAACGGGCGGAGCTACCCCGACACGGTGGGCGCGTGCGGCGGCGTAATTACCGGCTGCGCGCCAGGTCCGCAGGCGACGACGTCGAGCGATACGCAAATGCACTACTCGCAGCCGTTGCCGGCGCTCATCAACATTCCCGCGGGCGGGAAGGCGTCTCTGCGCCTCGTGAACCTGTCGGTCGCCGAGTATTTGACGCTCCAGACCTTGGGGATTCCCATGAAGGTGGTCGGCTGGAACGCGAAGCTGCTGCGCGACCAGGCGGGCAACAACACCGAATACTATGCGAACTCGATCACCCTGGGCGGCGGCGAGTCCAACGACGTGATTCTGGACGCCAGCGATGACGGGTGCAGCGCCACGCTCGGCGCGGGCTGCGCGGCGAAGCTGTATCCGCCAGGCAGCGTGTTCTATCTCTACGAACCCGATCTCTACAGGCTGTCGAATGACGCCGAAAACTTCGGCGGCATGATGACGGAAGTCCATATCTGCAATTCGACGGTGAACGGCACCACCTTTGGTAACACCTGCAACTAGGGGCCGAGGCAATGAGGCAGATGAACATGAAAAAAGCGATCTTCAGAAGCACACAGCTCTTGGTGCCGATAGCTTTGGTGATGTGGTTTGCAGCCTCGGCTCAGGCTGCGGCCCCCGGCATCACCACGACGGCCGCGACGGGCTTCCAGTTGGTGGCCGCAGCGGAATATCTCAACCAGCCCGACGGGCAGGCGATCTACTCCTGGGGTTACGGCTGTAAGTCGGGCTTTAGCCCGACTTTTCTCCCGTTGAGCATTGCTGCGCCGCCCGGGGGTTGCCCGACCATGCAGGTTCCCGGCCCGACGCTGATCGTCACAGAGGGTCAGACGGTCACAGTCACGTTGACCAACGCTCTGCCCACGGCGGCCGGCAACACCTCGATCCTGTTTCCCGGTTTCCAGGTGAATGCAACGGGCGGTGTCACGGGGCTGCTGACGCAGGAGGCGGCGCCGGGCGGCAGTGTCACCTACACGTTTACTGCCACCGCGCCGGGCACGCACCCCTACTACAGCGGCACGCAAGGCGACCTGCAGGTGGAGATGGGCCTGTACGGCGCCGTCATCGTGTTGCCGACCGGCGGCGGCCCGACCGCCTGCAACGGCACGAACACCAACCTGTTCGGGAAGTCCGATTACGGCAGCACACACGGCATCCCCGGCTTTCCGGAGCAGGACTTCCGGCTGGCACACGCTGCCTACGACCACGTCAAGAGCTGCTACGACCGCGAATACCTGTTCCAGTGGGCCACGATGGACTCCAGGATTCACCAGCAGGCATTGGCGCAGGTTACCTCAACGAATGCCAGCGGGGTTTGTCTGACTGCTGGGAACCCGGCGTGCAGCCTCAACGTCCAAACCGAGCCTTACCATCCCGGGTACTTCGTGATCAACGGGCGCTCGATGCCCGATCTGATGGATCCCAACTACGCGGCCGAGTATCCGCACCAGCCCTACAACGGTAATCCCCACATCCATCCGGGCGAGCTGCTGTTGATCCGCACGATCGGCCAGGGGCGGTGGCAGCACCCCTTCCACGAGCACGCCAACCACGTACGCATCCTGGCGCGCGACGGGAACCTGATTCTCAGCCCCACCGCTCCGGCTACGAATCTCGCCGGGACCTTGATGTTCAACACGGACACCACCCCGGGGCAGGCGTTCGATGGGATTTTCTACTTCACCGGCAGGGGATTGAACTGGGACCCGTACGGTCACCATCCCGCCGCGGCCGCGAATCCCAGCGCCAACAACAAGAATCCTTTTCCGACAGACGCTAACGCCTCGCTGCCCTGTGTTCCGGATGCCAACGGTTACAACACGCTAGGCACAAGCAACACGGCGCTCAATTACTACGAGTGGTGTCAGGACCACAATAAGCCGGTGCAGGCGAATCCTTTCGGCGATGTGGCGGCGGGCGGGCCGGCCACTCTGCCAGACCCCAACATCTTCACCAACGGCGCCTGGTACGGCGGCACCCCATACCTGGGTCCGGATGCGAGCCTGCGCGCCACGATGGCTGCTTGTGACACCACCACCAACGCCGGCTGCACGACGCTGCTGCCCTCGAACACGCAGGCCAACCCGGCCAACGAGCGCGGCTGGGCGTTCATGTGGCACTCGCACAACGAGCGCGAGATCACGACCAACAACGTTTTCCCCGGCGGCATGCTGATGATGCTGCTGGTGGATTCCCGGGAATTTCCGATCGACGAGTCCCTGTGAGTCGACAGAGAACACTCATGCGAACAAACAATCTCAAAGCGACCCTGAAGGCTGCGACACTGGTAGCCGGCCTGTTCCTGGCCGGAACGACCGTGGCCTTCGGCCAGCAGCAGGTCAATCTAACGGCGGGGCCGGCCGGCATCACCACGCCCGATGGCAACGGGGTGCCGATGTGGGGCTACACATGCGGCGCGCTGGCCGCGACCGTCACGTCGACGGCGACGTGCGCCCCGTTGAGTGGGGCCGGATCTCCGGCGGCCGTCGGTGCACTCGGCGCCGTGCCTGTGGTCAATGGAGGTTCGGGTTACACGAGCGCGCCGGGCGTTAGCATTTCAGCGCCTACCACCCTCGGTGGCGTGACGGCTACGGCCGTCGCTGCGGTCGCCAACGGCCAGGTAGTTAGCATCACGCTGATGACCCCGGGCTCCGGCTATACCTCCGCTCCCACGGTCATGTTGAGCGGCGGCGGTGGCACCGGCGCTGCGGCTACGGCAGGACCCGCCTGGTCACCGGTGGTCATCACGGTTCCGACCGGAGCCACGGGCGGCCTGCAAATCAACCTCACCAATAACCTCGTGTTTACGCCGCAGACAACCGGGGCGACTGCGAACAGTATTCCCACGTCGATCATGATTGTGGGACAGGCGGGAGGCGGCCTCGGAACGGTCGCGCTGCGGACCACCACGGCGCCCCCGGACCACTCGAACGCCCAGGGCACTTACACATGGCCCATCGCAGGTGGTGCCGGGTCGGGGACGCCGCCCGTGCAGGGGCCGCGTGTGCAGTCGTTCGCCGCGGAAGTGGCACCGGTGGTGGCGACCACAGTAGCGACCTGCAGTGCTCCGAGCACAGGGCCGGTGACTGGCTGCGCATCGCTGACCTGGCCACTCCTTAAGCCGGGCACTTACCTGCTCGAGTCCGCCACCCATCCCTCTATCCAGGTCCCCATGGGCCTGATCGGCATGCTGGTGGTCACGACCGCGCCTGCGAGCGCAACAGCTGGCTCGACAACTGTGCCGGGCACCGCCTATCCAGCGGTCGGGACGACGGTTCCCGCGGTGCAGTACAACGCGGAAATTCCGCTCGAGTTCAGTGAGATCGACCCGGTCCAGAACAATCGCGTCAACATCGCCGTCAACACTCAGGGCTTCAGCGAGACGCGGGTGTGGTCCGGTTTGAACGCAACCGTCTCGCCGGGAGTACCCAGCGCGACGGGTGTGGGCTGTGGCAACCCCAGTTCGCCGCTCTACCACACCTGCTATCCGCCGGCAGTGAACTACACGCCGTTCTACTACCTCATCAACGGTGTGGCGTTCAACAAGACGAACCCCATCGCTTCGGAGTTTCCGGTTTTGCAAGGCACGGCCAGCGGCGCGGTGACCGGCACAGTGTTGGTACGCCTGGTGAATGCCGGCTTGCGCATGCACGTGCCTTCTATCGTGGGCGCGCAAACGACGGGATGGAACGGAGCGGGGACGGCGACTGCGACGGTTAGCGGTTTCACGTTGATCGCGGAAGATGGCAACCCCGTCCCGGGTCCCCTGGTGTCGGGGACCGCAACCCTACCGGCGCCGCGCGTCCAGACGGATGTCTTCATGGCCGCGGGCAAGACTTTCGATGTGATGATCAATGCCGCGTGTACCGCTGTGGGTATTGGGACCTGCCCGGCAACGCCCACGGCCCTTCCGATATACGACCGCGAGCTCAGCCTCTCGGCTAACTCTTCCGAGCGCGATGCCGGCATGCTGGCCTACATCAGCGTCAATCTCGCCGGGCTCCCGACGTACGGCACCGGCGTCGCGGGAACTGCGGTGGCCAGGGACGATACCTACGCCTCGGTGGTTGCGTGTACGGCAGCCCCCTGCTCGCCGGTAGTGGTGTCGGATGTCTCCAAGGGTGTGATCGCCAATGACAGTTTCGTTTACGGCGTTCAGCTCGTGACGCCACCTGCCGGCGGCACGCTCACATGCGGTGCGACCCCGGGGAGCCCGGTCGCAGGCCTTTGTGCGAACGGCACCTTCACGTATACCCCAAATGTTGGGACGGCCTCAGATAGTTTCACCTATTGTGCTAACGCCACGACTACTGTTTGCGCCACAGTGCACCTGAACGCAGCGTCCAATCCCGGTGGGGTTACTGTGACCCCCATCACGTATACGGCGAAAGCTGCGGGATACATCAACATCGCGCCGCCGGGTCCTCTCTCGGTTGACAAGGACAGTGCGAACTACCCGCTGAGCGTTGTTACGACTCCTGCCCCAACGTCAAGTTGCTCGACCCTGTCTATCCAACCCAACGGCGGGTTCATCGCCACGGCTGCCGCGACGGCTGGCAGCTGTTCATTTACTTACACGGCAACGAATGGGCGCGGAAGCACCGCTTCAGCCGCGGTGACCATCAACTTCCCGGCGCCCAGCAATCTTTCGGTTAAGGTGGTGGACGGCTTCCAATATAAAGCCTGCGGGGGGGACGCCGCGTGCATCGCTGGATTGCCGCTGATCACCGACTACCGTTGGATCATCGAGGAGGACAAGACCTTCTATGTGAACCCCAACTGCACGACGAACACGGCCACGCCGCCTGCAGGCTGCGCACAGCCTGTTGCTACCGGGCCCAACTCGACCACCGTGCCTCCCACCTACGGGGTGCAGTTCCACACCAGCCACATGGACTATGTGACGCAGGGCTGCACAGGGGTGAATCCCACGGACCTGTCCTGCGAGCAGGGCCAGAGCGTGCTCGGCGTGCCGTCCGTATGCCAGGTTAGCGGCGTTTGCATCCCAGGAACGGCCCAGGCGGCCCTTCTTCCCAGCCAGGTTGCCCTGGACCCGGGCTGCGGCTTCGGAACCTTCGCCGGGCGCACTTGTGGCGCGGGCGTAACCGCCCCCTACCCGAAGCGCTACTACCTCTCGGTCCTGCCCGGTGACGCGGCCAACCCGTTCGCCGCTGGCTACGCGGGTGCGCCTGACTGCTCCTCCGCCGGCGCGGCAGCGGGAAAGTGCGGCCACGGCATGGGCGGTGCGCCCATCAGTTGGAACACCGCCACGAATTCCTGGAATCCGGTCATTGTGATCTCCGAACCCAGCCCGTACCCACCGGGCAAACTCAGCGTGCAAGTGTTCGAGGACGACTTCCCTCTCAACGGTGAGCAGGATGCCGGTGGTGGAGTCGATGTGCTCGCGACCAACGAGCCCGGCCTGGGTGGGTTCGAAATCATCCTCTGGGACGTTCGCGGTCAGTTCGGCGATGCGACCGGCCAGATGACCCACGACATGTTCAACCAGCCGCTGTCGAACAGCCTGGCGGGAACCATTGATCCGGCCACGGGGAAGGATGCGTGCCCGATCTCGCGCGAAATAACCGCTAATGCAACTACAGGTGATGGCAGTCTGCAGGGCCTCACGGGCAGGATCGTCACCTGCCCGAAGTATGAATCGGACGGGACAACTATGTCCCCGCTGGCGGGCGAAGCGGTCGTCGCTGGCCTCATGCCGATGCAACTCACGGTGCAGGCCGTCCCTGGGGCCGACCGGATTGCGCGCGGGGAAGAGTGGCTCCAGACCAACACCCTGGACGGGCAGCACCCTCACGATGCCTTCGTCAAGATTGGCGAGCCGTCCTACTTCCAGGAGTACGGGCCGGCCGGATTCCATGTGTCCATCGGCTTCGCCAACCCGAAGATCATCAATGCCCGCTATGCGGGCGTCTGCAATGGCACCGACCTCAACCTCACGGCCACCAACTGCACTAATACGGTGACGGGCAAGGTCACGGGAGAGCGCCTAAGCCGCCCACCGGATGAGCGGCTCTACTCGAGCGGCTCGCGCGACGCCTTCTATTGGACTCAGTGCTGGGTGAGCCTGGGCGACACGGACGGCGAAGACTTCATGTTCACCAAGTGCGACGCCAACGGGAACTTCACGCTCAACGGTGTTCCCAGTGGGAATTGGCGCATCACCATCGGTGACCAGTGGAACGACCAGATCATTGACGGCCTCTCCACGCCCGTCGGGGTGCCGACCGGGAATAATCAAACCATCGCCATGGGCGATATCCCGGTCCAGCAGTGGCAGTCCAATCTCATGACCCGGACGTTCATCGATGACAACAGGGACGGCCTCTATGAATCCAACGAGGTGGGAATTCCCCTCCTGAACACCAGCGTCCGCTACCGCGATGGCAGCAGGGCCAATCTCGCCCTGTCGGACTTCACGGGTGTGTCCAATTTCAACGAGACCTTCCCGCTGTTCAACTGGTACGTGGTGGAGGCGGATACCACCCGATATAAGATCACCGGAATCCACACCGTGTACGACGTGGGTGGGCCGGCCGACGGCTCCAAGAGTTGCGGCGGCACCAACCCGCTATGCGGGCCTGCGACCAACAACCCGTACGCTTTCTATTCGAACACTCACGAGAACCTCCCTCTACCCCTCGCTCTATCGGTGCCGGGTGCAGTGTACTGCACCACCGCCGACTGCAGCGGTTCGTCGATCTCGACCACAACGCCGAACAGCCAGAGCAATTCCACCGGCCGCATCGATCCCCCCTGGGTCTCCAGCGAGGGCTGGCAGGGGCACATCGGCCAGTTCAATTTCGTCGAATTCGGCATGGCGCCCTACGCTCCTACCGAGAACGGCGGCGTTCGCGGACATGTCGTTTATGCTTCCACCCGTCCCTTCGATCAGCCGGAGGCGAACGTTCAGCAGCCCTGGGAGCCCCTGGTGCCAGGCGTCACGATCAACCTCTACCAGGAGAGCTTTGCGGCCGACGGAGTGACTCCAACTCTGACGTTGGTAGACACCACGCAAACCAGCAGCTGGGACGCTTGGGCGCAGGGCTTCCGCTCCGATGGCGTCCCCAACATGAACTGCCCGGGCCAGGGCGCGGCTACCGGCACGAACGCCGATCTGTTCTTTTACACGCTCTATAACCAGCCCAACTACCTCAACCTGTACAACTACTATTACAACGGCGGGACCCTGACGAGCCTGCCGAACAACTCGCAGTACAAGTGTTACGACGGCATGCACAACTGGAACCAGCTCCAGCCTGCGCCGTACGACGGGATCTACCAGTTTCCCAGCGTCCTCGGCATCGTCCCGAGCGGTACCAGCGCCGGGAAACTGAACACGGCGTTGAAGGGAGGGGTGGGCGCTCCAGGTACCACCGAATTCATGGTCGCCAATATGGGCGGGACGAACTGCACGATCTGCATACCGAACCCCGACACGACCGACCCATGGAGAAAGGGTACGCCCATGCTGCCAGCCGGCAAGTACGTGGTGGAAGTCGTTCTGCCTCCGGGCTACGAGCTGGTGAAGGAAGAGGACAAGAACATCCTGATCGGCGACAACTACATTGCGCCGGTTAACCAGCAGTTCGGCGGTCTCGGCAACATTTTCATCCTGCCGGACCAGGCCTCGGTGGCTTCGATGTACGAGCCGGGCGCCTCCGGTTACAACGCCAACAACCAGCAAAACCCTGCCCAGAACTACGGGATGGCAGCGCCCAACGATTTCGTCCCCGGGTTCCTCGAGCCCACCCCGCCATGTGTAGGTGTGGCGCGCATCGTGCCCGACTACATGAGCATCTTCCCAGGGGCGCAGGAAGTGGCCGCTTTTGCGGGGGCAACGCGCAACCTCTGCGATCGCAAGGAAGTGACGCTCACCAACCAGAGCGCCGCGACGGCGAAATTCTACATCTTCACCTCAACCCACATCGCCTCGAAGTACACGGGCATCATCACGGATGACTTCACTTCGGAATTCGATCCGTTCGCGCCCACATTTGGCGAGAAGTTCTCACCGCCCAATCAGCCGGTCGCCACGCGGGATTGGAACGGCACCGAAATCTCCCGTGTCTATTCCGACCAGTGGGGCGTCTTCGACGGTTTGACCTATTCGACCTGGGAAGTGAACCCGCCGAACCCGACGGGATACGCGGCCTCGATGTTTGTCCAATGCATGAACGACGCCGGGCCGGCCATCGACTTCCGCCCCAACATCGTTAATTCGGCGGGCGCGACGGTTGCAAATCCCAACTACGGCAAGATGGTCGCCACGGATCCGCTATTCAATCCGCTCTACAGCCAGTTTTGCTATGAGAACCCGTACATGCCCGGTATCACCGGTTATCTGGACACACCGGTGGTGCCCACGGCTGGCTTCGTGGGCGCGGGATACAACAATCCGGACTGCGCCTATCCGACTTTGACCCCCGCCATCGCGGAAGTGGATGGCGCGGGAGTGGGACCCTGGGTGAGCGCAGGCGGTCCCGGTCACACCCTCACGATCACCGCCCTGGGCGACCAGCTGGTGACCAACTATGGGTATACCGGCCCGCAGGCGACAACCGCCCCATACAACAAGCAGACCGTCACGCGCCACTACGGCTTTGGCGCCACGCAGGGCTCGGTGGCATTGACGAACGTGAAACCGAACGGCAATACGGTGACGATCCCCCTGACCAACGTGACCTGGTCGGACGCGACCATCACGGCTACCGTGCCGGCCAGTATGAATAGCAATCCGAACATGCTGTGCGCCGTGCAGCAGCAGGCGCAGTATGGAGGCTCAACCGCGCATTGTGGCCAGCTAGTCATCACGACGGCCAATACCGCCGCGGCCGGCCAGCCGTCGAACGCCAGGCAGTCGATCGACACCGTGACCGTGACCGTCGGCGGCAAAGCACCGACCCACGTGGCGGCTTCCCAATCGATCCAGAGCGCCATCGACGCCGCCGCACCCGGCGACCTGATCATTGTGGACCCGACTTGCAACACGGCGACGGGTGCAGTGAGCTGCACCTCGACCGGAGTGAGCTCCAAGACGGCCACCACCCACCGGGAACTCCTGATCATGTGGAAGCCGGTGCGGCTGCAGGGTGTGGGCGCAGCCTCGAGCATCATCGACGGCAGTACCCATCCCGCAGGCAGCCTGAAACTCGACCCGTGGCGCGCAAGCGTGAACTGTCTGTTCGGACTGGCGCTCAACGGCCAGCCGAACACCGGCACGAATGTGTTCGATCCGACCGGTACTTTCAGTTGCCCGTCCCCGACCAGCCCCACCGCAAGCGGGACTGGCCCCGACGGTTACACATGGAAGTACTACTACGGCGGTCCCAATTTCCCGCGGTTAGTGGTCGATCGCATTCCGCTGGAGGGCATCCTCGGCTGGGATGCCACAGTGAACGGCAACCTGGCGGAGCAGCTGCAAGAGCCCTCGATCATGGGCGCCTACGAAGGCGCGGCCATTACCGTCGTCGCGAAGGGCGTCAATATTCCGGCCGGGGCCACGAATGTATACGGTACGGGAGCGGAAGCGGGATTCCCGGCTGGCAGCACCCTGCTGACAGGACTCGTTGGGCCTAATGGTGGTTCCGTGACCGGCGATCTCAATCCCAACTGCCACACCACTTTGCTCACCGGGGCCAACCAGTACCCGAGCGACTTCATGTGCAACCCCTCGAGCATCGATGGCTTGGGGATCACCGACAGTTCCCAGGGCGGCGGCGGCCTCTTCCTGCACGCCTGGACGCACAACCTGCAGATCGCCAACAACCGAATCTACAACAATGCCGGGACGCTCTCCGGCGGCATGACCATCGGTCAAGGGGAATTCCCAGAGGCCTACCTGGCGCCCACCGATTTTGGCCCCACTGCCACCGTCGCACCGGGCTCCTGCCAGAACAGCGCGATCACGAACACGCAGCTGCCGTACTGCCAGCAGTTGAACGTGAACATGCACCACAACATGATCACCGACAACTCGGCGACCGGCGACGAATTGTTCACCGGCACCCCGGCGGGGGCGGGCGGGGTGAGCATCTGCACCGGCTCCGACTTCTACGATTTCAACTACAACTGGGTCTGCGGGAATTTCAGCAGCGGTGACGGTGGCGGCGTCGGCCACCTCGGGTTCAGCTATAAGGGTGACATCGAGCACAACACCTTCCTGTTCAATCAGAGCACCAACCCGAGCATCCCGGCCAACGGCGGCGGGCTCATCGTCATGGGGGCGGCCCCGGATGCCACGATCACGGTCAACGGGGTGGCTACGGAATGCGGCTCCGTCACTGACAACGATTGCGTGCCGGGCTTGAGTGACGGCATCGGTCCCGACCTGGTCATCAACGCCAACCTGTTTGAGGGCAACGGCGCGGAAGCCGGCAGCGGTGGCGGCCTGCGTCTCCAGGGAGTCAACGGCGCGGATGTGGCCCGCTTCCCGTCGAATCCGGGGCGCTGGTACCACGTAACGGTCTCGAACAACATCATCGACAACAACGTGGCTGGCTGGGACGGAGGCGGAGTATCGCTGGAGGACGCGCTCGCGGTGACGCTCGTCAACAACACCATCTCCTCGAACGACAGCACCGCTTCCTCGGGATCCCTGTTCACCACCTTGGGGGCACCATTAGCCAGCTCCCAGTCGGCCGCGCCCCACTGCATCGACCAGAACGGCGGCGCGGCGTCCTGCCCGCAGCCGGCCGGCCTGGTCAGCATGCAGAACAGCCCGCAGCTGACCTCGTCCTTCACTACCGGGCGGATCACTTGCCCTGCAGGTAACTACGCGCCCGGGACGGCGGCCAACGGCCCGAACGCCGCTTCTGGCGGCGGGACCTGCATCCACGTCTCGTACCCGGCTCTCTACAACAACATCTTCTGGCAGAACCGGTCGTTCCAGATCGGCGTGGGAGCCCTCGGTACGGGAGGCCAAAATCAGCAGAACGTCGTCTCGCTGTATAACGCCAACTTTTCCGGCGGTCTTGGCACGAAGGCCGCGAGCCAGGCATCCACGGGCGCCTGCCCCGCTGGCGTCAGCTATTGGGACATCGGCGTGCGTAACGACACCGGACCGGCGAACCACGCTTCGACGTTCACGCTCAACCCGCTGTATGGCGTGCTGACCAGCACTTCGGGTTATAGCGGCACGAACCTGAGCAGCAACCCGGCGCTCGTCAGCCAGTACTGCAACGGTTCGCGCGTGCCGCCGGAAGCTGGCGGGCTCGGCTGGCAGGTGCCCGCGGGCATCGCCGACGCGGTAGTGCCGAACCCGATCTTCAGCCTGACGCCCACGGCGACCGTGGACGAGGGCAACAACTGGGTCAACATCAGTTGGGGCCCGCTCTCGATGCTGAACCCGGTCACGAGCAGCGGGACGACCAACGTTGTGCTCGGGAACTACTCGCTGTCGGGGACTTCGCCGGCGATCAACCACATCACATGCAGCGAAAACCAGGGTGGTTGCGAAGAACAAATCGGGGCCAGCGGAGTCAACTCGATCGTCGTGCCGAGTAGCGACTTCTTCGGCAATCCGAGGCCGGACAACGGGACGCAGACCCACATCGACCCCGGCGCAGTCGAGGTGCCCGGCCACTAGAGTGAAATAAGAAGTTCGAAACAGGCCGGGCATCCGCCGGATGCCCGGCCTGGCTCTAAGAGAAGGGAAACGTCATGTTGAATAAGGGAATGCTGGCGGCGCTCGTGGTTGCGAGCGGCCTGGGTGTTTTAGGGGCTGTGGATCCTGTGTCTGCGGCAGGCACTCAACCCGCTGCGCCCGCAACCCAATCCGCCGCCCCGGCCAAGACGCCTGCCAGGGCTGGCGCTTCAGTCCACTATGTACCGAGTCTCCCGCTGCACGCGCGGATGTATTACCAGGGCGTCTGGGGGGTTGACTCGCTCCACGTGAAGACGGCGGAGTCGGGCGAGCTCATTCGATTTTCCTGGCAAGTGTTGGACCCCGCCAAAGCCGCGGTGCTCAATGATAAGCAGGTCGAGCCTGCCTTGATCGACCCGATGGCGGGGGTGAGCCTGGTGGTCCCGCAGATGGAGAAGGTCGGGAAATTCCGCCAGACCAGCACCCCCCGGGCCGGCATGTCCTATTGGATGGCTTTCTCGAACAAGGGCAGGATGGTGAAGCGCGGGGACCGGGTGAGCGTCGTGATCGGGCCATTTCGAGCTGAAGGACTGGTGGTGGAATAGCCCGCCCGGCGCGAGTTGGGTCCGGCGTTGTGTTTTTGGGTTAGTTCGAAAAATTTGATAAATAGGACGCATACATGTTGTCAAGGTTCCTGATTTGCAGTGTCATGGGGTTCGCCATTTCGCTCGCTGCGGCGGCGAATACCTCTTCGCCGCGAGCCCACCTTTCCGCTGCCGAGATCGTGGAGAAGAACGTCGCCGCCCGAGGCGGGCTGCAGGCCTGGCGGGCGGTGCGCACGCTGTCCCTGGAGGGGAAGATGGGCGCCGGAGGAAATCAACGGGCCACTTTGGCCACGCCGACACCTCCGCGGAAACCCGGCGAGCGGCCTGGGGTGCCGATTCCCCAGAAGGCCTATATGCGCCGCCCGGTCGAGGAGTTCCAGCTGCCCTTCGTGATGGAGCTCGCGCGCTCCCACAAGATGCGCCTCGAGCTGCAGTTCAAAGGCCAGACGGCCGTGCAGGTGTTCGACGGCACCCAGGGCTGGAAAGTGAGGCCGTTTCTCAACCGGAGCGAAGTCGAGCCCTTCAGCGTTGAGGAGATGAAGCTCGCGGCTATGCAGGCCGATCTCGACGGGCATCTGGTCGACTACGCGGCCAAGGGCACGAGACTCGAACTGGTTGGGATGGAGAAGGTCGAGGACCGGGACACCTACAAACTCAGGCTGACCCTTCGGAGCGGGCAGGCGTTCCATGTCTGGATCGATGCGCAGACATTCCTGGAAACGAAGATGGAAGGCCAGCCGCACCGGATGGACGGCGTCTACCATCCCGCGGAGGTCTACTTCAGGGATTACCGGGAAGTGAACGGACTTCAGGTCCCGTTCGTTCTGGAGACGAGAGTGCTGCCCGTGGGCCGGACGGCCTTAGGTGTCAAAGACGCCCCGGTTCCGGCGGAGAAAATCACGATCGAGAAGGTCGTGGTGAACCCGAAGCTCGATGAATCGGTCTTCGCCAAACCGCAGCTTCTCGCGGCCGCCTCCGTGCCGGCTGTCCACGCGGGGAAGTAGCCCGTGCGCTACCTCGCGCTGCTTGCCTGGGGCCTGTTCCTCGCGCCGGCGCTGGTCCGGGCTGATGGACCGGGGCCGGACGCGCGCTCGCTCGCGGTGGCAGAGGCCGTGCTCGGCTATTGCACGAAGACAGTCCCCTCGGTCGCGGCGCAGCAGCGGCAGCGGATCGAACGCCTGACCCACGACGCCAGCCGGCAGTCGCTGACCGAGCTGCGCGAGAGCCCTGAATACCGCCAGGCATACGACGCGGAAACCGATTTCATCGCTAAGGTCACCGAACACAACGCCCGCCGGCTCTGTTCTGAGTCGCTGGCTCGGAACAAGTAAGGCCGTCCATTCATGAACGCCCGGCGGATCCTGGCCGCAAGTCTCCTCGTGCTGGCGGCGGGCGCCGCAGCCGGCCCGGCGGCGGACATCCCGGCTTCTCCAGCGGGCGAAGCCATTTACCTGCAGGGGGCGCTCAGCTCCGGAGCGCCGCTCGAGGGAATCCGCGAGGGGGGCGGCGTGACGACGCAGGGCGCCGCCGCAGCCTGCGTCAACTGCCATCAGCGCAGCGGGCTGGGATCGAGGGAAGGCCAAATCTCCATCCCGCCGGTCACGGGCGAGTACCTCTTTCACTCGCGTGCCCACGGTCCCGATGCCCCGCTCTTGCCCTACGTCGAAAGCATGCATGGCAATCGGGATCCTTACACGGACACCACATTGGCACGGGCCATCCGCGCAGGCCTCGACTCGCAGGGCCGGCCCCTCGGCTACCTGATGCCGCGTTACGCGCTCAGTGACGAGGACATGGTGGCGCTGATCGCCTACCTGAAGAGCCTCACCGTGCAACACACGCCCGGAGTGACCGATACGGTGCTGCACCTTGCGACGATCTTCACGCCGGATGCGGATCCCGTGAAGCGGCGGGGCGTCATCGACGTCTTGCAACACTTCGTCACCGAACAGCATGCGTCGCCCCTCGCACCGAGTCCGCGCATGTGGGCCTCGGGTCGGACTGAGTACAGCAAGAGCATGTACATGGCCAACCTGCGCTGGCAGCTGCACGTGTGGGACCTCACCGGTCCGGCATCGCGCTGGCAGGCGCAGCTCGCGAAGCACCTGGCGGAAGAGCCGGTGTTCGCCGTGCTTTCGGGGCTCGGCGGCAACTGGGCACCGGTCCATGAGTTCTGCGAGCGCAACGGCCTGCCGTGCCTGTTTCCGAACGTCGAGGTGCCGGTCACCGCGGATCACGATTTCTACTCGCTCTATTTCTCCAAGGGTGTGCTGCTCGAGGCGCAGCTGATCGCGGGCAGGCTCCGGGAGTCAGGGGATCGCGGGCCCGGCGGCGTCGTGCAACAGGTCTATCGCGCGGGCGATAGCGGTGAGCCGGCCGCACACGCGCTCGCGGCCGCCCTACGAGGGCACGGCATCATCGTGCGCGACCACGCTCTTGCCCCGGGCACGGGCGGCCGCGGCCTCGCCGAGGCGCTGAGCGGGACCCGGAGCTCCCAGACGCTCGTCCTGTGGCTGCGTCCGAGTGACATCGCCGCACTCGGCAAAGTCCGGCCCGCGCCGGCCACTGTCTACATGTCGGGGCTCATGGGTGGACTCGAGGACTCGCCGCTGCCTGCGAGCTGGCGAACACACACCTTCCTCGCGTACCCGATGGATCTGCCAGACCGGCGGGGCGCGCGTCTCGACTATCCGCTCGGCTGGTTCTCGTTTCGCCACATCCCGATCGTGGCCGAACCCGTACAGGCGGATACCTATCTCGCCTGCAGCCTGCTCGTGGACGTGCTGCACCACGACATGGCCGACAGCCTCGTGCGACCTTACCTGATCGAACAGCTGCAACGCATGGTCGAGCACCGACTCATCACCGGCTATTACCCCCACCTCTCGCTCGCCACCAATCAGCGCTTCGCATCGAAGGGCGGCTACATCGCGCATTTCGCCGACACGTCCGGCACTCGGCTGGTCGCCGACAGCGGCTGGATCGTGCCGGAAGACGGCGTCATCGTCGCCGCTAACTGAATAAGAAAGGAAGCATGTGCGCGTCTCGCGCCGGCGCGCGGGTCTAGCAAAGGACTTGATCGGTCTGGTGCAGGGCGTCGGCGACGTTGGACGGGGTGGGAGGTCGAAACCCTCTGCGCGGCAGACCGTTTCTTGGACTTGATGTACCACCACTGGACTGAGGATCAGATGCTACGTGAATCATGCGCAGCGCTGCGGGAGATTTGCGGGAGTCAGTTGTGCTCTGTTGTGCTTCGTCGTGCCAAGTGCAACGGGCGCCCCTCGGCAAGTTGTTGAAGTTACAAGTTAGATTTCCCAAGTACCGGACTCATAATGCCGGGGTCGAGGGTTCGAGTCCCTCCCTTTCCACCAACTCTTTTCAAAGACTTGCACATCACGCTACCAACTTAGAACGGTTCTCGCGTGAATTCCCCGTGAGTCTGCTATCCGATTCACCGCCGCAACGAGATTGCCGATCTCCGGAGCGCTGTAGTGGGTCGTGATGCGGCCGGTCTTGTGGCCCAGAAGTGCACCCCGTAGGAAGGCGTGGGATAGCGGACCCACTCATAACAGAAGCTTCAAAGGGGAAGAGTAAATAGAGCCGCCGGAGAGCGGGGATTCAAATCCTTAGAACGTCCCGGACCAGCGGCAATCGAGGGGTCAGGCGGTACGCGTTAAACACGAGGCACTCGCGGGTCGTTCGGCTGTTCAATGGACGGCTCCCAGGCCAAAACCGAGTGAGGTAAGGGGATGAAATCGCGGAAACCGGTTGCTCTCGGCTGCATTCTGCTCGGGCTGTCACCGCTCGCACACGGCCAGGCGAACCTAAATCAATTGTGGCGTGAGGTTCCTGCCCCCCAGGTGGACGCGGGCCTAAAAGCCTTTGTCGCGGGCGCCCCGCCCGGAGCTGCGTTGGCCAAGACGGGTTATCGAGAGTTTGTTCTCGACCGGGGAGTTTTGAAATCCGTCCTCGCGAGCATCCAGGCGAAGAAACCGTCGGACATCGGCTTTGTGCCCTTCGATGTGTCAGTTGGGGCGCCGAGTGAAACGCGCGGGCAAATTACCCTTCCGGCGCCCGATGGCACGATCGCGAAATTCACGATCGAAGACTCGAACACGCTATCGCCCGGTCTTGCGAAGAAGCATCCGGAGATCCGTACGTTTCGAGGCGTGGCCACGGACGGAACGCGGTCTGACCTGCGCTTAGAAGTCACCCCGAGTGGCCTGCACGCGCTGGTCCGCACGCCTGGCCGGGTCTTTTACGTTCAGCCGCTGAAATTCGATCCGCAGTATCTTGAAAAAGAGACGCGTTACGCGAGCTTCGTAAGCGATCGCATCCAGGGTCCTGTCAAATTCCGGTGCATCACACCCGGTCAGTCCAAGACCTCAGCGCAAGCCAAGCCCGCGCCGATCCCGGACGTGAAATGGGGGGACACCTTTCGGACCTACCGTCTGGCCGTGGGCGCGACGGGCTATTACACCAAGGCCGTCGGGGGCACGAAAGCTGCTGCACTGGATGCCATCGCGCGTACGGTCGATCGGGTCAATGGCATTTATGAACGCGAGTTCTCGATCCACCTGGAGCTCATTCCCCAGGAAGATCTCCTGATCTCGACTGATCCAGCGACCGACCACCTCGATAACAGCGACCCCGACAAGCTACTCGGTGAGACCCAGGCCCTCATCGACAAAGTGATCGGGGATCCGAACTACGACATCGGACACATGCTGAGCACCGGTGCGGGGGGCAAGGCACAAGTCGGCGCCGTCCGCCGCACGGGATGGAAGGCCATGGGTGTGACCGGCACGGATCAGCCGACGGGGGTCTTCTTCGACATCGACTACGTCGCGCATGAGATGGGCCATCAATTCGGTGCGAACCATACCTTCAACGGAAATCAACCCTATTGTGATGTCAACCGCAATGCACCCACCGCCTACGAGCCCGGGAGCGGATCGACGATCCTGGGCTATGCGGGGGTCTGCGGAAGCGACAACGTGCAGCCGCACTCCGATCCGTTCTTTCACGGCATCAGCATCCTGGAAATTACGCGGTATGTCTCCGGCGGGGGGGATACGACCCGGCGCGCACCCACTGGCCTTTCTTTCCCGACCCTGAAGCTGGATGCCCCGGCGAATCTTCCGATTAAGACGCCCTTCTATCTCAGCGTCTCAGTTGTCGGAGCTAAACCGAGCGACGGCTGGACCTTTGACTGGGAGGAGTTTGATTTGGGTCAGCAGTCCCCGCTCGGGGCTCCTGACGATGGACACATTCCCCTATTTCGGACCGTGACGCCGAATACGGCCGGCATCCGCCTCTTCCAGGAGAATCTGCCGCAACTTGCGCGCTCAAGCGCCTTCCGGGTGACGGCGCGCCGCGTACCGGTTAACACCGGCGTGGTGGCGACGGGTGGAATGAATCTCAAGTTCGTTGCGACCGCCGGTCCGTTTCAGGTCTTAAAGCCGGATGGCAGTGCACTCAAGGCGGGACCTGGCTCGGTCAGCTGGTCGGTCGCGCACACCAGCGAACCCCCGATCGGGAACACCCAGGTGAAGATCCTGCTATCGAGCGACGGTGGCCAGAGCTTTCCCATCGTGCTGGCCGAATCCGTCCCTAACAGTGGCAGCGCTTCGGTGACGTTTCCCGCTCAAGCGTTGCCCGTGATCGTCCGAGTCCAGGGCGTCGGACACTACTTCTTCGCGGACTCCAAGCCAACCGTGATCCATTGAACTCCCCTTGAGGCCCCCAACTAACAAGAAGGCAACTTTCCATGACGTGCCGTTCCCCGGGTATCTACCTTTCCGCGTGCCTCCTCTGCCTCACCGCCGGATGCGCACAGAATGTCATTCGCTCAGATCATGTAGAGGCCTGCTATACGAACCCCGACCACCAGCTCGCCAATCCAAATAAGGATCCGCCGTGTTCGCATAAAGTTCCGGTCGGCCTTGCATATTCCCTTCCCAAGGGCCAGGTGTTGATTGCCGCCTTCCGCAAGCCCATCAGCGCAGCCGATGCGGCAAAGGCTCAAGGGGACCTCGCCACGGCTCTGCAGGCGGTAGCCGATAACACGACCAAGCTCGCCACGGCCGAGGCAACCCAGGCCAAGAACGCCGTGCCGGGTGAGACTGATGCGCAGAAGGCTCAGGACAAAGCCGCAGTGGATGCGGCCAAGGCGGCCCTGACGGCCGCGCAGGCCCAGGCACAAAGCGCGCAGAGCAATCTCGATGAGATCAAGAGGGGGTTACCGAAGAACACACCCGCCGAACTCGCCAAGGCCAATGATGATGTGGCCCAGGCGGAAGCTGCGGTGAAAGATGATACCGACAAGCACAATGAGGCACTGAAGTCTGGCAATGCAGCGGACATCAAGAAGACGCAGGCTCAGCTCGATATGGATCAGAAGGACCTGGATGACAAGCGCAAGAAACAAACCGAGATCAAGGCAGGCACCCAGAGCGGGAAATATATGGAGACGTTCACGCTCACCCCTCAGGCCATTATTCCGGATGACACGGAGCGGTTTGTGGCGAATCTCAACCATGGCCGCTGGCGAGACGACACGTTCAAGTTGAGCGTCGTCAACGGGCTCCTCACCTCGACCAATTCGCAGTCGACCGATCAGACTTCCAACATCATCTCGAGTCTTGCCAGCGCTGCGGTGGGGATCGTGACCTTCGCAGGCGCCGGCGTCCCCGTGATCCCCCCGGGCTCGTGGGCAGCCGCCAAACCTGCGGACGACAACGTCCCCCAACCCACCAGGATTGATCCTCCGAAGCGGTGTGACTACGTCTATGCGAAGACCTTTGATCCCACCAGCGCCCGCGAAGTGGCCGCCATCAACAACGAGCTGCGTGATCGGGAGACTCAGGCACACATCCAGCTGCAGTCGACCTTCCTGATGGGTAAGACCGCCGTCACCCCGCACGCGATTGAAACCTATCAGGAGGAAACAAAAGGGGTCGACGGCCTGGTCTATCGCGCCGCCGCGGGCGTTGGCGTGCAGGTGGTGCCTTTCTTTGACGCTAAGACTGGGGAAAACTGTGCGTTACAGGCGGCTCCTCAGGCTCAGTCGGTCCAGGTTTTTGTGCCCGATACAAACGCCGAGTTCATTGCGCCGGCCGAGGCGGGCGCTATGACGGCATCGAGCTTTCAGTACAATTTCGCGAGCGGAATGCTCGCCGACTTCAACCTAACCCGTCCGAGCGAGGTAGCGGCCGTTGCCAGTATCCCTGTGGACATCGTCAATAAGATCATGACTATTCCGACGTCGATCCTGAAGCTGCGTCTGGATTACTCGACCGCCCAAACTACGCTCGCAACACAAAATGCCGCGCTGATAACCGCTCAGGGGAGTGAGGCAGTAGCGTTGGTCAACGCGAAACTCGCCTTGGAGACGGCCGAGACGAACCTCAGCACTGCGGACATTAACGATCCCACCGCGCGGTACAATGCGCTCACCGCGCTCGTTAAGGCCAAGCAGGCCCTGGCGGATGCCATTGCAGCGGCGGCTAAGGCTAATGCGTCCGCCACGCAGCCGCCGAGCTCAAAGTAGAGTGACCGATGGCTTACGGCAGACATGCAATGGGAATACCGGCCGTAGGATCGATCACGATCATGCTCGCTGCCCCATTCTCAATCTGCGTTCAAGGGACCAAGGGCCTTCGCAGCCGGGGCCTGTTCTGCGGGATGTGAGCCTTCGAAATGGGGCGACTCAGTACAGCGGCGAAGTTTTGGAACTGAGTATGGGTGACCGCGGCCTGTACGACGCACCGAGGCTGCCGCAACCGATCTGTCGATGCTTCGACCTCATAATGCCGGGGTCGAGGGTTCGAGTCCCTCCCTTTCCAACCAATTTCATGAGGGCGATGGGAGCGCGTGCTACGTAAGAGTGGCGCGCGCTACGAAACGCCGTTCTGTGCCTGCAGCGGCTGCAGCGTGATGTTCCTGCGGGCCAGTTTCGATGCCAACAGCACGGCGATTCCGAACGTGGAGGCACCGCCGACGGTCGTTACGCCGATGCGGCGGAGGCTGTGAGCGGGACCGATCTGGGTCATGCGCTGAAACTGGCCGATCATCGGGGGCAAGAGTAACGTGCCCGGCTGAACCATGTCCGCTATCGATTCAACTGTGTTCGATGACATCGAGAGCGCGGTGTCGGATTTGCGTGGATCGACTCTGCAGACATTCCCGCATGCTCTGAAGCGGTTGTCGGATGCCCTGCGTTCGCCCGCGCTAGCGAACATTAACAACTCGTTGACCGCCGGCGTTGACTTCGAGGCCTTTTACAACCAGAGCTTGGCCAGCGCAGGCGGCGGTTTGGTCCATGGCCAGCTACTCTGGCCGGCTGAGCGGGAGAAAGAGCTAGGGCTTACGCTCATTCTGATAGAGAGGCTCGCCCGCGATCCAAACTGGACAATACAGGTCTGTCGCATCTTCTTCGCGTTGGGCAGCTCGAAAAAGATTGATGCGGTCCACACTCTAGCGAGTCAGGTACTGAGACCGTTTGCCCGGAACTATCGCAGGTACGTCGAGAGACAGTTAAGAGATCAGGATGCGTCAGGGGAGGCGCTTGGCATGGCAGGAACACGTCGTCGCATTTTTGTTTCACACATCCATGAGGAGGCGGCGCTCGCAAAGGTGATATGTGATTGGGCGACGGACGCTTTCAAGGGAAGCGGTGTGACAGCCTTCGTATCGAGCGACCGGCAGAGCCTCCCCGCGGGCCGTAAGTGGCTCGACGTGGTGAAGGCGAACCTCGAAGGATCTGAGGTGGCTATCGCGGTGCTCTCGCCGGAGGCTCTGACGCGTCCGTGGCCAAACATCGAACTCGGCGCTGCGTGGATCCGGGAGATCGCTGTGATTCCCTTCTGCCATTCCGGCCTAAGTGCCAATGACTTGCCTCGCCCCTTCAGTGACTTTCAGGGCGTCAATATCGACAACAGGGATCCGGGGCGAGACCTGCTCGGTGGCGTGGCCGATGCGCTGAAGCTGCAGCATCCCGAAAACTTGGACTTCGTACGCTTCAGTCGTGAAGCTATGGCGGCCATGCTGAGCATCAAGTACGCGGCAGTGGAACCCAGTTCCAAGCCAGAAGCTGGCCTGCCTGATGTCCAGGTGCGCATTCTCCAGTTTCTCGCTGCGCAGTTGAACGACGGCGTTGGGGAGGAATTGCCCATGGAGGTCGTGGCTGGTGGAGCGAACATCCGACCGGCGAGCCTCAAAGGTCACGCGCAAGCGCTCCACGACCAACGACTCGCGCACATCGATTACTACAGTACTGGTGACGTCACGCTTCGCCTGACGGCGGGCGGCTCCGAGTGGTTGGAGCGCCATCACCTGATGCCTGATTGAGTCGACGCGGGCTTGTGCGCCTCGAAGGGCGGTGCCCGCCGCGGTGCCCACTCTACGGTCAGTCAGGGTGATCTATGGTGACCCACCGTGGAGAGAACCCCAATCTAAGGTGCTGATTCTTAACGGTGCGCAATCGCGGCTTTAGTGCCTATGGACCGTGTTGCAGTGGCAGCGGCCACCCTCAACGTCCACTTTCACCTGGCGGTGGAGCCGGGGGCGGCGCTTCTTTTTGCTGCTGTTGGGATGCGAGCAGGCGTTCAGCATCCGCCAGTAACTTCCGCAACCCGCTTTCGGCCCGCTGCGCCACTCGCTCAAATATTGCCGAGACCTCTGCCACGTCTACGTTCAGTTCCATCTCGGCCCGGGCGGCTGTCAGGGCCGCCGGTAGCAGGCTCTGCAATTTCCTCAACCACCCTACCTGCATATCGAAGTTGTCCGCGTGGATCTTACGCTTGAGCGCGGCTGCAGCGTTTTGCTGCCGAGCGACCACCTGAAAGTGTTCCTGTGCGATTGCAAACTGCCGCTGGTACATCTCCATAACTGGCGGCTCGTGTTTGCCGGCAGCAGCCTGCACGTTGGCCTGCTTCATCATTTCGATCCAGCGGGCCTGATCTGCGCTGTGCGCGTCCAGCTGCACCTGCAGCTGTTTGATCGCCCTTTCTGCCCCCTGTATCTGCGCCCGCGGTAACCACAACGCCAATAGTGCATCTGTCAGCGTGCTCGTGTATTCCGCAACCGCGTGCAGCGTCGGAACGTGGCCAATAACGTTGACCTTGGCCAGTTTGCCCATCGTCTTATTAACGCCCTCGCGAATGTCCGCGTCGGATATGGTTGTGTCCAGCATTCCTCCTACCATGGTGTTGCCGGTCACCACTGCTTCAGCTGCATCAAGGTATACGTCGCGGCGAACGCCGAACTCCCGCGCACGCGTTGCCTCCGTTGCCGCCTCGCGAAGCTGAGCCGCCATTTGCTTGGCTGAATTTCTGTTCGCGAGCCATACGCCGAACAGCGCGGCCGCCGGCGCAATAACCGCGGGAGCCAGCACCTCTAGCGAATGCAGAACCGACACGACGACGTCATTCATTGGGGACCTCCAGCGCCATGTTATCGCGCTCGGAAGCCGAACCCCGTGGGGAACGATAGAGCTACTCGCCGGGCGTGTCTGTCGCGACGCGCCCGAAAATCTCACCCCAGCGTCAATTAATCCGCTGCCGCACCCTTCGCAGTAAATTTCGTAGCTGGCCGCAGCCGGGCGCCGCCTTCGGGCCAACAGCGTGATAGCATTTCCTGCGCTGCTTCAGTGACACACGGGACAGCGTATGGTTGACGAAAAGGCCGAGCCCCGGCCCGGAGCGTTGCCCGGGGTAACTGCCGCCAAAAGCGGCAAGAAAAAGAGAACGAAGAAACGATCGCGACGTCGTGACCGCGCAGTGGCGGCCGCAGTCGCTGGAACGGAACAAGCTTCTGGCGGCGGCGCTAAGTACCCCCGGCACCCAGTCAACAAGGCGCTACGAATACCCCGCGCAATGTTGGACCAGAATGCGGGGCGTCAGTGTAGCGACCGGGAGGCGCTGACGTTTGCTGGCCTATCGTATACGGGCCCATCACGCGTTGAGTTGAGCTCTTCCATCAAGTACGGCTTCTTGGAGCGCCTCGCCACGGGCACGATTGGCGTTACGGAGCTTGCGAAGAAAGTACTACGGCCCCAGAAGTCCAATGACGCTGTTGATGGCTTGCGACAGGCGGTTCTCAGGGCGCCCGCAATCGCGGACGTTTACACGCACTACAGAGGGGAGAACGTACCGGACGACGAGTTCTTCAGAAACGCCCTTGTCGACAACTTTAAAATTCCAAAAGACAAGGTCGAGGAATTTAAGGCCATCTTCTTCGAAGACCTCACCGACGCACAGCTTATTGAAGACGTAAATGGGAAGAAGCGCATCCTGGACGTGTCCAATGCGACGCCGGAGTTACGCGCCCAACCGGACGAAACACTCAAAAAGATCAGCAAGGGTGTGAAGATCGAGCAGGGAGACACCTGCTTTGTGATGATGCCGTTTGCTGAGCCAATAGGTGGGTACTACAAGTCCATCTACGAAACGGCGATTTTTAGGGCCGGCCTGCGACCCATGAGGGCCGACGACGAGATTTTTGCGACCGGCAAAATCGTTGACCAAGTGTGGGATGGGATCACGTCGGCAAAGGTGCTGGTGGCGGAACTTACAGGGCGCAATCCCAATGTGTTCTACGAACTCGGTTTGGCGCATGCGCTCGCGAAGCCCGTGGTACTGGTGTCCGCGAACCAAGCTGACGTGCCGTTTGATCTGCAGCACATCAGAGTCATCTACTACGACATGCGCGACCCGTTCTGGGGCGACAAGCTTATTGCCAAGGTGGCAGAGAACATTGTGTCCGCGCTGAAGAACCCCGGGGAAGCCCTGCTCAAACGCCCGGCCTTGACCTAGTCATTTGCTGCCAGGAGCAGTTGGCGACGGACAGTCCATAGCGAGGTTCATACGAGGTCCACGCCTAGAAAATTGCTGTAGCCTGCCCTTGATTGAACCTGCGAACGGCCCGCCCCCAGGTCTTCCTGTCGCGAACGACCGCGATCGGCAGGGGTGCGCACGAAGAAATGCCCGCTTCCGCCGTACTGAGCGTCTGCTTTGGAGCAGGCTCACGGGCAGCTCCGGGTCAGCTCCGGTCACGCGCGCCAAAAAGGACTTCCCGCGGGCTGCCGCAAGCGCGCGTGAATTTCGCGTGATTCTCCTGTGCTCAACCGTGCTCTTTGGTGCTCAAATGGCTGCTACGCCGTCCCGTCCAGCAGATTCGTGGTAAAAAGATGTGCGTACAATCAGGTACCTAACACCAAGCGGAGAGAGCCCGACTCTTTGGGCCGGCACTCATAATGCCGGGGTCGAGGGTTCGAGTCCCTCCCTTTCCACCAATCAAATCAGCGTGATGCCGAGCGCCGTCGAA
>Ga0210409_10001116_pt1 | contig 37097 bp, 40 predicted proteins | sample IncBWH17MmetaG_FD_161649 | JGI IMG/M metagenome (GOLD analysis project Ga0210409, IMG submission 161649) | Forest soil microbial communities from Barre Woods Harvard Forest LTER site, Petersham, Massachusetts, United States - Inc-BW-H-17-M | ecosystem: Environmental > Terrestrial > Soil >... | reverse complement strand
CTGGCAAGTGGCAACTGTCCCAAAGATCCAGGCGCCGTTTGTACAGTGTGGATAAGTCCCGCTCGTCTTCTTCACCGGAGCAGTCCTTGTCGGACATATCAGCCGCAGCTATCGTTATCCTGAGTGTCTAGCCGAATGCGGTTGGGCGCAAGACCGAGAGAGGAGATGCTATGGCTGCCTCTGCAGACCTGAACGACCCGACCCCCGCAGAGGGTTCGACGGCTCCGGCCAGCGCCCCCCGACCGTCCGGGCCCGCCCTCGCCTCGCAGGACGGCGACAGGCTGCAGCGACTGGCCAAGCGCAACCTCTGGATGCACTTTACGCGGATGGGCTCCTACGAGCATGCGGAGGTGCCGGTCATCGTTCGCGGCGAGGGCTGTTACGTCTACGACGAGCACGGCAACCGCCATCTCGACGGCCTCTCGGCGCTGTACTGCGTCAACGTGGGGCATGGACGCGCCGAGCTCGGCGAAGCCGCGGCGGCGCAGGCGAAGGAGCTCGGCTTCTACACCAACTGGAGCTACGCCCACCCGAAGGCGATCGAACTCGCCGCGCGCATCGCCGACCTCACACCCGGCAACCTCAACCGCGTGTTCTTCACCTCGGGCGGCTCGGAGGCGGTCGAGTCGGCGTGGAAGCTCGCCAAGGCCTACCACGCCGCGCGCGGCGAGCCGACGCGTCACAAGATCGTCTCTCGAAACCTCGCCTACCACGGGGTGACGATGGGCGCGCTTACGGCGACGGCGCTCACCGCGCTGCGCGTGCCGTTCGAACCGCTCACGCCGGGCGGCGTGCAGGTGCCCAACACGAACTCCTACCGCTGGCAGGAAGACCGCGACAACCTCTGGGCGGCCGACGCGATCGAGGAGGCGATCGAATTCCAGGGGCCTGAGACCGTCGCCGCGGTGATCCTCGAGCCGGTCCAGAACGGAGGCGGTTGCTTCGTGCCCCAGGACGGATACTTCCAGCGGGTGCGCGAGATCTGCGACCGCCACGGCGTGCTGCTGATCTCAGACGAGGTGATCTGCTCGTGGGGCCGGCTCGGATACTGGTTCGGGTCCGAACGCTACGACTATGTGCCCGACATCATCACGACGGCCAAGGGCATCAGCTCGGCGTACGTGCCCCTGGGAGCGATGATCGCCGGCGACCACATCGCCGAGCCGTTCCTGCACGGCAAGGCCGCTTTCAACCACGGCTTCACGTTCGGCGGCCATCCGGTCGCTTGCGCCGTGGCCCTCGCGAACATCGATGTGATCGAGCGCGAGGAGCTGTGCGCGAACGTGCTCGCGAACGAGGCCGCCTTCCGCGGGATGCTCGAGAGCATGCGCGACCTGCCGATCGTCGGCGACGTGCGCGGCGCCGGCTACTTCCAGGCGATCGAGCTCGTCAAGGACAAAGACACGAAGGAGACCTTCAACGCCGAGGAGTCCGAGCAGCTGCTGCGCGGCTACCTCTCCGGCGAGCTCTACCGGCGGGGTCTCATCTGCCGGACAGACGACCGCGGCGATCCGATCGTGCAGCTCTCGCCGCCGCTGATCGCGGGTCCCGAGCAGTTCGAGGAGATCGAGGCGATCCTGCGCCCTGTCCTCAGCGAGGCATCGGAGCGGATGGAGCGGTGGAGCTCACTGTCGAGAGCCTGATCGGCGAGCTCGGGCTCGAGCTCGCCAGCGGCCGGGAGTCGGCCGGCGCCCATGTGCGCTGGGTGCACAGCACCGAGCTGCTCGACCCGACCCCGTGGCTGAAGGGCGGCGAGCTGCTGCTGACTACCGGGATCCAGCTCGACGGCCCGAAGGCCCAGCGCGAGTTCATCGCCAGGCTCGCCGACCACGACATCGTCGGGCTGGGCTTCGGCACGGGCTTCACGCACAAGCGGCTCCCGGCGGCGCTCGTGACCGCCGCGCGCAAGCGACTGTTTCCCCTGTTCGAGGTGCCCTACAGCCTGCCGTTCATCGCGATCACCGAGCGTACGTTCACGCAGCTCGTGAACGAGCGCTACGAAATGCTCCAGCGCAGCATGGCGGGAGACGTGCTCGCCGAGGCCCTCACCGGACACCTCTACCCAGAGGAGGTGCAGGCGCGGCTGCGTCCCTTCGGTATCGGCGAGCAGCTCGCCGTGCTCGCCTTCGGCCTGCCGGACCCGAGCGCAGCGGCCGGTCCGCTGGAACGCATCCTCGAGCGCGAGAAGACTCCGGGTCTGGTCGCGATCCGTGCGGGGCTGCTGTGCGCCGTCGTCAATGCCGAGCGGCTCGAGCCCATCGAGCTCACGCGCAAGGTGCGCGCCGAGCTGGCCGTGCGCTTCGGTGAGGTGCGCGCCGCCGCGAGCCGCCCCTCGGCGACCCACGCGCTGAGACTCAGCTTCCATGAGGCGCGCTGCGCGCTGGAGGCCGTGCGCCTGCGCAACGGGGACGCTCCGGAGGTCGCCTCTTACCGGGATCTCGGTTCCTTCCAGCTGCTGCTCGCGCTCCAGGACGACGATGCCCTCAGCTCCTACTGTCGCGGCGTGCTCGGGCCGATCGAAGAGGCCGAGGGCGATTACGGCGAGGAGCTGGTGCGCTCGCTCGACGTCTTCATCGAGCACAACGGCCACTGGGAGAAGGCGGCGAACGCGCTCTACTGCCACCGGCACACCCTGCGCTACCGGATCAGGCGGGTCGAGCAGCTCACCGGACGCGACTTCTCGAACGCACGGGACCGGATCGAGTTCTGGCTCGCGCTGCGCGGCAGGGAGCTCGCCCGGTGAGCGCGAGCAACGAGTCACACTGCGGTCGCCTCTCCCACAGGGCGTCATCGAAAGGAGCCGGCGGCATATGCGGATAGGCGTACCAACGGAGATCAAGTCGGACGAGTACCGCGTCGCGATCACACCCGCCGGGGTGCGGGAACTCAGCGTGCGCGGGCACGAGGTGCTCGTGCAATCGGGCGCCGGCGAGGGCAGCGCCATGCCGGACGAGCAGTTCCTCGCGCAGGGTGCGCGCATCGTCGCGGACGCCGATGCGGTGTTCGCCGAGGCCGAGCTCGTGCTCAAGGTCAAGGAGCCCCAGCCCGAGGAGGCGGCGAAGCTGCGCGAGGGGCAGACGCTGTTCACCTACCTGCACCTCGCGGCCGAGCCCGAGCTGGCACGGGCGCTGCAGGAGTCCGGCGCCACGTGCATCGCATATGAGACGGTCGAGGACGCTGGCGGGCGCCTGCCGCTGCTCGCGCCGATGAGCGAGGTGGCCGGGAAGATCGCCACGCAGGCGGGCGCGTTCATGCTCGAGAAGCCCCTCGGAGGCAGAGGCATCCTGCTCGGCGGCGTCCCCGGGGTCGCCGCCGCCACGGTGCTCGTCATCGGGGGCGGCGTCGTAGGGATGAACGCCGCCTTCATCGCGATCGGCATGGAAGCTGACGTGTTCGTGTTCGACCGCTCGATCGACCGCCTCCGGGAGCTCGACGTCGCCTTCGCCGGCCGCGCCTCGACCGTGTACTCATCGACGCTCGCGATCGAAGAGATGCTGCCGGCCGCCGACCTGGTGATCGGAGCGGTGCTGATCCACGGCGGGCGAGCGCCGCGCGTCGTGACGCGCGAGCAGCTGAAAGTGATGAAGCGGCACGCGGTCCTCGTCGACGTCTCGATCGACCAGGGCGGCTGCTTCGAGACCTCGCGGCCGACGACGCACTCCCATCCGACCTACGAGGTCGACGGGATCACGCACTACTGCGTCACGAACATGCCGGGCGCCGTGCCGATCACCTCGACGTATGCGCTCACCAACGCGACGCTGCCGTATGTGCTCGAACTCGCCGACTTCGGCGTCGACGAGGCGCTGCAGCTCAACGAGGCGCTGCGTCACGGCTTGAACGTACGCAACGGCCAGATCACCCACCCGGCGGTCGCCGAGGCGCTCGGCGTGCCGGCGGTCCCCGTATAAACCAGCAGGCAAAGGCTCAACCGCGGCAATACGCACCCCAGAGGAGGGGACGATCGAGATGGCGACCACAGCAGAGACCCTCAACAACTTCATCGACGGCGAGCTGGTCGCCTCTGACGGCGAGAGCGAACCGGTGCTGAACCCCGCCACCGGCGAGGAGCTGGCCCGCGCGCCGCGCTCGACCCCCGAGGACGTCGACCGCGCCGTGCGTGCGGCGCGGCGGGCCTTCGACGGATGGGCGCGCAGCACGCCCGCCCAGCGCTCAGAGGCGCTGCTGGCGGTCGCGAACGTGCTCGAGGAGAACGGGGAGGAGATCGCGCGCCTGGAGGCGCTGAACGCCGGCAAGCCGATCGAAGCCGTGAAGAGCGACGAGATACCGGTGATGGTCGACAACCTGCGCTTCTTCGCCGGCGCGGCGCGGAGCCTCGAGGGACGTGCCGCGGGCGAGTACATGGAGGGCTACACCTCCTTCACGCGCCGCGAAGCGGTCGGCGTGATCGGGCAGGTCACGCCGTGGAACTACCCGCTGATGATGGCCATCTGGAAATTCGCCCCGGCGCTCGCCGCGGGCAACACCGTCGTGCTGAAGCCTGCCGAGACCACGCCGATCACGACCCTGCGGCTGGCCGAGCTCGTCGCCGAGATCCTGCCGAAGGGCGTGCTCAACATCGTGACCGGCCCGGGCCAGCCGACCGGCGAGGCGCTGATCAACCACCCCGAGGTCGACATGCTCGCGCTGACCGGCTCGGTCGACACCGGTAAGCACATCGCCCGCACCGCCGCCGACACGCTGAAGCGTGTCCATCTCGAGCTCGGCGGCAAGGCGCCCGTCGTCGTGTTCGATGACGTCAGCCTCGAGAGCGCGCTCGAAACCATCGCCGGCACCGGCTACTACAACGCGGGACAGGACTGCACGGCTGCGACCCGGGTGCTGGCCGCCGGCGGCGTCTACGACGACGTCGTCTCGGGACTGGCCGAGCAGGCCCGCGGTCTCGTGATCGGCGACACGCTCTCGCCCGAGACCACCCTCGGGCCGATCAACTCGGCGCGCCAGCGCGAGCGCGTTGAGGGCTTCCTGGAGCGGCGCCCCGACCGCGCCGAGATCGTCACGGGCGGGCGCGAGCCCGACCGGCCGGGCTTCTACCTCGAGCCGACGGTCGTCGCCGGACTCGAGCAGGACGACGAGATGATCCAGCGCGAGATCTTCGGACCGGTGATCACCGTGCAGCGGTTCACCGACGAGCAGCAGGCGATCGACTGGGCGAACGCCACCCGCTACGGGCTTGCGTCATCGGTGTGGACGCGCGACGTCGGCCGCGCGCTGCGAGTCTCGAGGGCCCTTCGCTTCGGGTGCGTATGGATCAACGACCACATCCCGCTCGTCTCCGAGATGCCGCACGGAGGGTTCAAGGAGTCCGGCTACGGCAAGGACCTGAGCGTCTACTCGGTCGAGGATTACACGGTCGTCAAGCACGTGATGGCCAACATCCAGTAGCCCCAGCAAGCCGATGGGCGGCGCCGCGGGTCCCCGCTTGCAGCCGCCGGCGGGGTGCCTGCTACGGTGAGGCCACGGGCGGCGAAGTCGTCCTTGAGGTTCTTTGTCTTTGTTGGCGCTCACAGACGCGCGGATGGGGTCAGCCGAATCTCCATCTGCAGCGGCGGCCATTCGGCCGCCAGAAGGAGCACCAACACATGACGCATGAAACGTTCGCCGGCCTCGGCGTGTCCGAGGCCGTCGTAAGAGAGCTTGCAGGGCGCGGGATAGCCGCGCCATTCGCGGTACAGCAGCTGGTCATCCCCGACGTGCTGGCAGGCCATGACGTGCTCGCCCAGTCGCCGACCGGCTCGGGTAAGACGCTCGCATTCGGGATACCCCTGATCGAGCGGTTGAAGGACTCCGACGCGCGCCCCTCCGCGCTGGTCCTGGCGCCCACGCGCGAGCTGGCCCTCCAGATCGTCGAAGAGCTCCGCCCGACCGCCCATGCTCGCGCGCTGGGCATCGCGGCCGTCTACGGCGGCGCCGGAATCGTCAAGCAGGCACGGATAGCGGCGCGCGCGCACATCCTCGTCGCGACGCCCGGAAGGCTGCTCGACCTGATCGAGCGCAGGGAGGTGTCGCTCGCGCGCGTCCGGATGTTGGTTCTCGACGAGGCGGACAGGATGCTCGACATGGGCTTCCGCCCGGTCGTCGATCGGATCGTGAAGATGACCTCGAGCGAGCGCCAGACGATGCTCTTCTCGGCCACGCTCGAGGGCGAGGTCGGCCGTATAGCGAAGGCGTACACGCACAACCCCCGCCGGCACGAACACAGTCACCCCGCCGAGCGCAAGGGCGATGTCGAGCACCGCTTCGTGACCGTCTCCCACGAGCGCAAGGTCGCGCATCTGGTCTCCGAGCTGAACGACGCCGAGCGTGGGCGCACGCTCGTGTTCGTGCGCACCAAGCGCGGCGCCGACCGGCTGGTCAAGCGGTTGGCGTCGAGCAGCGTGCAGGCGGTCGCGATGCACGGTGACAAGTCCCAGGGACAGCGTGAGCGCGCGCTCGCGAACTTCGAGGCAGGCGTGGTCGACACGCTCGTGGCGACGGACGTCGCCGCCCGCGGCATCGACGTGGCGGGGATCACGCACGTGATCAACTACGACATTCCGGCCACGCGCGACGACTACGTGCACCGCATCGGGCGCACGGCCCGTGCTGGCGCCAGCGGCGTCGGCGTCACGCTGGTCACGCATGACCAGGCCCATGAGCTGAGCGGGATGGTCGGCGATCTCGGCCTGCACCGGGAGCTCGAGCTGGCCGGCATGAGCCCGGGCGCATCGCAGACGCGCGGCCGCGGACCGAGCCGCGGCCGTAGCGGGCCCGCGCGTTCCGGCGGCGGCTCGTCGACGGGTGGCGGCCGACGCGGGAGGGCCCCCCGAAGGTCGAGGTAGGCATCGGCGGGCTCGCGCCGCGATCTCAGCTAACGTCGCCGGGATGAGCACTTCGCCTTCAGGCGGTGCTGAGGGCGAGGAGGCCGGCGTCACGATCGAGGGCGCCTCGTCAGAGCAGACATCGGAGGCGCGGCTGCTGCGCGAGCACGACATCCTGCGTCTTAGAGCCGCCAATCCCGGGCCGGTGACGCTCTCGGGCACTAACACATGGGTGGTGGGCCGCGAGCCAGCATGGGTGGTCGACCCGGGACCGCGGCTCGACGAGCACCTCGAGGCCCTGTTCGACGCCGTCGACGATCGCGGGGGGCTCGGCGGCATCGCGCTCACCCACGACCACCAGGATCACCGCGAAGCGGTACCCGCCGTGCTCGCCCGCCATCCCGCGCCCGTCGCGGGCGGCCGCGGCGAGGTGGACGTCCTGCTCGAGGAGGGCAAGCGCGTGGGCCCGTTCGAGCCGGTCGCGACGCCCGGGCATGCGGCGGGCCACTTCGCGCTGATCGCAGACGGCGCCTGCTTCACGGGCGATGCCGTGCTCGGCGAAGGGAGCGTGTTCATCAGCCCCTACCGTGACGCGATGGCCGGCTATCTGCGCGCTCTCACGCGACTGGACGCGCGCGCGGACCTCGACGTCCTGTGTCCCGGCCACGGTCCGCCGGTGTGGGATCCGCATGCCAAGCTTCGGGAGTACTTCGATCACCGAATCGACCGGGAGAACAAACTCATCGCGGCACTCGGCCGCGGCTGTCGCAGCGTCCAAGAGCTGCTCGACGCGGTCTGGTCCGACGTTCCCGAGGCGCTTCGCGGGCTGGCGACGGTCACGCTGGCGGCACACCTGGACAAGCTCGCCGACGAGCACGTCCTGCCGGCGGGCGTCGAGCGCCCGAGGTTCGAGCGCACCGAATGGTGAGCCGCCCGCAGGCCTTCACACACCTGGCGCTGATCAACGCGGTCACGCACGTGGTCAACGCCCAGCGGAAGGCCTGAGCGGCCGCGGCGGCCGCCCGAGCCGCCTCTAGTAGCCGGGATCGCCCGGAAGCAGGATGCGGGCGACCTCGCCCTCGAGCACGACCTTCGGCTCGACCGGCTGGACCTCGCGACCCCGCGCGTACGCGAGCAGCTCCTGCACCGAGTCAAACCGGCCGAGCTGTTCGAGGTGCTTGATCGTCGGGAAGACGAGTGGGAGCTCGCCGGCACGGTAGGCGTCGAGCGCGTCCGCCGGGCGGAACCAACCGAGGTCGACGCACTCCTGACCGTCGATCTGCGGCTCCTGACCATCGGGCAGGCACGCCAGGAAGAAGTGCGTGTCGAAGCGGATCTGGACCGCGGCCGGCGTGATCCAGCGTGAGAACTTGACCAGGCCGGCAGGGTCGCCGAGCTCGATCGCCGCCTCCTCTTGAAGCTCCCGGACCGCCGCTGCGCGGTGGGCCTCGTCGCCGTCGCCCTCCTCGGCGTCGACGGCTCCTCCCGGGAACACCCACACCCCGCCCATGAAGCGGGCCTCGGGCGTGCGCCTGACCAGCAGCACCTCCAGGTCCCGCTCACCCCCTCGCAGCAGGATCACCGTGGCGGCCTGGCGCGGGCGCGTCGGGGGCCCCGGGTTGTACTCCTCGCCGGGACCGGCGCGTTCGCTCTGCTCGGGCATGCTCATCCACTGACCCTACAGGCAGGTAATCTTCCTCGTATGAGCGCCACGACCAAGACCCTGCAGCGCTGGATCTGCGAGTCCTGCGGCTATATCTACGACCCCGAGGACGGCGACCCGGACGGCGGGATTCCGACGGGCACCGCGTTCGAGGACATCCCCGACACCTGGTTCTGCCCGGTGTGCGGAGCGCGCAAGCGCGATTTCGTCCCGTACGAGGACTGAGCGCCCGGTGCGCGTCCCCGCGCTCGCTTGAATTCCGATCCCGACTGGGAGTCGCTGCTCGCGCTCGACCGTAGACGGGTGTGGCACCCCTACGGAGCGCTGCCGGCTGCAGTCCCGTCGCTGCCCGTCGTCTCTGCCGAGGGGGTGAGGCTGAGACTGGCCGATGGGAGCGAGCTGATCGACGGCATGTCCTCGTGGTGGTGCGCCATCCACGGCTACCGCCATCCGGCGCTGGACGAGGCGGTCACCGCGCAGCTTCAGAGCATGGCGCACGTGATGTTCGGCGGCCTCACGCACGAGCCCGGCATCCGCCTCGCCGAGCGCCTCACGCGGCTCGCGCCCGAGGGCCTCGAGCGGGTGTTCTTCGCCGACTCGGGATCGGTATCGGTCGAGGTCGCGATCAAGATGGTCCTGCAGTTCCAGCGCGCGACCGGAAGGGGAGAGCGCCAGCGGCTCTTGACCGTGCGCGGCGGCTACCACGGCGACACCTTCGGCGCGATGGCCGTATGCGATCCCGTCGGCGGGATGCACACCCTGTTCACCGGCGTGCTCCCGGACCACGTCTTCGCCGAGCGCCCTCCCGACGGCTTCGACGCCGGGTTGGACGACGGCTGGGCGGCGCGGGTGAGCGAGCTGGTCGGCGCCCACGCGCACGAGCTCGCCGGGGTGATCGTCGAGCCGGTCGTGCAGGGCGCGGGGGGCATGCGCTTTCACTCCCCCGAGTGCGTCGCCCTGCTCAGGAGGCTGTGCGACGAGCATGGCCTGCTGCTCGTGCTCGACGAGATCGCCACCGGCTTCGGGCGCACCGGACGGATGTTCGCCAGCGAGCACGCCGGCGTCTCGCCCGACGTGATGTGCGTGGGCAAGGCGCTCACCGGCGGGTACATGACGCTGGCCGCGACGCTGTGCACTGAGGAGGTCGCCGAGACGATCTCGCAGGGCGAGGGCGGCGGCTTGATGCACGGGCCGACGTTCATGGCCAACCCGCTGGCGTGCTCGGTCGCGCTCGCCTCGATCGACCTGCTCGCCGGTGGCGCGTGGCCCACGCGCGTGGCCGAGATCGAGGCAGCACTGCGCGCGGGACTCGAGCCGGCGCGCGCGCTCTCGGGTGTCCGGGACGTCCGCGTGCTCGGCGCGATCGGCGTCGTGCAGCTCGAGCGCGACGTCGACATGGCCGCTGCCACGGCGATGGCCGTCGAGCACGGAGTGTGGCTGCGTCCCTTCCGCGACCTGATCTACACGATGCCTCCCTACGTCATCGACGAGGACGATCTTGCGCGGGTGAGCGCGGCCGTCGTGGACGTCGCCCGCATGTCAGGCTGAATCACCTCATGTCAGACGCTCGGGCCTGCCACGAAGCAGCCCGCGTCCTTCAACGCGCATCCCAGCGTGTTCGCCACATGCACCCCGATCCCGGTTTCGACGCTCGCGGGGCGCGGGTGGCCCCGCAGTGCACGCACGTCGGCGATGCGGTAGACGCGAGGCCCGCGAAGGAGGAACAGGTCCTGCTGGGTCGGCCCGTCGGGATTGGTCCAGATCAGGTTGCGTCCGCGCGGCGGGCTGCTCGCCGGCACCTCCCGTGCGGCCAGGTGGCAGCGAGGACTCGTAGCCTCGGCGAAGTAGGCGGCTGCCTGGCGCTCGGTCGCGAACAGGAAGACGTCTACGGCGACGTCGTCCCGGTTCGCCACCCACACCCGCATCTCATAGCTCGCCGGCCACCGGCCGCCGCTCGACCGGCTGGAGCCCAGCCCAGCAGGCGCGTCGTCCGTCCAGGCGACGTCGGGGCTGGGCGTGCCCCATGCATAGCGTCTGCGGCTCAGGGGCTCGATCAGCGGCAGCAGGCTGCGGCGGAGCGCCATCACCTGCCCGAACCCGACCATCCTGAGCGACGGTGTCGCCGGAGGACACCCGTGCCCGCTCTGCCCCAGGGCTGAGCGGCCGTCAAACAGGCCGGTTCGGCTGTGTGCAAGTCCGGTTCCCGCCACCGCGAGGCACGCCGTCAGGGCGACGAGGCGAGCACGCCTGCTCAGCCACCAAGGCAGCCTCGGCTGAACGCCGTCGGCGGCGCTGCTCTGCGATAGCGGCGGCGTGCTCACCCGTTCGGTATCGAACGGTCGGCAGAGGACCTTGAAGGAGTCCGGCGCTCAAGGGAACGTCAGCCACCGCCGCCACGGCAGCGCCCGGCCTGCGCGCGCGAGCTCCGCCGGGAACGGGTCGTCCACCATAGGCAGCCCGGCGACCTCCACCTCGCCCATGTGCTCGATCGCGTCGCGGTTGCTGCTTTCGAGAATCGACGGCGCCGCGGGCCACGGCGTCAGCACGACCGCAAGCACCTGAAGGCCGGCGGCGCGCGCCGCTGCCAGCGTGAGCAGCGAGTGGTTGATAGTGCCCAGGCCGGGGCGGGCGGCGATCAGCAAGGGCAGCCCGAGCGCCACCGCGAGATCGCACACCGTGTATTGGACGGCGAGGGGGGAGAGCAAGCCGCCCGCGCCCTCCACGATCAGAGGCCCGTTGGCGCCAGCTCTACGGGCAGCCGCGGCGAGAGCCTCGGGCTCGATCTGCTCGCCCGCCAGCTGAGCCGCGAGCTGCGGGGACACGGCGGGTCCGTAGCGCAGCGGAGCGACCTGCTCGGGGGTCATGCCGCTCACGCCGGCCAGCAGCTCATGGTCGGGGGGCCATGCCCCCGGTGGCTCATCGAGCCCCGTCACGGCGGGCTTGTGCGCCCGCACCGGCTGACCGGCGGCCGCCATCGCAGCGACCAGAGCCGCTGCCACGATCGTCTTGCCCGCGCCCGTGTCCGTGCCGGTCACGAACAGTCCTCGCATGATCGTCAGGATGCCAGCCGGCCGCTGCTGAGGGCGGCCTAGGCCGCGCGGGCCGGGGCGAGGTCGCGCTCGAAGTCGAACGGCGCCTCGGAGGCGGGCGAGGCGCTTGCAGCCGGCTGCTCGCCTCCGGCGTCGCCTGCCAGCTCGCCGTCGAACGGAGCGCCAGCGCCAACCGGTGCAGTCCCTGCCATGGCGGCTCGGCCTTCGCTGACGGACAGGCCGACGAGGGGCATCTCGGTGGGCGACCGCACAGGCTCGACCAGCGGAGGGCCCATGTCGGCCGGATCCAAGCCGAGCGAGCGCGCGGCCTCTCCGAAGACGCGGGCCGCCGAGCGCAGCTCCGAGGGCGTGTGCGAGGCCATCGCCGTCAGGCGCAGTCGCGAGGTGCCGGGCGCAACCGTCGGCGGACGGATCCCCTGCGCGAACACGCCGCGCTCGAGGGCCTTCTGGCAGAGGCTCATCGCCTCCCGCTCCTGACCGACGATCAGCGGGACGATCTGCATCTCGACCTCGGCGACGGGAAAGCCCTCCTCGGCGAGCGCCCGGCGCAGCGCGCGAGCGTTGGAGCGCAGGCGCTGCACCCTATGTGGACGCTCCTGCAGCAGCTCCAGGGCGGCGAGCGCGCCCGCAACAGCCGGCGGACCGGGCGCGGTCGAGAAGATCAGCGACCGCGCCGTGTTGATCAGGTAGCGGATCATCTCCTCGCTGCCGCACACGTACGCGCCGTAGGAGCCGAGCGACTTTCCGAGCGTGCCGACGATCGCGTCGACCTCGCCCTCCAGGCCCGCCTCGGCGAGCGCCCCTCGCCCACCCGGTCCGAGGCACCCGATCGCGTGCGCCTCGTCGACGACCACCTGCGCGCCCGCGGCTCCCGCGAGCTCGACGATCTCCTGCAGCGGCGCGACGTCGCCGTCCATCGAGAACACGGAGTCGGTGACGATCAGCTGGCGGCCCTGCCCATCGCGGCGCCCGTGGTGGTACAGACACCAGTGCAGGTGCTCCACGTCAGCATGGCGATAGACGACCACCTCCGCGCGGGACAGCCGGCAGCCGTCGACGATCGACGCGTGGTTGAGCTCGTCGGAGAAGACCGTGTCGCCGCGTCCGGCGAGCGCGCCGATCACGCCGAGGTTCGCCAGGTAGCCGGAGCCGAACAGCAGGCAGGCCTCGCTGCCCACGAACGCGGCCAGCCGCTCCTCGAGCCGCCGGTGGATCGTCATCGTGCCCGACACCAGCCTCGATGCGCCGGCGCCGACACCCCAGCGCATCGCCGCATCCGCGGCCGACTCCCGCACGCGCGGATGGTCGGCGAGGCCCAGATAGTTGTTCGAGCAGAGCAGCATCACGGGCTTGCCCTCGAGCAGGACGGTCGGACCCTGCGGCCCGCTGAGCAGGCGCAGGCGGCGGCCGAGACCGAGTCGCTCCAGCTCCGCCAGGCGCCCCTCGATCTCGCTCACGGGACTCTCGCTACCCGACCGCTTCTGGGTGGGGCGTCTTGTTGACCGCGCCGTCGGGGCGTGGCGGCACCGAGCCCTTTGCCCGGTAGCGCAGCTGCGTGGAGGGGTTCCAGAGCCGCACCTTCAGATCGATGCCCTCGGGCGGCGGAGCGCACGTCAGGTGCTCGGCGACCACGTCCGGCGTCTCACCTTCAAGCCAGCCCGAGCGATTGTCGGGCCGCGGGTTCTGGGCGTTGTCGGGCTGGCGTGCGACGTTCAGGCCGAGCTCCTCGAACATCGCCCTGTCCGCCTCGGGCTCGTTGCCGAGGGTCGTCAGGAAGTTGCCCATCATCACGCCGTTGATACCCGCCTTCACGGCAAGCCGCTGAAGCTCGCCGAGGTTCTCGACGCGTCCGCCGCACAGGCGGAAGAGCGCCCCCGGGAGGATCAGCCGGAAGATCGCGATCCACTTGACCGCCTCCCACGGGTCCATGTACTCACGGTCGCCGAACTTCGTACCCGGACGCGGGTTCAGCATGTTGATCGGCACGCTCGTCGGGTCGATCGCCGCCAGCTCGAAGGCCATCTCGACTCGCTGCTCGCGCGTCTCGCCGAGGTTGAGGATTCCCCCGACGCACGTCTCCAGGCCGGACTCGCGCACCGCCTGGATGGTGCGCAGGCGTCCCACGTAGCGCACGGTGCTGGTGACCTCGTCGTAGTAGCTCTGGGCCGTCTCGACGTTGTGGTGCACCCGCTGGATGCCGGCCTCCCTCAGCGCCGTGGCCCGCTCGGCCGACATGTGACCGATCGACGCGCAGCGCTTCAGGTTGGTGTGCTCGGAGACCAGCCGCACGCCCTCCAGGTACTTCTCGAAGTCGCGCTTGGACAGGCCCTGCCCCTGCGTGACCATGCAGAAGCGGTGAGCGCCGGCGGCCTCCGCTGCGCGCGCGTGCTCGAGGACCTGGTCGGGCTCCATCATCGCGTGCATCGGCGTCTCCGCCTCGGCGAAGCGCGACTGGGCGCAGAAGCCGCAATCCTCGGCGCAGCCACCGGACTTTGCATTCACCAGCGAGCACATGTCCGTCGAGTCGGCGAAGCGCTCCACCCGGGCCTGCCAGGCGCGCTCGATCAGCGCTTCGATCTGAGCGTGGTCCTCGATCTCGCCGAGCTCCAGCGCCTCCTCGCGGGTGATCAGCGGCTCCATGTCCGGCACGTTAGGCGGCGGGCCGGACGGCTGGATGTGGAGCCGTGGAGAGCGGCTCGCGCCCGCGCCAGCGGGGCGGCTAGCAGCCGCGCCAGCGGGGCGGCCGTTTCTCGGCGAACGCGCGCATGCCCTCGCGCATGTCCTGCGAGGCGAACGACGCCCGGCGCAGCTCGATCAGCTCCTCCTCGACCTGCTCGTCGAGTGCTCCCGACGCGCGCAGCAGCTCGGCGATCACGCGCTTGTTCCCGGCCTGCGACAGCGGCGCGTTCCCGGCGAGCTCCGCCGCCAGCTCGAGCGTCAGCGCCTCGAGCTCGGCGGCGCTCGCGACGCGGTTGACCAGGCCCCACGACAGGGCCGTCTGCGCGTCCACGTAGCGACCGAGCAGGAACAGCTCGCGCGTCCGCGACGCGCCGATCGCGTCGAGGAAACGGCGCAGGCCGGTGTGCGAGTACACGAGACCCAGCTTCGCGGGGGGCATGCCGAGCTTGATCTGATCCTGGGCCACCCGCAGGTCGCACGCCAGCGCGAGCTCCAGTCCGCCGCCGATCGTGTGGCCCGGCAGCGCGGCGAGCGTGGGGTAGGGAAACGCCTCCAGCGCATCGATCGCTTCGGTGAAGGGGTGCGCGACGAGCTGCTCCGCACGCTCCTCGAACTCCTCGTCGGGAATCTCGCCGATGTCGTAGCCGGCCGAGAACATCCCGTGCGCGCCGGTGACCACGACACAGCGCGCGTGCGACTGCGCGGCCGACAGCTCGGAGAGGGTCGCGGTGATCGCGTCGAGGATCGGATGGTCAAGCGCGTTGCGCTTGGCCGGGTTCGAGATCGTCAGCCGGACGACGCTCGGTGCCGGCTCATCGATGAGCAGCTTGCCGTCGGCGAGCTCGCGGGTTGCAGCGCTCCAGGACACGCGCGGACAGGCTAGCCGAGCGCCGGCCGCCGCGCCGGCGGCGCTTACTCCAGCACGACGAGCGGGTCGCCCTCGCTGACGGCCTGGCCCTCGGTGCAGACGATTTCCGTGACCGTCCCGCCGTCCTCGGCCTCGACCGGCATCTCCATCTTCATCGACTCGAGGATCGCCACGGTGTCGCCCTCCTCGATGGCGTCACCTACCGCGCACTCGATTTTCCATACCGTGCCCGTGATATGGGCCTCCACCACCGCCATCTCAGCCTCCAAACGCCGATCTCCGGACGCTCCGGACAATAGCCTCCCGCTCCGATCGATCCATGACGGCGCAGACGTTCATCATCGTCGCGGCCTACAACGAGGCGGAGCGTCTTGGTGGGACCCTCGGGGCGCTCGGCGAGGCGTTTCCCGGCGCGCCGATATGGGTCGCGGACGACGGCTCGACCGATCGCACACCGGAGATCGCCCGCCAGGCCGGAGCACAGGTGGTGCGCAGCGAGCGCGTGATCGGCAAGGGAGCCGCGGTCACGCAGGCCGCCATGCGGGCTCTCGAGCACGCCTCGCGCCTCGATGCCGCCGGTGGTGGCCAAGAATCGGTGTTCGTCCTGTGCGACGGCGACCTCGCCTTCTCCGCTGGGGGGTTGGGAGCGCTCGTGGACTCGGTTCACAGTGGTGAGGCGGACCTGGCGGTGGCTGGCTTCACGCGGCGCGTCGGGGGAGGGCTCGGGCTGGCGGTCGGCTTCGCCCGGTGGGCGATCCGCAGGCGCTGCGGCTTAGTCACGACGGCGCCGATCTCAGGACAGAGGGCCCTGTCCGCTCGGGTGCTGCGCGACGTGCTGCCGTTCGCGCCCGACTTCGGCATGGAGCTCGGGATGACGATCGACGCGGTCCGTGCGGGGTACCGGGTCAGCGAGATCGAGCTCGACCTGGAGCACCGGGCGACCGGTCGCACGCCCGCCGGCTTCGCCCACCGCGGACGCCAGCTCCTGGACTTCGTGAGGGTCTACCGTGCGCGCTCGGCCGCCGCTTCGACGGCATCACGGCACGAGACCTGTTCGCCTGACCGGCAGTGACGCAGGGCCCGCGTTAGGCTCGCGACCCACATGATCCTCGCGATCGACCAGGGGACCACGTCGACCACCTGCTTCGTCTTCGACGAGCAGGCCGAGTCGATCGCCCGAGCGACACGTGAGGTCACGCCCTCCTTCCCGAGGCCCGGATGGGTCGAGCACGACGCGCGCGAGATCTGGGAGGTGACGCATGGGGTCGCCGGCGAGGCGCTCGCGGACGCCGGCGTCGGCGAGGGCGAGCTGACCGCGGTCGGCATCACCAACCAGCGCGAGACGGTCTGCGTGTGGGATCCCTCGACCGGCGAGCCGCTTCACCAGGCGATCGTGTGGCAGGACCGGCGCACCGCACGGCGCTGCGAGGAGCTTCGCGCCGCGGGTCGCGAGTCTCTGGTGCGCAAGCGCACCGGGCTCGTGCTCGACCCGTACTTCTCCGCGACCAAGATCCAATGGCTGTTGGAGAACGTGTCCGGCCTGCGCGAGCGTGCGCTGGAGGGCCGAGCGGTGTTCGGGACCGTCGACTCGTGGCTGCTGTTCAAGCTCACCGGCGAGCACGTCACGGACGCGTCGAACGCGTCCCGCACGATGCTCTACGACATCGGCAACGGACGCTGGGATCCCGAGCTGCTGGCGCTGTTCGGGGTCCCGGACAGCTCCCTGCCACGCGTGCTGCCGAGCGCCGGCGTGATGGGCGAGACGCGCCCGGCGGCGCTCTACGGTCACGCGGTGCCCGTGGCGGGCGTGGCGGGTGATCAGCAGGCCGCCCTCTTCGGCCAAGCCTGCGTCGACCCGGGCATGGGCAAGAACACCTACGGGACGGGCTCCTTCCTGCTGAGCAACGCCGGCTTCAAGATGGGCGAAGCGCCGGAGGGCCTCTTGAGAACGATCGCCTGGGGCATCGGCGCGTCCAGCGCCTACGCGCTCGAGGCCTCGATCTTCGTGACGGGTGCGGCCGTGCAGTGGCTGCGAGACGGCCTGAGGATCATCGACGCCGCCGCCGAGACAGAGGCGCTCGCGGCATCGCTCGAGGGCAACGACGGCGTGTACTTCGTCCCCGCCCTCACGGGCCTCGGCTCGCCCCACTGGGACCCCGACGCGCGCGGGACGATCGTCGGCCTGACTCGCGGCAGCGGTCGCGCGCAGCTCGCGCGGGCGGCGCTCGAGGCGGTCGCCTACCAGACGGTCGACGCCGTCAGGGCGATGGAGTCCGCCTCCGGTGAGGCGCTGCCGGAGCTGCGTGCCGACGGGGGAGCCACGGTGAACGGCTGGCTGATGCAGTTCCAGGCCGACGTGCTCGGCGTTCCCGTCGTGCTGCCCGAGATAGCCGAGACGACGGCGCTCGGTGCCGCCTATCTCGCCGGGGTGGGCATCGGCATGTGGACCGTGAGCGACGTGCGCTCGTCATGGCGGGAGCGGATGCGCTACGAGCCCAGGATGGGCGAGGACGAGCGCACGAGCCTGCTCGCCGGCTGGGCGGACGCGCTCGCTCGCACCCGCGGGTTCGCGGCGCCCGAGAGGTAGGGTACGTGTGAGATGAGCGAGCTGGCACCGATGCGCGAGCAGGTCTACAGCGACCCGCGCCCGAAGGAGTACTTCGATCGCTTTCACGCGCGCGCGCGCACGCGCGAACCCGACTGGGTCTACGAGCTCGTCCGCATACTCACCTCCCTGTACGGCTACACGTTCCTGCGCGCGCGGGCGATCTCGACCGAGAACGTGCCGGGGAGCGGTCCGGTGATCCTCGCCCCTAACCACTTCTCGTTCATGGATCACTTCCTGATGGGGTGCTACATCCGCCGCAAGGTCCGCTTCATGGCCAAGTCGCAGCTCTTCAAACGGCCGATGCAGTTCATCTACACCCACGGTGGCGTCTTCCCGGTCCGCCGCGGCGCACGCGACGAGGAGGCCTTCATCACCGCCGACACGATCCTCGAAAGGCGAGGGGCGATCACCATGTACTGCGAGGGCGGGCGCTCACGCACCGGCAAAGTCGCCGAGCAGGCCAAGCGGGGAATCGGGCGCCTGGCGCTCGAGACGGGGGCGCCGGTCGTGCCGATCGCGATCCATGGCTCCTCGCGCATCCGCAACTGGAAGCGCCTTCAGTTCCCGAAGGTCACGATCCAGTACGGCGAGGCGATTCGCTGGGAGCGAATCGAGAACCCGACCCGTGAGCAGCAACAGGCCGTGGCCGATCAGATCCTCGTCGAGATCCGCGCGCTGTACGCGGGACTCGAGCAGCACGGACGCAAGGGCGTCCTGCGCCGGGTGCGCGACCAGCGCCGCGCCGCCCGCCGGCCGCCCAAGGGCGCTGCGGTCGCCTAGCCCGCTACCGCTCGCGCGATGAGCCCCGTCGAGGCCTCACGCATGCTGCGCCCTGGCCTTCTCGACGGCGTCAACGTGCTGCTCGCCGCGCCTGCCGCGGCCCGGGGCGGCGACGGGTTCGCGGACGCCGTGGAGAGCGCGTGCTCGGCGCTCGGCGCTCGGCTGCTCAGGTGCCCGTCGCTGGCGGGCGCCTCGCATGAGCACCAGGAAGGGGCGTCGGAGGACGCCGTGGCGGCGGCTCTGGGGGAGATGCCGAGCATCGACACGCTGGTCCTCGACGCCGCCGGGATCTTCGCGACCGAGATCGCCGGCGCAGAGGAGTGCCGCGGCGCGGCTCTCGGCGAATGCCTGCAGGCTGCCTGGACGCTCACGCGTGCCGTGTTCAATCTCGCCTTCCTCCCCGCGCAGTGCGGTCGGGTGCTCTTTCTCGCCCCCCGCTCGGATTCCGGCACGCATTCCGAGCCGGCGCTCGCCGGCCTCGAGAACCTCTCGCGCACGCTCTCGATCGAGTGGTCGCGTCATCGGGTCACCGCGGTTACGATCGCGGCGGGGCGCCTCACGCCGGCTGGCGAGGTGGCCGCGATCGCGGCGTATCTCGCCTCACCCGCGGGCGCCTACTTCTCCGGCTGCCTGCTCGACCTGCGCGGGCCGGGCGGGCCTCAGAGCTAGCCGCTCATCCCGCCGAACAGCCCGCCGGTGACGTGCAGCGTCTGGCCGTGGACGTAGTTCGACCAGGGGGAACAGAGGAAGAACACGCCCCCTGCGGCCTCCTCGGGGGTGGCGGGGCGTCCGAGCGGGATCAGCATCGATGCCATCCCGCGCATCTGCTCGGGAATGCCGAGCTGGATCTTCTCTCCGTCCTTTTCCATCGTGTTCTCGTCCACCTTCGCCTGCGTCAGCCGCGTGTCGATGAAGCCGAACGCCACGGCGTTGACGTTGACTTTGAACTGTCCCCACTCCTTTGCGACCGTTTTCGTCAGGCCGACTACGCCGGCCTTGCCGGAGGAGTAGTTCGCCTGGCCGGCGTTGCCGAACGTTCCCGACGTGGAGGAGACGTTGACGATCTTGCGGAAGACCTCCTTGCCTTCCTCGCGCTCCTTCTTCGCCGGCTCGCGCAGGTACGGCGCCGCCGCGCGGATCACGCGGAAGGGCACCACCGTGTGGATGTCGAGCATCGCCTGGAAGTGCTCGTCGGACATCTTGTGAATCGGCGCGTCGAGCGTGTAGCCGGCGTTGTTGACGATGATGTCGATCTTCCCGAAGGAATCGATCGCCTTCTGCACGAGCTGGTCGGGGACGCCGGGCTTGGTCAGGTCTCCGGCGAACACGGCCGTCTCACCCGCGATCTCGCCGGCCGCCTGCTCGGCGAAGTCGCCATCCAGGTCGTTGATCAGAACCTGGGCGCCCTGCGCCACAAGCAGCTCCGCCGTCGCGCGTCCGATCCCGCGCGCCGAACCTGTGACGATCGCCGACTTGCCGTCGAGTACTCCCATAGCTTGAGGTCTCCTTCTAAGTGGTCAGTCCTCGGAGTTATATAGATCTGGCGGGGGATGGAGGTCGGGCGTGGGATCGGCGCTGCGGCGGAGTAGGATCGCCCTGGGACGTCGACCCGAACGGGAGGCGGAGGACAGAGGGTGGCGCACTTCTCGCGCATAGGGCTTTCGTTGCTGGCGGCATGCACGATCGCCGCGATCTCCGCGGGGATCGCCTCTGCGCTGCCGGAAGTGGGCCGCTGCGTCTCGCAGCCGGGCACCGGGCGATATAGGGACGCGGGCTGCATCGAAAAAGCCGGCAGCCCGGTGGAACAGAAGAAATTCGAATGGAGCAAAGGCGCCGGAGGTGGCAGCAAGGCCTTTGCGGTTGCGGGCGGAGAAGCCGGCCTTGAAACCGAACGCGGCACGAAGCTCGTCTGCAAAACGGTCTCCGGCACGGGCGAATATCACGAAGTGAACGGCGTGATCAACAGCGTCACCAAAGAGGTCCTCGCCTTCCGCGGATGCATGTACCCGATCGTCGACGTCGGCTGCAACAGCCAGGGCGGGGTCGAAGGCGAACTCGTGACGAACCCGCTCAAGGGCAAGCTCGCCTACATCTCCGGCAAAGGCACGAAAACCCCCGTCGTCGGGCAGGAACTGACGCCGATGATCAAAGGAGGAAAAGTCGCCACATGCAAAGTGCTGGGCAACAACGGGGCGATCGGGGAAGGCGCAGGCAAAGGCGGCAACAGGATCATCTCGACGGTCAGCGGGCTCGACGTGATGAGCATGACCTCGGGCGAGGCCTTCGCGGCTTCGGCGTCCGGAGTGCAGTCGCCTCAGAGCTTCGAAGGCCTGTTCAAGATCGCGAACCTCGAATGGCGCCTGAACGAAGAACCTTGGGAACGGATGTCGTGGAGCCTCGAAGCGACGACCAGCAACGAACAGCCACTCGAGATCAAAGCGATCCCATAGCGTCCAGCGATAGTGCGCTGCCGCTCAGCCGGTGACGATCACTCCGAAGTCCTGCGTATAGATCCCGCCGGCATGACCTGCGCCCAGCGAGCTCGGCACGTGGGGTGAGACGCCGACGGCCGTGTCGCGGAAGCGTGAGTCGAGGATGTTCGCGCGGTGTGCGGGCGAGGCCATCCACGCGGCGACAATCGCGCGCGGCGTCCCCTGCGCCCCGGTGCCCCAGGCGAGGTTCTCGCCGATTTCGAAGCCGACCTGCGAGCTGTAGATGTAGCCGGATGCGCGCATGCGGTCCACGGGCGTGTCCCCGTGAGGGCCGACGTGTTCGAAGTAGCCGCCGAAGGCCATGCTCTCGGTATGGCCCTGCGCGGCCTGCTCGATACGGGCGTTCTGCCCCAGCGCGCCCTCTCCCTGCGCGGCCCTTTCGCGGTTGACCAGGCAGAGCACGGCGCCGCGGATTCGTTCGACGTTCCATGTGGCCGGCGCCAGGTCGGCGTCGGCGCAGCCGCCCGCCCTGCCCGAGGTCGAGCGCCTATGAGTTGGGCTCTGCGAGTGGCTGTGGTGCTTGACCGTCCGATGCGTGGCGTGCCGCCACACGCAGCGGACGACGTGGTGGGCGCGATGTGTGTTGCGGTAGCTCGCCTTGCGCGTGTGATGGCGGGCGCGGTGCTTGGCGCCGACGCACGTTGGCAGGTGGTGAGCTCGCCCAGATGCGCCGCGGGCGTGCGCTGCAAGGGCCGCCGAGGGACCGGCGTAGCCGCACGCCGACGCGATCGCGAGCGCGGCCGCGAGGATTGGGCGAATGCGATGACCCACCTGTCCCGTATCGGCGCGGGCGGGCGCAGACATGAGCCGGTGAGGACAGGTTTGGACACCGTTGCAAAGGAACGCCCAGCGATCGGGCGAGAATCAGAGGGAGAGCGCGCGCCCGAGGATCTCGCGCATGATCTCGTCGCTGCCGCCGCCGATCGGCCCAAGGCGGGCGTCACGGGCGGCCCGCTCCACCCAGTACTCGCGCATGTAGCCGGCGCCGCCGTGGATCTGCAGGCACTCGTCCATCAGCTCGAAGCAGGCGCGCTGCGTCAGCAGCTTCGCCATGGTGACCTCCCGCAGCGGCTCCTCCCCGTCGACGAAGCGGCGCAGGGCGTCGTAGGTGACGCAACGGCAGGTGTAGACCGAGGTCGCCAGGTCGGCGAGCTTGTGGCGGATCGCCTGGTGTCCGGCAAGCGGGCGGCCGAAGGCCTTGCGCTCCCGAGCGAACTCGGCGGTGCGCTCCCACGCGAGCGCCATCGCACCCACGGCCCCGAGTGCCATCGCCAGGCGCTCCCACTGGAAGTTGGCCATGATCAGCTTGAAGCCACCGTGCAGCTCGCCGAGCAGGTTCTCCTCGGGCACGAACACGTCCTGAAAGCTGATCGTCGCGGTGTCGGAGGCGTGCCAGCCGAGCTTGTGCAGGGCTGAGGACTCGATGCCGTCGCCGCGGTCGATGATCAGGAACGAGATCCCGCCGTGCCCACCCTCGGCCGTGGTCTTCACGGCCGTGACGATGAAATGGGCGCGCACACCGTTGGTGATGTAGGTCTTCTCGCCGCTCACAACCCACCCACCGTCGACGCGCGCGGCCCCCGTGCTCAGCGCAGCGACGTCCGAGCCGGCGCCCGGCTCGGTGATGCCCAGCGCTCCGATCCGCTCCCCACGGATCGCCGGCACGAGGTAGCGCTGCTTCTGCTCCTCGGTGCCGAACTTCCAGATCGGCGGCGTGGCGATATTGATGTGCGCGCCGATCCCCGCGGCCGTCCCGCCGGAGCCGGTCCTCGCCATCTCCTCGCAGAGGACCGCCTCGTGCAGGTAGTCGCCGCCCTGGCCGCCGTAACGCTCGGGGTACTTCAGTCCGAGCAGCCCCTGGGCGGCGAGCTTCGGAAAGACCTCGTCGGGGAACCAGCGGTCCTCCTCCCACTGCTGCGCGTGCGGCGTCAGCTCGCGCTCGATGAAGCCTCGGATGGACTGTCGCAGCTCCTCGTGCTCGTCGGAGAAGGGTGGTGTGAGGGCGCTCATGGGGCCGATTGGTAATCTGATGGTATGCGAGTTGCCATCGATGGGGTCGGCCGCATCGTGATTCCCAAGCCGATGCGGGAGGGACTGGGGATCCACGGGCCCACAGAGCTGGAGCTCACGGAGACGGACGGGAAGCTGGAGCTGACCGTGCCGTACATCAAGGCGCATCTGGAGGTGCGAGACGGCTTCGCGGTAATCGTCCCCGACGAGCCCGTGCCTCCGATGACGGCCGAGCTGGTGCGCGAAGCGATCGACCGCTCGCGCCGTTGATCGCGCCCGATTCCAGCGTGCTGATTCCGGCGCTCGCGGCCTCGTACGAGGGTCACGACCGATGCTTCGCTGCGCTGGCGGGCCGCTCGCCACGGCTGATCGCGCACGTTGCGTTCGAGACGACTTCGGTGCTCAGCCGGATGCCCGAAGGGCTCCGGATGACCCCGGTGACCGTGCGCGACGCACTCGATCACGACTTCCCGGGTTCGTGGCTCGCGCTCGACGCCGACGGTCAACGCGCCTGCCTGCGCCGCGCCGTCGATGCGGGCGTGTCTGGCGGTGCTCTGTACGACGCGCTGGTCGCTGCGACGGCCGCGCAGCACGGCGCGACACTGCTCAGCGCCGACCATCGCGCCAGCGCCGCCTACGAGGCGATGGGCGTCGACGTGGCGTTCCTCGACTCCTGATCGCCTTCCGGGGGACCCGCACATGTGCGGCCCGCTCAACACGAGATCCTGTCGAGGATGATGTCCGGGATGACCGGCAGAGAGATCAGCCCTGCGTCGCGCTGGCGCCGCACGCTCGCGGGGCTCGTCGACGTCGCGATCGCCGGTGGCGTGGCTTGGCTCTGGCGCCGTCGGGCCGGGAGCTCCGCCGGCTCCGGCAAGGCGCGATGGGCGGCGATGTTCACGCCGGCCGCGGAGCTGATTCGCGAGCAGCTCGCCAGCCCCGGCCAGTGGCTGTTCGGCGTGCGGACCGTCGATCGCCGCACGGGGCGCCGCGTCGAGCCGTGGCGCACCCTCGTCCTGCTCGGCGCGAGCGCTGGCGGGCAGCTGCTGGTGCGCCGCCTCACACGCATGGCCCAGACGCCCGAGCAGGAACGCGACCGCGACCACTTCATGCAGGAGCTGAGCGCCGTCAATGAGCGCTACCCCGCCGGGTCGCGCGAGCGTGACGCCGAGATGCGCGCGCTGATGGCGCGTCCTCCCAGTCCGATCGTCGTCAACCCCTCGCGGGCGATGGCCGCCTCGCTGGCGGTCGGACTCATCAACAATCGGCTGCGCCGCCGCCTGGCGCCGACGATCGAGGTGCCGGTCGGGCGCCGCGGCGCCTCTCACAGCCCGTAGGAGCGCCCGATGACCTCGAGCATGATCTCGTCGGTGCCCGCGCCGATCCGGTTCAGCCGCATGTCGCGCCAGACGCGCTCGACGTTGTACTCCTTCATGTAGCCGGCGCCGCCGTGGATCTGGATGCACTCGTCGGCGACTTCGCAGGCGATCCGGGAGGCGTGCAGCTTGGCCATCGAGATCTCGCGCACGGGGTACTCGCCGTTGGCGAAGCGCCACGCCGTGACGTAGACGAGCTGACGTGCGGTTTCGATCTTCGTCGCCATCTCGGCGAACTTGTGCCTGATCACCTGGAAGTGGCCGATCGCTTTGCCGAACGCTTCGCGCTCCTTGGCGTATTCGAGCGTCCGGTCGAAGCATTTCTGGGCGCCCGCGACGCTTCCGGCGGCGCCGATCATGCGCTCGCCCTGGAGCTCCCACATGATGTGGTAGAAGCCCTTGCCGACCTCCCCGAGCACCGCGGAGGCGGGCACGCGCACGTCCTGGAAGGCGAGCAGCGCCGTGTCGGAGGCGTGCATACCCATCTTCTGCAGCTTCTTCTCGCGGATCACGCCGGGAGAGTCCATCGGCACGAGGAACAGCGTGAAGCCGTCGTAGCCGGCGTCGGGGTCGGTCTTCGTCACGAGCACGATCACGTCCGCGCGGTGGCCGTTGGTGATGTACGTCTTCGAGCCGTTGATCACGAATTCGTCGCCGTCGCGAACGGCGCGAGTCTTGATGCCTTTCACATCGGAGCCGGCGTCCGGCTCGGTGATGCCCAGGCAGAGGATCTTCTCGCCCTTGATCGCCGGCACCGCCCACTGCTGCTTCTGCTCCTCGGTCCCGAGCGCCAGGATCGGGGGCATCGCCATGTCGGTCTGAACCGCGATGCCCATCGCCAGTCCGCCGCAGTTGGCGTTGGAGATCGCCTCGCCGAGGACGATCGCGCTGAAGTAGTCGCCGCCCTGGCCGCCGTACTGCTCGGGCTTGTCCAGGCCGAGGAAGCCGAGCTCGCCCATGCGCCTGAAGACCGAGTCGGGGAACGTCGTCTCCTCCCATTCGTCGGCGTGGGGCGCGAGCTCTTTGAGCGCGAAGTTCGTGATCGACTCACGCAGCTGTTCGTGCTCGTCGTTGAAGATGAAGTGCTTGCGCGTGGCCTGGTAGTCAGGCTTGAGGACGCTCTCGGCGGTGGCCATGGCGGGCTGTCTCCTTGTGGCGGTGGACGTGCGTTCGGACGGTGGGCTCTCCGCGGAGGCTATCTCAGGGCGGAGCGAAAGTAAACAGTAGAGCTATTCACTTTGCGCGGGCTGCCGCGGGGCGCTGAAAGTCGCAATGCTCGAATCCCGGCACGGAGATACGCTGCCCGAACACGATCGTCGAGCGGCGGGAGGGGGGTGAGCCGGAGTGCCACGAACAGCAGTCGCGCTGGCGATGCTCGCGCTCTGCGCCTTGACACCGGCCGCAGCAGGCGCTGCGACACCCGCCCCTGCGCCGGCCCCCGTCCCCGAGCCGACCCCGACTGCGCTGCCGCCGGACCTCGTCGCGCTCGAGCAGAAGATGGCCGCCCTGCAGATCACGAGCCTGCGCTTCACGCTCACGACGAAGGTGATCGAACAGCATCCCTCGCGCGAATTCGCGAAGCTGCTGCAGCTGTTCGGCCTCGACTCCACGGTCGTCGGCGAAGAGACGCTCAGCCCGCCCGCCGCGAACGTCACCCTCGGCCTCTTTGGCCAGCCGTTCACCTTCCGCATCATCGGCACGACCGCTTACCTCTACTTCCGCCAGCTCGGCCCGCTCGACGGCGGCCGGCCGTGGATTCGCCTTGGCCCAGGGGGCTTCGGGGAACTGCTCACCGTCGAAGGCGGCAGCGGCGCGCCCAAGCCTCACGCTGCCCCGCTGTCCGCCGCGCTGGGCCAGCCCGACTACGCACAGCCTCCGTTCACGAAGCTCGCCGCAACGCTCGCCGGCGCCACGGCGGTGAGCGAGCTCGGACCGGGCCTCGTCGACGGCGGGCCGGTCACGCGCTTTGTCGCGACGCTTCGCCCGGGCCAGCTCGAATCTCGGACTGCCCGCCGGTCACGGCGAATCAGGCGGCTGCCCAGGCTCCCGGCCGTTCACGTCCGATTGCCACCGCCGCCGCCGAAGCCGCAGCTGACGTTGGAAGTCTCCTTCGCCAACAGCGGCATGCCCGTTCAGATCGTGCTCACCGAGAAGCTCCCGGGCGTGACGACGACTGCGACCGTCGACTTCCCGGCGATCAACTTCCCGCTCACGATCGTGGCCCCGACCGCCGCCGAAACGATCAGCGTCGCCGAATTCAAGGCGCTGACCGCCAAGCAGAAGCGCCGCCGCGCAGCCAGGCGCAAACACCACAAAAGTAAACAGTAGGGCTATTCACTTCCTACGACGCCGAGATCCGGCTAGGATGCTCGCGTGTCGAGTGAGACGGTGGTTCTGTACGAGGTCAGCGACGATGGTGTCGCGACGATCACGCTCGACGACCCCGACACGCGCAACGCGCTGTCGGCCGAGATGCTCAGCGGTCTGGTCTCGTCGTTCGAGCGTGCGCGCGACGATCAGGGGGTCCGCTGCGTGGTGCTCGCCTCCTCGCACGCGAAGACCTTCTCCTCGGGCGCGAACCTCGGGGGCTTTGCCGCGGACGCGCCGCTCGTGCAGAAGCACTTCGGCTCCGATCGCTTCGTCCACCTCTTCAAGCTGATCGGCGAGCTCGGCAAGCCCACGATCTGCGCCGCCGGTGGTCACGTGCTCGCCGGAGCGCTCGGCATCGCGCTGGCCTGTGACCTGATCGTCGCGTCCGAGCAGGCGAGCTTCGGAACGCCCGAGATCAACGTCGGGACGTTCCCCTTCATGATCATGTCGCTCATCTACCGGAACGTCCCGCGCAAGAAGGCCAACGAGCTGCTGCTGCTCGGCGAGCGCTGGAGCGCGCAGGAGGCCCTCGCGGCCGGGCTCGTGAACAAGGTGGTGCCCGAGGACGAACTCGACGCGGCCGTGTGCGCGTGGGCCGTCAAGCTCGCGCGCTCTTCGCCGGTGATCATGCGGCTCGGCAAGGAAGCGATGCGCCGCCAGCTCGACATGCCGCTCGACGACGCGCTCGACTACCTCCGCGCACAACTCACGCTCGCGCTGTCCACCGAGGACATAGTGGAGGGCGTCACCGCGTTCTTCGAGAAGCGCGAGCCTCAATGGAAGGGACGCTGATGAGCACCGAGGAGAAGACCTCGATCCTGCGACCCCTGGTCGAGGACCTCGCCGCGCGGCGCGCCGCAATCAAGCTCGGCGGGGGGGAGGAGAAGATCGCGGCGCAGCACGCACGCGAGAAGCTGACGGCCCGCGAGCGGATCGCGCTGCTGATCGACGCCGATGAGGGCACGGGCGAGAGCACCTTCGTCGAGCTCGGCATTCACGGGCGCCCGCACTTCGCCCAACGCGCGATGGATGGCATCCAGGCGCCGGCAGACGGCGTGATCACCGGCTACGGCAAGGTCCGCGGGCGGATGGTCGCCGTGTGCGCGTACGACTTCACCGTGATGGCGGGCTCGATGGGGATGACGGGCGAGCTGAAGGTTGGCCGCCTGCGCGAGCTCGCGCTGACGAAGCGCATTCCCTTCATCTGGCTGCTCGACTCCGCGGGCGCCCGTATCCAGGAGGCGGTCGGCTCGCTGTTCGCCGGATCGGGGCACCTGTTCCGCGAGGAGGTCGTGATGAGCGGCGTGATCCCGCAGGTCGCCGCCCTGATGGGCCCCTGCGCCGCCGGCACCGCCTACATCCCGGGCCTGGCCGACTTCGTGCCGATGGTCAAGGGCCGCGGGTCAATGGCCCTCGCCGGTCCGCATCTGGTGCGGGCCGCCATCGGCGAGGACGTCACGCAGGAGGAGCTCGGCGGGTCGCGCGTGCACTGCCGCAAGTCGGGCGTCGGCGATCTCGAGGTCGCAGACGACGAGGAGTGCATCGATCACATCAAGCAGTACCTGTCGTTCATGCCGCAGCATTGTGAGGAAAAACCACCGGTGCTCGCCAGCAGCGATCCGCCCGAGCGGATGGAGGAGGAGCTGCTGGACGTGCTGCCCGAGTCCAACCGCAAGCCGTATGACATGTACGAGGTGATCCGCCGGATCACCGACGACGGCTTCTACTTCGACATGAAGCCCCAGTGGGCGAAGACGATCATCACCTGCTTCGCGCGCTTCGCCGGACGTCCGGTCGGCATCGTCGCCAACCAGCCCAAGCACCTCGGCGGAATCCTCGACAACGACTCTGCAGACAAGGCCGCCCGCTTCGTGAACCTCTGCAACGCCTTCGGCATCCCGCTCGTGTTCCTGATGGACGTGCCCGGGTTCATGGTGGGCACCAAGGTGGAGGCCGACGGCATCATCAGGCACGGAGCGAAGATGCTCTATGCGGTCGCCAACGCGACCGTGCCGAAGGTCACGGTGATCACGCGCAAGGCCTACGGCGCCGGCTACTACGTGATGAACGGCCGTGCGTACGAGCCCGACCTGATCGTCGCGTGGCCGAGCGCCGAGATCAGCGTGATGGGCGCGGAGGGCGCCGTGGAGATCGTGATGCGGAAACAGGTCGAGGAAGCCGAGGACCCCGAGGCCAAGAAGGCCGAGCTGATCGACGCCTACCGAAAGATCATCGACGTCTACATCGCCGCGGGCAACGACATGATCGATGACGTGATCGATCCGCGGGAGACCCGCCCGGCGATCTGCAAAGCGCTCGAGATGGCCCAGAACAAGCGGATCGAGCGACCCTGGAAGCGACACGGGGTTGTCCCGGTATGACCGTGGGCTCGTATGGCGGCGCGCTACGGCGTCCTCGCGCGCCCGTGTGCCAAGCACACTTCGCTTGCTGCGTCCTTGTATCGCTTGCCCTACGAACCGACGGGACTGGTGACGACGATGGCCCTTGATGACCCGGTAGTGATCACCTGCTCGATCTCCGGCGCGATCGCCAACCGCGAGCAGTGCCCGGCGATCCCCTACACGCCCGAGGAGTACGGCGCCGAGGCGCGGCGGATCGTCGACGAGGGCGGCGTGATGATCCACATCCACGCCCGCAAACCCGACGGCACGCCCAGCTATGAGGTCGAGGACTTCCGCGCCATCACCGAAGCCATCCGCTCGGAGGTCGGCGAGCAGGTGATCGTCAACTACTCGACCGGCACCATCGGCGTGCCGGTGGAGAAGCGCATCGCCTACCTGCGCGAGTGCCGCCCGGAAGTCGCGGCGCTGAACATGGGCTCGATGAACTACGCGAAGTACTCGCGCTCGCGTAAGCAGTTCGTCTTCAACATGGTCTTCCAGAACCCCTTCGAGGAGATCATCGAGCTGCTCACCGCCATGAACGAGCTCGACATCAAACCCGAGCACGAGTGCTTCGACGTCGGACACGTCGGGAGCCTCGAGCCGCTGATCGACATGGGCGTCCTGAGGACGCCGCTGCACGTCGACTGCGTGATGGGCGTCGTCGGCGGCATCCCCCCGACCGCCCGCAACCTCGTCGCGATGGTCGAGAACATCCCGGCCGGCTCTCACTGGGGCGTCATCGGAATCTCACGCGACCAGTGGCTGCTCGTGGCCGCCGCGCTGACTCTCGGCGGCTCGATCAGGGTGGGCCTCGAGGACAACCTCTACCTCCCAGACGGGGGCATGGCCAGCTCCAACGGCGAGCTGATCTCCAAGGCGAGGCAGATGGTCGAGGACGTCGGCCGCCGTCCCGCGACCGTGACCGAGGCCCGCGCGATGCTGGCAATACCCGCGCGTGAGCGGAGCGCCGCGTGAGCCTTCCGCTTGAGGGTGTCCGCGTGCTCGATCTCTCGCGCCTGCTGCCGGGCGGCTTCTGCTCGCTGCTGCTCGCGGACTTCGGCGCGGAGGTGCTGAAGGTCGAGGACACGGGCATGGGCGACTACATCCGCTGGTCGCCGCCGTTCTATGAGGGCGCGCACGAGAGCGCGCGCTCGGCGCTGTTCCTCTCGCTCAACCGCAACAAGCGCTCGATCCGGCTCGACCTCAAGCACGAGCGGGGACGCGAGGCGCTGCTGCGGGTGGTGCGCGAATACGACGTGGTGCTCGAATCCTTCCGGCCGGGGGTGCTCGACCGTCTCGGCGTGGGCTACGAGCGGATGCGCGAGGTGAACCCCGGCATCGTCTACTGCGCGATCTCCGGCTACGGGCAGGAGAGCCCCAAGCGCGACGCTTCCGGCCACGACATGAACTACCTCGGCCTGATCGGCCTGCTCGGGCTGACGGGCGAGCGCGCTGGCGGCGCGGGCGGGGGGCCCATTCAATCGGCGGGGCAGATCGCGGACCTCGGCGGCGGCGCGCTGATGGCGGCGTTCGGGATCATGGCGGCGCTTCGCGAGCGCGATGGCGGGCGGGCGGGCTCCGGATCACCCGGATCCGGCGAGGGGCAGATCGTCGACGTGTCGATGGCCGACGGCGCGCTCTCGTGGCTGGCGATGGTCGCTGCGAGCTACTTCGCCGACGGGATCGTTCCGCGACGCGGCGAGCTGCCGCTGGCCGGCTCGCTCGTCTGCTACCGGCCGTACGAATGCGCCGACGGATGGGTGACGCTGGGGGCGCTCGAGCCGAAGTTCTGGCAGGCATGGTGCCGCGGTGTCGGCCGCGATGACCTCATCGCAAAGCAGTTCGAGCATCCCGGCTCGGAGACGCACGCGGAGGTGCAGGAGATCTTCAGGGGTCGCAGCCGCGCCGACTGGGAGGCGTTCGCCTCCGAGCACGACTGCTGCCTCGAGCCGGTGCTGGAGCTCGACGAGGCACTGGCCTCCAAGCTCGTGCGCGAGCGGGAGATGGTCGTCGAGATCGACCAGCCGGGCGCCGAGCGCGCGATTCGACAGCTGGGGCTCCCGGTCAAGCTGACGCGCACCCCGGGCGATCATGGCCGGCTGCCGGGCCCGGCGCTAGGGGAGCACACGGAGGCGGTGCTGCTGGCGGCGGGCTACACGGAGGCGGAGGTGGCCGAGCTGCTCGCCGACGGGGCCGCCGCTGGCCCGGCGGGCGCGGAGCAGGGTGTCGCCTTCCGGGCGTGAGCGTGATCTTCCGATGGCGTCCCAGCCGCGCATGAGCAGCACATCGGACGGCGGCGGCTCGGGCGGGCGGGAGCTGCTCAAGATCAGTGAGCTCTCCGAACGCTCCGGCGTCAGCGCCGGCACGATCCGCTACTACCTGCGCGAGGGCCTGCTCGGCCAGGGCGAGGACATCCTCAGGACGAGCCGCAACATGGCCTACTACCCCTCCGGCTACGTCGAGCGGATCGTCCTGATCAAGCGCCTGCAGGAGGAGCGCTTCATGCCCCTGCGGGTGATCAAGGGGGCGCTCGAGGAAGACCCCGAGCGCGTCCGCGCGCTGGTCGAGCTCGAGGACCGCATCCTCGAGCGGGCGCTGGCGACCGTCGAGGATCGCGGTCGCGTCTCGCGCAAGACGGTCCAGGAACGCTATGAGATACCGCGCAACGTGCTCGACCGGCTCGCGGAGATCGGCGTGCTGACGCCCACGCGCAGCGGCTATGAGCGCGACGACGTCAACATCATCGAGGCGATCGCGAGCTTCCGTGCCGGCGGCTACGAGGAGGCGCTCGGGTTCACCGTCTATGACACGCTGCGCTACCGCGAGGCGCTCAAGCCGCTGGTCGAGGAGGAGGTCCGTGCGCTCGTCGACCGCCTGGCCGGAGAGGTGGAGGTGGAGCGGGCGATGGAGATCGTCGCCGCCGGCGTGGAGCCGCTGCGGGAGCTGATCGGCGCGATGCACTCAAAGCTGCTGCTCGCAGAGCTGCGACGGGCGCGGGCCGGGCAGTCGGGCGTGCAGACGTAGCCAGCGAGGGCCGCGAGTTAGCGAATCGGACTTCCGCGGCGCTTGCGCGGGCCGTATAGGCTGCGCGACGATGAAGACCGGGATTCAGCGAATTCGGCCGAGGCGCTATCGCGCGCTGCTCGTCGCGCTGGCGGTCGCGCTCACAACTGCGTTCACCGCCTGCGGAGGCTCGTCGAACAGCGGCGTCGCCTCGAAATCCGCCGCCGAAATCCTCTCCGCGAGCAAGGCTGCAGCCGCCAGCGCCACCTCGGTGCACCTGACGACGACGACCGGCGAAGTCGTCCTCGACGTGAACCTCACGCCCAACGGAGGAACGGGGCGGCTCACGCTATCCGGCTCCACCCTGGAACTCATGCGCGTGGGCAGCACCCTTTACCTCAAAGCCGCGCCCAAGGTGTACAGGAACCTGGGAATCACCGCGACGGTACCTGCGCAGGCGTGGCTGAAGGTGACTGCCAACCAGAGCCCCCAGCTTGCCGCGTTCACCGAAATGAGCGGAGAGCTGAATCGCCTGCTTGTGGGCCCTCTCACCAAGGGCGCCACGACCACCGTCAACGGACAGAAGGTGGTGGAGCTGACAGAGAAGAAACCGCTCTACACCCGTTCGCTGTTCGTCGCGACGAGCGGGAAGCCCTACCCGGTGGAGATTCTCATCAAAGGCCAGGTGACAGGGAAGACCACGTTCTCCGAATGGAACAAGCCGGTGACGCTGACGCGGCCTGCCAACTCGATCGACATCACCCAACTGAAACACCCCTAGCCCCAGGGCCGCCGCGATGAGGCGGACGTCCCGGCGTTCACCACCGCGCGCGGTGGTGCTCGACCACGCCGCGCCCCCGGGCGATCGGGATCCCCCCGGGAAGCGTTCCCGAGAACGTCCCGAAGGGAGCGCGATAGTCGCTGCTCACGATGAGCAGGTTGTCGCTGCGGCTGCGCTCTGCCTCGGCCTGGAAGCGAAGCTCCGAACCGTCGTCGCAGCGGATGCTGGAGAGGTCCGCCGAGAAGGCGACCGCCGGCACCTCCCGAGGCTCGCCCGCCACCCATACGGCGCGCTCGCTGCCGCTCGGCGGGTCGTTGACGCCGCTGACGAGATTCCATGCGACCGCCACGCCGTCGAGGCTCTCGCCGACGCCCGCGCTCCAGCGCCACTCGGTGCGCCGCGCGTGATGGCCCGCCGTGTCGTCGATCACCGCCAGCGCCTCGATCTCGCGTGGCGGACCGCCGTCGAGCGCCAGCGTCCCGTGCGCCCGCACGCCCGCCTGCTTGCGCGTCCACACCTGATGGCGCCCGTGCGGGCACAGCGCTTCGATGCCCGCCTGTTCCTCGAGGGTCAGGTCGAGTTGCAAGCCGCGGTCGTGTACCCGCAGGAGCCCGTCCTTGCCCGAGACGCCAGGGCCGCCCCTGTGAACAAGCTGCACCTCTCCGCTTCGGGGCAGCAGCCGCGTGCGTTCGCGCAGCGCCGCCTCCCCATCGACGCGCAGCGCCCAGAAGGACTGCCTCGCCGGACCGATCTGCACGAGCGCCGCGCAGGCCATCAGCTCATCGCTGAAGATGCCCACGTAGCGCCATCGCTTGAGCGGGCGCAGGCCGCGGAACATGGGCAGGCGCGCGGGCGCTGACAGATCGTCGCCGAGCATCCCGTTCGGCTCGGGCGTTATGCTTGTGGATATTGACTGACCAGTCAATCTATATGGCGGTCCGAACGTCGGCGGGGGTCTCGGCCATGGCGCCCAAGGAGAGCGTGTCCTCGTGAGGGTCGCAGCAGTCCAGCTCAACTCCACCGCCGATCAGGCGTCGAACCTCGCCGACGCCGACCGCCTCACGCGCGCCGCGGCCGCGGACGGCGCGACGCTGATCGTACTCCCCGAGAAGTGGACCGCGATCGGCTCCGAAGAGCAGCTGCGCTCAGCGGCCGAGCCGCTCGACGGCCCTTCGTTCAAGTGGGCTTGTGCGATCGCCGGCGAGCTCGGGGTCGATCTGGTGGCCGGCTCGATCCTCGAGCGCGTCGAGGGCCACGAGCGGCTGGCGAACACGTCGGTGCACGTCGATCCCAGCGGCGAGGTGAAGGCGGTCTATCGCAAGCTGCACATGTTCGACGTCGAGGTGGGCGGGCGCACATATCGTGAGTCCGAGCTTGAGGAGCCGGGCGATGAGATCGTCACATCGGAGACCGCCGGCGGCGTCGAGCTGGGGCTGTCGATCTGCTACGACCTGCGCTTCCCCGAGCTCTATCGGATCCTCGCGGTGAGGGGCGCGCGGATCCTCACGGTGCCGGCGGCGTTCACGCTGGCCACCACGCGCGACCACTGGGAGACGCTCCTGCGGGCGCGCGCGATCGAGAACCAGGCGTTCGTGATCGCCGCCAACCAGGTCGGAGCCCACCCGGCCGGCCAGCACTCCGGCGGTCGCTCGATGATCGTCGACCCCTGGGGCCTGGTGCTCGCACAGGCGCCGGACGAGCCGGGACACATCGTCGCCGACCTGGACCTCGACCGCCAGCAGGAGATCCGCAGCCTGCTGCCGTCGCTCGCCAACCGCCGGCCCGAGGTCTACCGCTGGCCGACGGAGGTCCGCGCGTGAGTGCCAGCCGATCGATCGTCCGCGTGAAGTCAGGGCCCGACAAGCGCCGGCTGATCCTCGATGCGGCCGTGCGAGTGTTCGCCCGCCAGGGCTTCCACGCCTGCCGCGTGTCGGACATAGCCGATGAGGCGGGAGTCGCCTACGGCCTCGTCTACCACTACTTCGCGTCAAAGGACGAGGTGCTCGACACGCTGTTCCTCGAGCGCTGGAACGTCATGCTGGAGCTGATCCGCGACGTCGACTCCAAGCCGCTGCCCGTGCGCGAGAAGCTCGGTGCGATCACGTCGTTCATCGTCGACAGCTACGCACACGACCCGGATCTGATGAAGGTGATCATCGTCGAGGTCACGCGCGCGGCCAACTCCTTCGGGCAGACCCACCTCGCACAGATTCGTGAGGCCTACGAGCTGATCGGCGAGATCGTCACCAAGGCACAGGAGGAGGGCGTCTTCAAGCCCGAGATCGAGGCGCGCTTCGCCGCGATGGCCTTCTACGGGACGATCGAGCAGCTGCTGACGGGCTGGATATTCGGATTGCGCCCCCAGGGCGAGGAGCACTTCGAGCGCGCGAAGTGGCTGGTGGTGGAGACGGTCTGCGGTGGACTCGAAACCAGCGTGGTGGGCGAGGCCAGCGTTTCGTGACCACGCAAAGTCCGCCCCCGCGTCCCTTCGCGGGAGTGGAAGCGACCACACCGGGCAATACACTGCCGCGGTGATGCAGAACGAGATGGTCAAGCGGCTGATGTGGTCGGGACTGCTGGCGGGCCTCGGCGCGGCCGCCAGCATCGCGGTTCACCGTGTGGCAACGCTCGTGTGGAAGCGTGTATTCGACGAGGAGCCGCCCGAGTGAGCGAGCCCTCTCCCCGCCCGCCCGGCGAGCAGCGCAGCGAGCCGCCGCAGAACATCGCCACCGCCATCGCAGAGGTCTCAGAGCGAGCGACGCTCCTGATACACGAGGAGATCGAGCTCGCCAAGGCCGAGGTGACGGAAAAGGCCACGAAGCTCGTCAGGGGGGCGGTCGTCGGCATCGCGGCGGGCGTGTTCTTCGTGATGGCGCTCATATTCGTGCTGGTCGGCTGTGCGTGGCTCCTCTACTACTACCTGCCCGGCAACGACTTCACCTATTTCTGGGGATTCTTCGCGATGGCTTTGATCCTCATTGTGCTGGGCGTGGCCGCCGGACTGCTCGCCGCGAAAGCCGTCAAAAAGTCCGCTCCCCCTGTCCCCAACATGGCGATCGAAGAGGCACGCAAGATCCGCGAGACCGTCAGCTCGCAACCTGACGGCAGCGCGAGCCGCGCGGTGTCAGCCGGAGGCGAGAGCTGATGGCGCAACGCTCGCCGGCCGAGATCCGCAACTCGATCGAGACGAATCGCATGGAGCTGGCGGTCTCCATCGACCGCCTTCGCGGAGAGGTCGCCCGGCTCACGGACTGGCGCGGCCAGGTCGAGCGTCACCGCACCGAGCTGACGATCGGGGCGGCCGTCGTCGGGCTCGTGCTGGGCGCTCGCATGATGCGCCGCCGTCGTCGGCGCTGATCAGCTGAGCAGCTCGCGCGGGAGCGCGCCGACGCCGATCAGGCCCGGACCGGTATAGGTGCCGATGACCGGGCCGACCTCCGAGGTGAACACGGGCTCGGAGTCGAAGATCTCCCTGCAGCGGTCTATCAGCCGCTGAGCCTGCTCGGGTGCCTGGATGTGCTGGACCACCCAGCCGTCGGATCCGCTGTCGCGGAGTTCCTCGGCGTACTTGACCATCCGCTCGAACGCGCGCCCGGCGGTGCGCACCCGCTCGACAGGGACGATCTCGTACTCGAGCGACAGGATCGGCTTGATCTTCAGGGTCCCGCCCAGCCACGCCTGTGCCTTGCCGATGCGCCCGCCCCTGCGCAGGTACTCGAGCGTATCGAGGCAGAACCAGATCCTCAGCACGCCTCGGGCCTCGCGCACCCTGGCGGCGACCGCGTCCTTGTCGGCGCCGGCGCGGGCGGCGGCGCTGGCCGCGAGCAGCAGCAGCCCCATCCCGCCGCAGGCGGTTTCACCGTCGATCACCTCGACCCGCTCGCCCAGACCGCGCTCGGCGAGCAGCCCATGCGCCTGGCGGGCGGCCTCGTAGGTTCCGGAGATGCCGCCCGCGAGGTGAATGGAGACGACGTCCTGGCCGGCGTCGAGCAGCGGCTCCCACACGGCGAGGAAGTCTCCGATCGACGGCTGCGAGGTGGTCGGAACGTCGGGGTCCCGTCGCAGGCGCTCGTAGAAGGCGTCGAAGCCCTCCATCTCGAGCTCGCGCTCGCGATCCCCGCTCCAGCCGACGTAGAGGCTGACCTGATGGATGCCCTCGCCGTCCGTCAACGCGCGCGGCAGGTAGCTGGT
>Ga0210409_10001115_pt1 | contig 37118 bp, 34 predicted proteins | sample IncBWH17MmetaG_FD_161649 | JGI IMG/M metagenome (GOLD analysis project Ga0210409, IMG submission 161649) | Forest soil microbial communities from Barre Woods Harvard Forest LTER site, Petersham, Massachusetts, United States - Inc-BW-H-17-M | ecosystem: Environmental > Terrestrial > Soil >... | reverse complement strand
TGCGTCGAACAAAATTTCCGTGAGCATCTTGATCTCGCCCAGTTGAGTCGCCACCCGCTCGAGGCTGCCGGCGGCAAAGGAGATCTTCGATTTTTGAGCCGCAAAGGAAAAGCTGTAATGTTCGACTGGCAGCGTCACGCTCGCATTCGTCGCTTCGGTGGTTAACTGTTCGATCGTCTGGCTCAGCGCCGCCGAGAAGTCGCGGTCGGTTATTTTCGGGAAATCGGGGATGCGGGGGACGGGCGCGAAATAAGGACCGGTCTTCTTCATGAAATCCAGCAATTGATTGCGCTGGTCCCTGGCCAATTGGATATTGTTGATCGAACCGGACCCCGGATGCGGGACCGCGGAATTCAGGCGCTTCAGCTCTTCGTAATCGTTGTTGAGGTTGGCCAGGACGTCATTATTTTGGCTCCATTTCGAATAGAGAAACCATCCGGCCAGCCCCATTAGGATCAAAGCGACCAAGCTGCCGATCACGAAAAAGAGGTTACGCTTAAGCCATGACATACTACAATTTGAAGGGGCGCTTCAGGCCGACGGTGATGCCAAAAGTGAACGTGCCCGGCGGTTCCTCGGCGCCAACGCCTTTGCCGTCCGGGTCGGTCCAGTCGGGGTCGAACAAAGGGCTGGACTTGATCTCATTGAGCATGGAATAGACGACCTCTTTATTGGCTTCGGGTGAGAAGCCGCTGAGGCTGATGGCCCTGAAGGTAACGGTGATCGAGGCGACTTCGTTGGGGCCGGCTTTCTTTTTGCGCGCGGCCGTTCCAGTAGCGTCCACCGTCACAGTCTGCTCGGTGGGGGTCTCCTGGCGCATCGTCGCGCGGGTCAGCCCGTAGCGCTTGCGGAAGAGTTCGTCCGCCGCCGCGCGCCGCGCGGCCTCACCGACGTCAGGCGCCGCCGGCTGGCCCTGTGCCTGGGCCGCTGCCAGATCCACGTCCGTGCGCGGCTCGCCGGTGACAAACTGCTCGACCCACACGCCGGTGTCGGTGGTGTGCAGCTTGATTTTCATCTGGCCTTCGACCTTGATCATGATGCGGCGCAACTCGGAAAGCACGTCGGCCCAATAATATCTCTCATCCATCCAGGTGACGATTTGGTCCGCGTCCTTTTGGGTTTTTTGGAGATTGGCGCGCGCGGTCTCAAATTGCTGAGATTTCTGTTTGAGCGGCTCAACCTCGCGATGCAACTTCTCCAAGGCATCGGCTTTGGCCCCGGCCAGTTTATCGAAGAGCAGCCCAATAGCGGCCACGACGGCGACCATGCTGAAGACGGCGGCCACCAGGTAGGGCTTTTTCTGATTAAAGCTCTGCCACTTGAGGGTGCTCTCGGGCATGAGGTTTAACTCGACCGGGCATTGGGCGAGGTTGCGAAGGCCTAAACCGACCACTTCGCCCATCGAGTGGGCTACCCGCGCCAGATCTTCGAGGTTGATGGACGGATCAATCTGGATGTTGCGCAGCGGGTTGAAATACTCGACCGGCACGTTGAGCTTTTCAGCAAAGAACTGCGCGGTGTAAGGCATGATGGAGGCGCCCCCGGACAGAAAGAGCCGGGCCGGGGCCGAGCCGCCTTGCTGGCCGCGGTAAAACTGCATGGTCTGGTTGACCTGGATGTGCAGGCGCGTCATGAACTGGCGCGCGATCTTCGAGATGGCCGCCTGGTCCTGGTTTTCCGGTTCCTCGTAGGCCCCCCCCAGACTGACGAAACCCTCGCTGATCTTGACCTTCTCGGCGGCATCGAACTTCTTCTTCGATTCATTCGCGAAGTCCTGGGTAATGGAATTGGCGCCCAGGTTGATGCTGCGTGAAAAAACCTTGCCTTTCTCAAAGAAGAGCAAATTGCTGGTCTTGGCCCCGATATCCAGCAACATGGTGCAATCCTCCAGGTCGCCGTAATTGTAACGGAAGGCATTGCACAACGCCGCCGGAGAGACGTCCGCCAATTGCAGCTTCAGCCCGGCGGCCTCGGTTACGCGGAACAGGCCTTCGACAATGTCCGCCTTGATGGCCACCAGCAGGACTTCCAATTCGCCGCCGGCAGTCGAGCCCAGAATTTGGTAATCCCAAACGACTTCTTCGAGCGGGAATGGAACGTTTTGTTGGGCCTCGTACTGGATGATCTGTGTGACTTTGCTGGCATCGACCGGGGGCAGCTTCACGAATTTGGAGAAGACGTGAAAGCCCGGAGCGCAAACATTGACCGTCCTGGCCTTAATGGCGTGCTGGGCGATCGTCTCCTGGAGAGTTTTTTGGATGAGTGCCTCGCGCGCGCTGTCCTGCGCGCCTTCGGCCCCCAGCGCTTTGAGGGCGTACTGCTTCAACCGCAACCCGCCTGCCTCGTTTATCTCGAACTCGGCCAACTTGAGGCTGCCCGCCCCAAAGTCAACCGCCAAAAATGATTTCGATTTCAGCATGTGCTCTTATGGCTCGACGGCAGACAAGGGTTTGGCCGCGCGCGCACTGTCAAACTTCTTAAGCAGTTCGTGACGGTTATCGAAAATCGCAGCAAGGGTCAAACAGAAAAGAAAAGAATCGAAACTCAAACCCGAAGAAGCCCCCGGCTGCTGCGCAACAAATCGGCACCGCTGCGCTGAGTCTTCGGACCCAAGGTCGCTAATCCCGGCGAGCCGGCGCATTTGCTTGACTTGTCTCCGGGTTTTGATTTCGCTAAATGCGCCGCGCATAACTTCCATCCAGTATAATTTATACGAGCTTTACCACGCGGGACGCTACATAAATCGTCCGCCGGGGCCTGGGAATTTCCCGGCACCGCGAAGCACGCGTGCCCGGCAGAGCGCTTGGTTCGAGAAGGAAACGTGAATGCTTCAGGCGGATCTTCACGCTCTCTGGTCGGGCTTCGCGCATCGCGCTGAAGTCACACGGCACAAACTGCTTTCCGGCTGGCGGGGCTCCGAAGCTCTGATCTATTTTCCGCAACATACTCGCAACAACTACTGGATCAGATCCAAGGTTCGGTGGTTTCGTCGGTCCTTAATCTAACACGAGGATGGCGGGACGTCAGTCAGGAAAGCGTGGAAACGCTTGTAAGGTTTCTGACTACATGCCGCCGCCGGCGCTCTGATAGCGCGAGCGGCCCAGCGGCGTCAGTAATTGGTCGGAGCCCGCGCTCATCAGATCCAACTCGGTCCCCGTCATGAAAAATTGGAAACCCTGCTTCTGAAAACGACGGATTTCCTCCGCCGACCGCCCCGGCCTGCCCAGGAACTTATGGTGGCGCTTTGCGGCGGCGGCAATCGTCGCCACGGCCTGGTCCAGCTTGGGATGATCCTGAAGGCCACGCAGGCCCAGCGAGAAGGACAGGTCGCTGGTGCCGATGAACAGCACATCCACTCCGGGAGTAGCTGCGATCTCCTCGATGTGCGCGACGGCCGAAGTATCCTCCAGCACTGTGACCACGAGGACGTTTTGGTCGGCAAAGTCGTAATACCCTTCCGGGGCGGGCCAGCGCGCCTGGGCCAGGTCGGCGCCCGAACCACGCAGACCGATCGGCGGATAGCGGCAGGCAGCGACGGCTTGGCGGGCCAGTTCCGGAGTGCGGGTGAATGGAAAAATGACACCCAAGGCGCCGGCATCCAACACGCGTTTGGCCGTCCAGAGTTCGTTAACCGGCGGCCGGGCAAAAGGCACGGCGGGCAGCCCGCGCGTGGCCAGAACCATATTGCGCAAACCTTCCAACGAAATGGGCGCATGCTCCATCTCGATCCACAAGAAATCAAAACCCAAGCCCGCACCGTAGGCAGCCACCTCGACGTTGTTGGTGCTAATCACCAGCCCAATCACCGCCTCGCCACGCGAGAGCTTTTGTTTTACGGGGTTTTGCCATGGGCGCGCTTTGGCGGGCGATTTTTTGGAGACCATTTTTTTAAAGACCATAATTCACCACGGATGGACACAGATAAACACGGATAAAGATGCATTCATAACACCAGACGATCCCATTCGAGTCGGGCGTGCTTGAAGTTCAAAATCCGTGTTCATCAGTGTTCATCCGTGGTTATTTCTTAAATGAAGCGGAGTCTTTAAGCAACCAGACTTCTGAAACCTGGCAGCCCCGGCCGTTTCCACCCAGGCCGGGCTCACCGAACCATTTCAGAGTGAGGGTCCCGCCGCGGGTTGCCGCGGTGGGAATAGGAAACTCCAGGGGCTTGAACGGAACCGGCTTGGAGAGGAGAGGATGGATCTCGATCGCATCATTGGCCATCAGGCGGATTTTGCGTTTGGGATTGTCGCCCGCATAAACGACTCGCACGCGATAATGAGCACCCGGGTCCAAGCTATCATAACTCATCTGCAAAGGGGTATCGTAAAGCGTCTCTTCGTGATCGATCCACGAGATACGACGGGCGCCTTGGGTTTTCTCATCCGGTTCATCGGCGACCAGGTCCTCTTCAAAATCGTTGCGAGGCGAGCGCATCGCCCCGGGGTCTTCGCGGTAGGGAACGTCCTGCACGAGGTGAGGCTGACGAGCGGGATTGCCCAGATCATCATAGAACCCGCCAGGCCCTGGATTGGTCCATTGCAAGATCTCCGTGATGGCTTTGAGCCGGTCAGATTCCTCGCCCAATTTCCGAACCGCGCCAAACCGTTCCTTGAGCCACAACCGATTGTTGAGCGGGTAATCCAATGTGTCGAGGCTCGCCCCACGATCGATGGCAATGGCCTTGTATTTCGCCACGCTCAATTGCATGCCGATGCTCTGGAACAGAGCCTCGCCCAATTCAAAAATACGGCCGTGCAAATCCGCAGCAATGCCTTGGGTTCCGGCGCGATCGAGGATCTGCTCGGCGGTGCTGATTGCCTGAGTTAGGCCCGAAACGCCGGCGCCGCGCAGAACTTCCATCGCCTGGTCTTCCAAGCCCGTCTCGTAAATGAGCCGGCGCCGTGTGTAAGCATCGTAATAGGCGCGGAACAACGCCTGCTGAAAGCGCCAGTTCCTGAGCTCGAATGGCGTGGCGGATCGTTCCAGCGCCTGGAACCTGGCCAGGGTCGCTTCCACGTTTTGATTGGTCATCAGCGAGCCGCGCCAATCCGCTTCCAACCCCAGGAGCCCCTGGGCAAAATCCTCGGCATCGCGACTGCTAATAAAATAGCGCGCGTACTGGCGCAGGATCTCGTGGACCGGCATGTCCGGATCCCAGCCCAGGGCGCTCCACACAGCCTTGTTGACGTCGTCATTGCAGCCTTCGGAATAGGTCACAAAGCCCACCGTGCCGGTCTGGAGTTTGCGGAAGATGATCGCCTCGTCCTCGGGACGCGGGTTGATACACTCCCGCGCTTCCGTCACTGCATAGGCCACGTCCCAATCGGGCACCGAATACTGGGACTGCCGGGAATGAGTGATGTCGGGATAGCGCCGGAGGGGATACTGCTGTGGCACCAATTCCCGCAATCGAGCCAGGCTAACCCGGACCTGCGGACCGTACACAACGCCGGACAGCCAGGCGGGCCGCTGGCTTTTAAGCAGGTCGATAAACTCCTCGAACCATTCCTGGTTGAAACTTTGTGGTGAAACCCACATTTGGGCTTTGGGATGAAATCGGCGCAGGTTCGACGCCTGTTTTTCGAGCAAGGCCAGGAGATACTTCGGCCGCGTGTGGCCAGGATCGCCGCCCGGTACAAAAACGGCATCGATACGCGGCAATTTACGGAAAATCTCCTGCCATTCTTTCAGCGCCGATTCGACCGTCGCGGGATCTGAGTAATCCCGGTCCATGGCCGGATACCAGATCCAAACGTTCAGGCCGTAACTATCGGCTAAACCCGACATGCCGATCATCATTTCCAGCGGCGGCCTGGGGAAATGCGGGCTATCCGGTTCATCGTCCGAGCGTGGAGGAATCAACTCAATGGTGTTACACCCGAAAACCGCCAAATCACGGTAATACTGCTCCCACACAGGCAAATCCCAGGCGTCATACGAATTGCACTTGGGCCGGTACCCGAGTTGATGGCCGCGCAATGGATATTTAGGAACGGTCGCGATGTCGAGTGTGTCGTCCAGGCGCGCGCTCAAGCGATCCATTTGAAGTTCGCGCAGCAGACGACCCACGCCAAAGAGAACTCCTCGTGAATCATTGCCAATTACAAAAACGGCCGCAGGCCCTTTAGCCTTCCTGATCAACAGGTGGTACCCTTCCGGCCCCGCCGCTCCGGTGACCGTCGAGACGTCGCCGACATAAGGTCCGGCGAACTGTCCAAGTTTTGCGGCCGGTCCAACGGCAATCACCACGCCATTGGTCGGCCATTCCGAGCTTTCCACCCAGCGCAGGTGAGTGCGTTTGGCCGCCTCTTCTTCGAGCATCAACACCGCCTTTCTTTCAGCGGGTTCGAGCCCCGGCGGCGACACGACGACCGCCTGCCGTAGATCCAAAACCCCACCCTGCGCGAACGCGACGAGCTGCAGGAACACCGCCGCGGCACCTATGAACCGGAACTGCGTTATCTCGAGCCCAAGAGCCATGGAAGGCCGCGATGTTAACTTGCCTGACGTCAGGTTCAAAGCTGAAATCTTCCGCAGATCGTAATCGGTTCAGTGAGGCCGGCGGCGCGCGGACTTTCCAGTCCGCAGCAACCTCGAACGCCAGCGGGCTCGCGTAAACTACGTTGCTGCGGACTGGAAAGTCCGCGCGCCGCTGTTCTGCCCGGCGTCACGAACGACAAAAAAACCCCGCCATTGCCGTGTGTAACAGTTCCTTTGAACTTATTAGAAACAGATGGAACCCGCCGGATTGCTTTCGACTTCCAATAAAGGCCTGTCGGCCACAATCTCAACTAAAGTTCCGTGGATTTTTCACTACGGTTCAAGGACATAGTTTCTAATCACGTGCATAGGCAGGGTAAATTCCGTATCGAAATATAGAATTCCCGCTTTTCCAAAGAACTCGCGCTTCCTCTATCAACGGCTCGAAGCCGCGCGCTACCTGAACCACCCTGGTCGATCTGATTCGACTTCTCAAGCAAAAAAATTTCCCGTCAGCCAGCGAACCGCGGCGAATGGGCAATTAGGAAATAGGGTAGACCACCATTGAGCGTGGGCGCGACAAGACTTGGTAGGGCGAGGCTCCTGCCAAGCCCTGATATTCCCCCGCAGATTCAGGGCGACCGCAGATGAAAAAGCAAAAAGGTTTGTGAGGATCCTCTTCCCCTTCTTTGCGTTCTCTGCGTTTCAATTGCGCTTCCGTTTCCTCGTTTCCCGATTTTCCAATTTCGCGCTTTCCGCTTTTTCTAACAGCTTTCAGCGTCTCAGCCTTTCAGTTTTTCAGCATTTTCTTAAATCAGGCCGTTGCCGAGGCGGACCGCAACACCTTGGGATGCGAGGCGCCGCGCTCTCGAGACTTGCCCTGAGCGTGCTTCAGCCAATGTTTGATTCTAGGCACGAGTTGATCCGGACTGGCCGGTTTCGTGACATACTCGTTGGCGCCGGATTCCAAGCCGGCGAATCGGGTCAGATCGCTGGTCAGACCCGTCAACATGATGATCGGAATGGCGCTCGTCTGTTCTCCCCGGCGCAGGGCCTCGCAGACTGCAAAACCGTCCAGCTCAGGCAAGACCAAATCCAGGACAATAAGATCGGGGGCCAGGCTGCGCGCCTTCTTGAGCGCCTCCACGCCGTTGGCCGCGGTGCACACCGAGAACCCCGCCTGTTTAAACCCCAGGCGCATCAGTTCGAGCAGCTCGGTGTTGTCTTCTACAACCAGTAATTTCTTTCGCATAACTCGCTGGCCCGCAGCCCTTGACAGGCTGCCGCAGTAAAGCTTTTTGCGTCGCGTCTATTAACCTCTTGCATTGCAGCAGGATTAATGCCGAGCGCCTTAAAAGCACAGACGTCCGGCAGGCCAGTGACAAAGTAGCCGACGCCGTCGTCTGGTGGGGCGAGGCTCCTGCCGAGCCCTGATCCTTTATTCAACCGGGCGGCCTGTCCATCGAAACGGATTTAGTTAGGGCTCGGCGGGAGCCTCGCCCCACCAGCCTGGCGCGTACCCTAATTGCGGACTTTGTCACTCGCGCTGAGACGTCTGGCAGCCAGATGCGCCAAGGACGGGAGAAGAAGGACAAAACCCCCCAGCGAAGAAACCACCGGAGAGCGAGCCACGGCTCCGCAGTGGCCGGAAGCGAGGGACTCGCCGGCGAGCCGCCGGCGCTCCCAGGATCTCATGGCTACGCCGCCGCTTCGAGCCGATAGCTGAGCGTGTTATAGTACCGACGCTTGAGCCCGCGCTTTTTGCGCTGCCGCTCACGCGCCTTGACGAGGTGTTTCAGGCAACGCGAGCCTTGGGCCGCGGGTTCTCCACATTCCGTGCAACGGCCTTCGCGTTGCTTGCGCAATTGGTACTTCCGCTGACGGGAGATTGTTAAATTCGTGAATTCGTCTTGAATCGGTCTTCTCATTTTAAACTCTTACGATGTCAATTATTATCTATTAAGTTCGACCACTGTCGGCGTCTCTCTACTCAAAATAATTCACAAGAACACCCGCGTCAAAGGGGTGCTCCCTCCCTACGCGACAGTGGCGCCTGGGAGATTAACCCCGCACGGGAACACGAGTTGCGGGAAAATTGCGGGCGGAGAGGATGGAGAGATGTGGAAATGGAGTATTGGAGAAATGGGGGGTGGGCAAATGGAGAGATGGCATTTGACCGGTTGCGCTCGGGCCGCCTCGGGCACAAACTGGAGTATGGCTTCGACCGTCCGTTTACTGATGTGCCCGCCCGATCAATACGACGTGGATTACGTCATTAATCCATGGATGGAGGGCAACATCCACAAGCCATCACGCCAGACCGCCGCCAGCCAATGGCAGGCTCTCAACGAACTCCTGCGCCGGGACGCGCAGGTCGAAAGCATCCCGCCGCATCCGGGCCTGCCCGACATGGTTTTCACCGCCAATGCGGGACTGGCGATAGGCCGGAAATTTGTGGTGAGCCGTTTCCTTCACAAGCAACGACAGGGGGAGGAAGAGCACTTTAAAACCTGGTTCAGCAAACACGGCTTTGAGGTCTTCGAGCTGCCGTCGGACCTGCCGTTCGAGGGCGCCGGGGACGCCTTGCTCGACCGCGCGGGCAAGTATCTCTGGGCGGGCTACGGATTCCGAAGCGAGCTGGACTCGCATCCCTATTTGGCGCGCTGGCTGGATGTCGAAGTCATTTCGCTCAGATTAATCGACCCGCGCTTTTATCATTTGGACACTTGCTTTTGTCCGCTGGAGGGCGGCTGGCTTCTGTACTATCCGCAAGCCTTTGATGCCTACTCCAATCGGTTGATCGAGCAGCGTATTCCCGCGGAAAAACGCATCGACGTGTCCGAAGCCGACGCTGTGCGATTTGCCTGCAATGCCGTCAACATCGGCAAACATCTCGTGTTGAATCAAGCCAGCCCCGAGTTGCGGGGCCGTTTGGAAGCGGCCGGGTTCGAGGTGCGCGAGACGCCCTTGAACGAGTTCTTAAAATCGGGCGGCGGCGCCAAATGCCTCACCTTGAGGCTGACCGAGCCGGAGGCGCCGCGCGGGAAATCTGCCACCACGGTCGAGAGCCGCGAGCTCAAACTGGAAGGCCACTTGTTGGACTCCGGTTTACTGGAGCGGGCACTGGAGCTCACGGTGCAAAGCGGTGGCAGTTTCCAGGTGCTGCATTTCCGGCTGGGCAAACAGCGCCAGAGCACCTCCAGCGCCGAAATCAAGGTGTCCGCGCCATCCAAGGAAGTCCTGGACAAGATTGTGGGTCAGATGATCGAATTGGGCGCGGTCGTGGGCGCGCGTGAGGAAAATGACGCGGACCTCAAATCTGTAACCCAAGCCGGGGTCGCTCCCGAAGATTTTCTGGCCACCACGATTTATCCGACCGAAATCCGGGTACGCGGGGAATGGTTGCCCGTGCGTGATCAGCGGATGGACGGCGTGGTGGTGGTGGATGAACAAGCGAAGATCGCACGTTGCACCTTGCTACGGGATCTGCAGATCGGAGATCGAGTGGTCACGGGCAGCCACGGCGTGCGCTCCGTCCGTCAGCCCGAAGTGCGCGAGGTTCGGGGCAGCTCGACGCCTGACCACGAATTCGCGTTCATGGGCGCCGGTGTTTCCAGCGAGCGACGGGTCGAGTTGCTGGTCAACCAGATTTCCTGGGAAATGCATCAAATTCGCGGCCGTGGTGGCAAGATCGTGGTGGTGCCGGGGCCAGTGGTCATCCACACCGGAGGCGGGGAGCACCTCGCCTGGCTGGTGCGCAACGGTTATGTGCAGGCGTTGCTGGGCGGCAATGCCATCGGCGTGCACGACATCGAACAGGCTCTGGTCGGGACCTCTTTGGGCGTGGACTTGAAGTTGGGCAACTCGGTCGAGGGCGGCCACCGGCATCATCTCAAAGCCATCAATACCATTCGCGGTTGCGGCGGCATCCCCAAAGCGGTCGAGCAAGGCATTCTGGCCAGCGGCATCTTTTTTGAGTGCGTGCGCCAAAACGTACCCTTCGCATTGGCCGGCTCCATCCGTGATGATGGACCCCTTCCGGAAACCCAAATGGATTTGATCAAGGCTCAGCAGGAATACGCCCGCCTACTGAAAGGCGCGGACTTGATTTTGATGCTTTCCTCCATGCTCCATTCGATCGGTGTGGGCAACATGACCCCGGCGGGTGTCCGGCTGGTCTGCGTCGATATCAATCCGGCGGTGGTCACCAAGCTGAGCGATCGAGGTTCCATCGAGTCGGTCGGCGTCGTTACCGACGTTGGCTTGTTCCTGAACCTGCTGACGCAGCGCCTGAGCAAACTGGACCAACCAATCCAGACTTGACGCTCGAAGTGAATGGGATTGGAATGAGGCCAATGAGAACGACCATTCTTAGGATTTTATTCGGGGCGGTGCTGGTGGGTGCGGGATGCATCAGCACAGTGGATGAACGAAAGACCGCCGGGGTTCCCTTTATCAAAGACCGAGTGGAGGGCCGCTACGAGCGAACGGTAGACCAGGTTTCCCAGGCCGCAAAGCAGGTGGTCAGCAGCAACGGCGTGTTAGTCAATGAGAGCATCCTGTATAACCAAACCAACGCTGTCAAAACCGTGGAGGGCAAAGTAAACCAACGAACCGTCTGGGTGCGCATTGAATATGTTGACCCGAAAATCACTGCGGTGACGGTGCAGACCCGAACGCCGGGCGGAGGCTCGGATATTGATTTGGCGCACGAACTGGAAAAGCAGATCGCCCTGAAGCTGGTACGATAGGCTTAAGTGCAAATCTACGATCACCCCACCTTCCGGATGGCGTGTCAGCAGTTTGACCTGGTAGCCGACCACCTGGAAATGCCGGAGTCCGAGCGTGGCCGTATCAAATTTCCCAAGCGCTCGATGACGGTGGCGCTGCCGATCCATCGCGACGACGGCACTACCCAGATTTTTGCAGGCTACCGGGTGCAACATCATTTGACGCTGGGACCGACCAAAGGCGGGCTGCGTTATCATCCCGATGTCACTTTAGGCGAAGTGGCGGCGCTGGCGATGTGGATGAGCTGGAAATGCGCGTTGACCGGATTGCCCTATGGTGGCGCCAAAGGCGGCATCGCTTGCGAACCGGGCAAAATGTCCAAAGCCGAACTCGAACGGATGACCCGGCGCTACACCCAGGAGATGATCCCTTTCATTGGGCCCCAGGTCGATGTGATGGCTCCCGATTTGGGCACCAACGAACAAGTGATGGCCTGGATGATGGATACTTACTCCGTTTACGCCGGTTACACGGTTCCCAGCATTGTCACCGGCAAACCTGTCTTATTGGGAGGCTCTTTGGGGCGCCGCGAGGCGACTGGCCGCGGCGTTGGGTACCTGGTCAACCGCGCCACCGACACCATCGGTTTGGATATCAGCAAAACCTCGGCCGCCGTTCAGGGCTTCGGCAACGTGGGTGCAGTGGCAGCTCTTTCTTTGGCGCGTTATGGTGTAAAAATTGTGGGGGTTACTGATGCCTTTGGTGGAGTCTATAATTCCAAGGGTTTGAATCTTTGGGAGCTCGAGAAGCACGTTGCCAAGAACAACACCGTCGCCGGTTTTCCCGAAGCCGAGCCTCTCACCAACGAACAGTTATTGGTCTTACCGGTCGATATCCTGGTTCCCGCCGCCCTGGAACGTCAAATCAACGAAACCAACGCCGGCAGGATCCGATGTCGCATCTTGGCCGAAGCCGCTAATGGCCCAACCACACCCGAGGCCGATGTCATCCTTAACCAACGCCCCGAGATCTTCGTCATCCCGGACGTGCTCTGCAATGCCGGCGGTGTGGTCGTCTCGTACTTTGAATGGGTCCAGGACCTGCAGAGCTTTTTCTGGAGTGAAACCGAGGTAGTCGACAAGTTATTCCGGATCCTAGAGACGGCCTTCAGCCAGATTGTCGCCCTAAGCCGCAAACAAAACTTGTCCATGCGCCTCGCCGCACTGAGCCTGGGGGTCAAGCGCGTTCAAGAGGCCAAACGGGTCAGGGGACTATTTCCTTAGCCGTAACAATTCAATTTGAACCACAGATGAACACAGATAAACACGGATGAGAACGCGGGAAACAGGAGTTCAGGCCTGTTGACCCCGATGTCACCAAAGGGTGAGCTGTGTTCTCGAAACCACTCCTGGCCGGACTGCCGCCTTTAATCCGTGTTTATCCGTGTTCATCCGTGGTTTTCAACTGGATTGTTACGAACTTGGAGTTGGTTAACTTCGTTGGTGCTACCGCGTCGATACCCTTGCAGGTCCAGGGTAACGTGCGCATAACCGATTTGCTTAAGAGCCCTGGCCACCTCGACGGAGGCCCCGTTCTGTAAAAACCTGGGCATTTCCTCGGGGCCCACTTCGATCCGGGCCAGGTGCAAAACAGGGGAAGTTTGTCCGGGGCGAACGTCAGGCAAGGAGCCCGGGGGCGGTAACCGAGGACCGGCTCCCAGCTCGTGATGTCGCACCCGAACGTCATAGAATCCAAGGTCGCGCAAGATCGCTTCGGCCTGCTCGATCATCTTGAGCTTTTGAGGGGTCACCTGCTCGCCGTACGGGATTCGTGAACTCAGGCAAGCCATCTGGGGCTTGTCGGCAGTGGGTAAACCCAGTTGAGCGGAAAGCTCGCGGATCTCTGTTTTGGTTAAGCCCGCCTCTTTCAGCGGCGCCCGCACCTGGAACTCCGCGGCCGCTTGAGCGCCCGGCCGGTAATCGCCCACATCGCTAGCATTTTCACCATAGGCAAGCACCGCATAACCTCCCGCCGCGGCCAAGGGCGCCAGCTCCGTGAACAGTTCGTGTTTGCAAAAATAGCAGCGATTATTTGGATTGGCGAGATAGTTGGGATTCTCAAACTCGCGCGTCCGCACGACGCGCACCGGGAAATCGAAACGCTCGGCGATCGCCAGGGCTTCTTCAAGTTCACGCCGAGGCAAGCTGGGCGAGTCGGCGATGGCGGCCAGGGATTTATCTCCCAGCACCTCATGAGCCACGTGCGCCAGAAAGACAGAATCGACTCCGCCCGAGTAGGCCACCAGGCAAGAACCATACGATTCAACCAGCGCCCGCAGCCTTTGGTATTTTTCCGATGTCACTGTTTGAAAATGCCATGCACTGGCTGCATTGTCGAGGTTTGGCGTAAGCGCTCCGCACCCGTCACTGGGCGGTTACCTGAAATCATCCGAATCCGATTCTAACAGGAGCAAACAGAGGCAACAGAGAAGGAATCTCCTTTGCCTCTGTTGGCTCCTGTTAAATGCTTCTTGCCAGTTTGGCCTAAATTGTCACTTGGAATGCCGCAACTTTTAGGTAAATTCCGTGTTTGAATCAATTTGGTTATGCCGCAGTTTTCGTATAAAGCACGCAGGCGCAGTGGAGAAGTCGTCGAGGGTGTCCTTGAAGTTGCCGACCGCTCGGCTGCCCTGATCCAAATCGAGCGCCTCGGATTGTTTCCCGTGGCAGTAGATGCGGCAAAAGGAGGCGCCGTCGTGGTGGCGGACCGGCCCGCCGGTCAAAGAGCCGATTGGCGCGCCCTTTTGCCGCTGTCTCTGCGCTCCGCGTTGTCCAAAAAACGCAAACCCAAGCTCCAGGAGTTGGCCACCTTCACCCAGCAATTGGCCAATCTCCTCCACTCCGGCATGCCGCTGACGGTCGCGCTCAACAGCATGACCCACTTGGAAACCAAGGGCATCCCGGCGGAGGTCAGCAAGGAACTCAAACAGGACGTCATGGAGGGCCGCAGCCTCTCCGATGCCATGGCCAAGCAGCCCCGCATCTTTTCCGATTTGTACATCAACATGGTCCGGGCCGGCGAATCCAGCGGCGCCCTGGTCGAGGTGCTTCGCCGTATGGCCGACCACTTCGAACGCTTTGCCCAGGTCCAATCCAAATTCAGCTCTGCCCTGATTTACCCTGCTTTTGTCAGCGTCGTCGGCATTGGCATTATGTTTTTTTTCATGACTTACATGCTCCCGACCTTCCTGACCATGTTCCAGGGCCTCAACGTGGAGCTGCCGATCATGACCCAAATGCTCATCGGCATTAGTAACATCTTTTCCAGGTATTGGTGGCTCATGCTCCTCGCTGTGGCCGTCGCGGTCATTCTCTTCAAACGCTTCCAGGCCAGCCCCGAGGGTCGCCGCAAACTCGATCAATGGAAATTGAACGCCCCGGTTTTCGGCAAAGTCGTCAGGCTCAATCTTTTTGGCCAATTCGCCCGCACCCTCTCGACGTTGCTCGAAAATGGCGTGCCCGTCCTGACCGCCTTAAAGATTACCGAACAGATCCTTCCCAATATCATTGTCAAAGAAGCCATCTCCAAGACCCGCGAGGAGGTCACCGACGGCAAAACCATTGCCCAGCCTTTAGCCCGCAGCAAGGTGTTTCCCCAGTTGATGGTGGACCTGGTTAAAATTGGCGAAGACACCGGCAACGTGCCCAGCGCTTTGAAGAACGTCGCCGATACGTATGAAAACGAGCTGACCATTCAAATCCGCGTCATGACTAACATGATTGAGCCCGTTATGATCATTGTCATGGCCGCCGGCGTCGCTTTCCTCCTCATGAGCGTGCTCTCAGCCATGTTCGCCATTACTTCCAACATCGCCAGGTGAGGCAGCATGAGTTGGACAAGTCTTTTTACCGTGCCGGATGTTGCCTCTCGCACCCGCCGCAATACGCACCACGCAATACGCACCACGCAATACGAAATACGCAATACGCAAGGTGCTCCACGCTCCACGCTCCACGCTCCCTGCGGTTTTCCCGCATTCGGCATTCCGCATTCCACGTTCCGCATTCAAGCCTTTACGTTGCTCGAGATCATGATCGTCGTGGGTATCATGGGCGTCGTCATGACCATGGGGGTCCCGCTCGTCTACAAGGCCTGGCACAAAGCGCCCATGACCAAAGCCGTCTCCGGCATCGTTGAGGTGTGCAGCCATGCCCGGGCGCTGGCGATACTGCAAGGCAGGGAGGTCGACGTTATCTTTTACCCTCGCGAAGGACGTCTGGAAGTCGGCGCCAGCCCGGTCGTTGCGGTCCCCCACCCCGGCTCCCCAACGCCAGCCGTTTCCGCACCTCGCACTGTGAGCGTCGCCCCCTCCGGTGCCGGTCTGTCCACCCGCTTGCCGGATAAGGTCCTGATCGAACTCATGGATATTAACAAGCTACCTCATGAGTTCCGCGACGATGATAATGCCCGCGTCCGCTTTTTCCCAAACGGCACCTGCGATGAATTAACCCTCGTGCTGGTGTCTGATCAAAATGAGCGGCGTGAAATCACTCTCGAAGTAACCACCGCCTTGGCCAACGTCGAATCCAATCCCACGCGCTTCCGATGAAAATCCGTTCTCCTCGATCCTCCACTGCCGCCTGCGTTATCCAAAGCGCGCCCCTTTTTCATTCTTCGGCCTTCGGACTTTCCCGCCTGCGCGCTTTCACCCTCATTGAGGTCATGATCGCCTGCGGCATCTTCTTCATGGCCACCTTTGCCATCCTCGCTTTGGTGACCACTACCTTGCGCAATGCTCGTGCTTTGCAGCGAGGAGATGTCGACGCCGGAATGGCTGCCGCTCAGATTTATCAAACCCTCAAAACCAATCGCCAGGCGGAAATCTCCGGTAAAGGCGATTTTGGCAATGCCTACCGGGACTATTCTTACGAGTACGTCAGCCAGCAGTACGAGAGCAACGGCCTCCTGCAAGTCGATATCGTTGTCAATCGCCGCGATCTGCGAAAACCCGTGGATATGCTCACCATCTGGGTCTATAACCCTGACGCCAAAACCGGCTTCGGCCAACCCAATTTCCGCTGATGAAAACGCATCCCCAATACTTGAGCCTCGCCCCTCGTGCGTTTCGAGTTGATTCTCAGTCGCCTGCCCTTTTCGGATTTCGGCCTCTCGCCGCGCTGCCGCGCGAGCGCAGCGGGTCGGCCTTCTTTCGGCCTTCGGATTTCGGCCTCTCGCCGCGCTGTCGCGCGAACGCAGCGGGTCGGCCTTCACCGTTGCGCGCGCATGCCTTTACCCTGGTCGAAATCCTCGTTGCCATCGGCATCTTCTCCATGGTGCTGGCTGCCATCTATTCGACCTGGACCGCTATTCTGAGATCTTCCAAGGTCGGTTTGGATGCGGCCGCCGCGGTTCAACGCGCCCGCATCACCGGCCGCACCATCGAGGAAACCCTGGGCTCGGTGCAATCTTTCGCAGCGAACCAGGCCTACTATGCTTTTGTTTCCGAGAATGGCAGCGAGGCCACACTTAGCTTTGTCAGCCGCTTGTCCCCTTCTTTCCCACGCAGCGGCAAATTTGCAGGCCTGGACGTGCGCCGTGTCTCCTTCTCCCTCGAGTCGTCCCCCGACAGTGGACGCCAGTTGGTTCTCCGCCAAACTCCCTTGCTCATGGAAATGGACAAGGACGAGAAAAACTATCCTTTGGTTCTGGCAAAAAACGTGAAAGAATTCAAAACCGAATTCTGGGACACGCGCTCGCAAGACTGGATTGATGAGTGGAAACAAACGAACCAAATCCCTGCTTTGGTCAAAGTCACTCTCAAACTTGCCGACAATGCTTTCTCTTCGCAGGTTCGCCAACAAGTCACCCGCATCGTTAGCCTTCCTTCCGTGACAGTACAGCCAGTCTGGCAAGTGCCGCGGATGCCGCCGGGTGGCTTAGGTACCCCTGGCCAGCCGGGCGCCCCCGGTCTTCCAGGCACTCCGGGCGTGCCGGGATCTCCGTTGCCGGGAAGCCCTGGCGTGGTGCCCAGCCCGATTAACCCAGGGCTGCCAGTCGGTGGGGGAATCAACCGATGAAATGCTTTCCATCATCTAACCCTCGCCGTTCCCATTCCCGGCGGCTGGACTGGGCTGAATCGCGCAATCCCCGGCAGCGCGGCATCGCCCTGATCATCGTGATGATCTCCATTTTCGTGCTCACCGTCCTGGCCGGGGGCTTCGCCTACTCTATGAAGGTCGAGACCAAACTCGCCCGCAATGCCAATAGCGAAACCCAACTGGAGTGGCTCGGCCGCTCCGCCGTCGAGTGCGCTCGCTGGGAGTTGGCCCAGCAGATGATGATTTCTCAGGAACCCTATGACGCACTCAACCAGGTCTGGGCCGGCGGCCCAGGCGGCATCGGCACCTCCAATACTCCGCTGGCCGATTTCAAAAACGAGATCCAGGTCCAAAACGGCGGTGCCACCTGGACCATCGTCGATTTAGAGCGCAAGGTGAACATCAACACGGCCAATGAAGCCCTCCTCCAGCAAGGCCTGCTCGTGATGGGGGTCGATGCCGGCCAAATGACCCCGATCGTCAATTCCATCCTGGATTGGATCGACCCGGATGAAACCCCTCGCATCCAAGGTGCCGAAAGCGAGTTCTACCAGGGCCTAAACCCTCCCTACTTCGCCAAAAATGGGCCTATCGACGATATCTCTGAACTGCTGATGATCAAGAACGCGGCCGAGTTCTATGCGCCCCTCGACCCTTCCGCCCAGCAGCAGAATATTTATAATCCCCTCACCAGCCGGTTCAGAAATTCTGGAAACCAAATCCTGGCTGCTCCCGTTGGCTTGACCAATCTCTTTACTCCATTATCGACCGGCAAGATCAACATCAACACCGCCTCGGCGGAGGTCCTCCAGGTTGTTCCCAGCATTACTCCCGAAGCGGCCCAGGGCATTGTCGGCGCCCGGGATGGCGAGGATGATGGCAGTGGAATGTTTGGACCCTACCGCAACCTCGGCGAAGTTCGACGCGTGCCTGAGGTCAGTCTGCCCATGCTCGGAGCCTTGCAGCAATTCTGCTCCGTGCGCAGCAGCACTTTCGAGGTCCATGTCGACGCCCAGGTCGCCGGCTATCACCGCCATTTTGTTGGCATCATTGGCCGCAATAACCCACGCGACATCCAAATCCTCAGCTTCTACTGGACCGACTGAAAGAAAAGCCGGGGAGGTGGAGGGCTGGAGAAATGGAGAAATGGGGTGGGAAGAAATTGAGTTTCGTAAACCCTTTCCTCCGCTAACCTCGGGCTGTTTCCGTGTATTCCGCGTATTCCGCGGTTCCTTTCTTGGCGAGCAGGGCCGGTAGGCCTATCAGGTCTATTGCGGCTGCGCCTGTTTTGGCTGCTTATCCGCCGGGGCGGCCGCTTTGGGTTTTTCGCTCTCCTGGGGGGCGGGTTTTGGCCCGAAATTCACCGTCGTGGCAGCAAGTTTTCCATCACTGGCGGGTTTCACATAACCACTCACCGTCTCTCCGACCACTCCGTCGTCCAGCGTGGCGGGCTTGCCGGCCTTCTTGATTCTGGTTTCCGAGGTGATCTGAAACGTTCGCTTACCTACGGTGATGGTCTTGGCGACCTTGTCGACGGCCGCGAGCTTGCCGTGGAACGGGCCGGCCTTGCCCGGTTTCTCGGGCTTGGTTGCCTCGGCACCTTGCGAGCCTGCCGTCTTGTCAACGGGAGCTTTGTTGGTCGTCTGGGCTTGTGATTGGAGGGGTGCGCTGGCGAGGGCTGCGGAAATGAACGCCAGCAAGGTCAATCGGGTAATCGATGTTGTCATATTTGTCATGTTGTTCGTGGTTTAATTGTGCTGAAAGTGCTCGCGATCACCATTTGCCTTCCACAAGCAAGGCGGTGATGTTCTTGGCCAGATCGGCCGCCAGCAGCGGCATGGCCTGCCGTTCAGCGCTGGGCAGGTCCGCTCCGACGCGAATGAGCGTAAAGCCGCTGACGGTCTGGTTCAAAATCTCTTTGCCAGTGGCCCGCTCCCGAGCGGTGACTCGGGCGGTGAGGCTGAGCCGGAAATCTTGAACTGTAAGAATGTCCGTGGTGGCAAACGTGACTTCGATGCGCTGATAGCTGGTGAGGGCTCCCGCGACGGTTATGTCCGCGTCGCCTCTGGTGGAAAGCTTGTAAGTGCCATCGCGCTGCAACTCTTTGCGCATTTGCGACGTTACCGTATCGGTCAATCGCGGTTGCAGCGTCTGATTGACGAAGGGGTTGACCAGAATTGATTTCTCGCCCGCCTCCATTCCGTTGGTTGGGCCCAGGTGATATCCGGCGCAACCCGAAACCCAGATCGAAAGGACCGCCACCGTCAGGTGCCGCGGCAAACCCTTAATCCACGTGCCCATCGCCGGAGCGACGAGTTCCACGAGTCCCCGTTTTTGTGCCGGGGTTGAAGAGGGACTCATGGAACTCTCGCCCCCAACGTGCTTTGAATGGGGACTCCTGGAAGTCGTCCCTCCGAACCGTTTCATGCGCTATTTGCTGGCCGTTTGGGTCGCCGGTTGGGTCCGTTTTTTCAATTCGTCGATGCGCTGGCGCGCGGGGGCCGCGTAAACCGAATTCGGGTCCTGAAGCAAGACCTCATTGTAATACACCAGCGCTCCGTTCCAACGTTTGTACTTCTCGTAGAACTTGGCGATTTGAAAGCTGCCGCGCGCCTGTTCAGTCTTCAGGTTGGTGATGATTTTCTGAGCGTCGGCCACGCGCGGGTCGTTGGGATAAAGCGTCATAAAGTCCGTGAAAGTGGAAATCGCCTGGCCGGCCGTGCTTTGATCGTATTCCGCAGTCTTCGCTTGCTTGTCGTAAGCCATCGCTTGCTGGTAGAGCGCGTCGGCCGCCACGGTCGGCCGGTCATGATATCGGTCAGCCGCGGTCTCGTAAGCCTTGGCTGCCAGGGCGAAATTCGATTGTTTTTCGCGGGCCGCGCCGATGCTCATTTGCGCCTTGGGCGCCACATCGCTATAGGGGCCGTTCTTGACGATTTTTTCGTACATGTCCGAAGTCTTGTCCATCGAGCTGAAAATCGGGATGTAGCCCCAGAGCTTAAACCACTTGCCCGCGAGGTACTTGTTGGCGATCTCGTATTGGCGCCCAACGATCTCCTGGTAATTGGCGATCTTCGGCTGCTTTTCGATGACCTTTTGGTACTCCTGAAAGGCCTTTTCGTCCTTGCCGGTGGCTTCGTAGCACCGCCCCACCAGGTACTGCGCCTGCGGCGCGTAATCCGAGAGCGGCCATACGCGGACAACTCGCCGGGCGGCCTTCAGCGCCAGGCCATAGTCCTTTTTGTCAAATGCGCTTTGGGCCACATCCAATTGTTCTTTGGCCCGCGTCCGTTGCCACTTGCCCCCGCCTCCGACGGATTCGTAGCTCCAGCCCTCGCCAGGCCGATAAATTAGCGGCGCAGGCGAGCGCAGCGGCACCGCCATCAGGCAGCTAATAAGCAGAAGCAGTCGAATAGACCGGCGATTCATGCCGCAACGTTAGTGACTGCCTTCGCGCCGTGTCGAGCGCAAAGTCGGGCGCTAGATAACTTGTGCCCGGGGGTTTCCTTGCCTAGATTCGATGGATAATGAGTACACCATTGGGTGAGCAGGTGCAGGCGGCAGCAGTTTGGATCACTAAACTGCGGGGGGAAATCGGCCAGGTCATTGTGGGCCAGGAGCAGTTGGTCGACCGATTGCTGGTAGGTTTGCTGGCCAACGGCCATGTCCTGCTGGAAGGTGTGCCTGGTTTAGCCAAAACACTCTCCGTCCGCACGCTCGCCGCAGCAATTCAGGCTTCCTTTCATCGCATTCAGTTTACGCCAGACCTCCTGCCCGCCGATATCGTTGGCACGCTGATTTACAGTCCCCAGGATGGCAAGTACCACGCGACCAAGGGGCCGGTTTTTGCCAACTTCGTTTTGGCTGACGAAATCAATCGCGCCCCGGCGAAGGTTCAGTCCGCTTTGCTTGAAACCATGCAGGAGCGGCAAGTCACGCTCGGCGGCGAAACCATGCCTTTACCTTCTCCTTTCCTGGTTTTGGCCACCGAGAACCCCATCGACCAGGAAGGCACTTATCCGCTTCCGGAAGCCCAGGTGGACCGGTTCATGTTCAAGGTCCTGTTGGAATACCCATCGTTTGCCGAGGAGCGCAAAATTCTTGACCGCATGGCTTTCACCGCGCCCGAAACCAAGGTCCAAGCTGTAATCGCTCTGGATGAGATCCTGCGCACTCGCAAACTGGTGGATCAAATTCACGTCGATGAAAAGGTCCGTGATTACGTGGTGCATCTCGTATTCGCGACTCGCAAGCCCGAGCAGTACAAATTGGACATTAAACATTTCATCCAGTTTGGCGCCTCCCCCCGCGCCACAATTTTTTTGACAGTGGCGGCCAAGGCCTGGGCCTTGCTTCAGGGACGGGATTACGTCACGCCCGAGGATATTAAGAGCATCGGCCCGGACGTGCTTCGCCACCGTATTATCCTGACCTATGAAGCGGAAGCCCAGGCTGTGACAACCGACGCGATCATCAAAAAAATCTTCAACGCAGTCCCGGTGCCGTGACGATTACCGAATTGCTGGAGTCGGTCCGCCGAGTCGAAGTGCGCACCAATCGTCTGGTCAACGACATGATGGTGGGTGCCTACCTGAGCCATTTCAAGGGAAGGGGAATGGATTTCGAGGAACTGCGCGAGTACATCCCCGGCGACGAAGTGCGGGACATCGATTGGAACGTCACCTACCGGATGGGCCGGCCGTTTGTGAGGCGCTATCGCGAGGAACGCGAGCTGGCCCTGGTGCTGGCGCTGGATATCTCCGGGTCCTCCGTTTTTGGTTCGTCTCGCCTGTCCAAACGCGAATTCGCCACCGAAATTGCGGGCACTCTGGCCATCTCCGCCACGCGGAGCAGCGATAAAGTGGGTTTGTTGCTTTTCACGGATCAAGTTGAATTATTCCTGCCGCCGCGCAAAGGTCGGCGCCATATCCTGCGGCTGATCCGGGAAATGCTTTTTTTCGAACCCAGGCATCGCGGCACGAATGTGCCGGCGGCGTTGGCCTTTCTCAATCACCTGCTGCACCGGCGGTCCATCGTTTTTCTGCTCACGGATTTTCTCCACAGCTTCGGAGAAACCGCCGCCGCCGTCCGCGCGGGGCGGGACACGCTGCAAGAAATCGGCCTGACCAACGCCCGGCATGACCTCGTCTGCATTCACTTGCACGATCCTCGCGAGAGCGCCCTGCCGGCCGCGGGCCTGGTGACGATCGAGGATGCCGAAACCGGCGAACTGCTCGAAATCGATTCCAGCCGCGCCTCCGTCCGCGAAAAGTTTGCCCGCTCCAATGCCGAACGCCTGGCGGAGCTCGATCGCGCCTTGCGCCGCGCCGGAGTCGACACGCTGAGCTTCAGCACCGACCAACCCTTTGCTCAAACGCTACAGAGCTTTTTCGAGACCCGACGCGGAAGGAGACGTGGGTGAAAATCCGAAGCCCGAAGCCCGAAATCCGAAAGAAATCGGAAGGCCGAAGCCCGAATGGCCTCCCGGCTTCGTCGACTTGTGGCGCTTCTTTCGGCCTCGCTTCGGATTTCGGGTTTCGGATTTTGTCCGAGCTCATCGCCATTTTAGTTTCCGTTCCGGCAATGGCCGCCGATACCAACGGTCTACCCGACCCTTCCTCCTCCTTGCGGCCTCCTCGAGGCGAGATTTTGCCGACTTTTGGGGAACAATATGGGACGTGGGTCATGCTCGCGGGCGTGTTATTGGCGGGTGCAATCGCCTTCGTCATTTGGCGCGCGACCCGGCCCAAGCCCGCCGTACCGGTGCCTTGGTCGGTGCAAGCTCGCCGGCGACTGGAGCCGCTCCGAGAGCAACCCGAGGATGGAAGGCTCTTGAGCGAAGTGTCCCAAGTGGTACGACATTATATCGCTGCCGCCTTCGGACTGTCTTCAGACGAAGCGACGACGTCTGAGTTTTGCCGCACATTGGCCGCTTGTGAGAAAATCGGTACTGAACTATCAGCCGAGCTCAGTAGTTTTTTGAAAGAATGTGATCTACGCAAGTTCGCTCCCACGCCGCCCGCGTCTGCTTATGGCGTCGTCGGCCGATCCCTGAAGATCATCGAAGTGGCAGAGAATCGACTGGCGCAACAGAACAGCATCGTCGTTCCGACGGGAAACCCGGATTCGCCCCGCTCGTCGAAAGAGAGGCGCGAACAGATAGCCAGTGGAGCTTAGTGCAGTATTTCATGAGTTAGCGTCCCAATGCATGCTCTCTCATTAACACCCCGCTTCAGCGGGGTGTCCCAGCACTTCGGAAGCGTGAACTGCTTCAGCAGTTTCTCGCGCGTGGCGGAAACCGCTAAAGCGGTTCAGGACCTGCGCCCATGCACGATCGCCGCGCTGAAGCACGGTGTTAATGAGATGGAAACAGCCCTTTCTTGTTCACGGCTCCCCCGGTTCGCGTCATGAATAGCAACTTCCAATTTCAGTATCCCTGGGTACTGGCGCTGCTGACGTTGCTGCCCTTTTACGCATTCTTACACGGGCGGGTCGGCAAGCTTTCGGCGCTGTTGTTTCCCAGCGCCGATATCGCCCGTTCCGCCGGTGCCGCTGCCCGAGCCGCCGCCGGACGGTTGTTGCTCTTCCTGCGCCTGCTCATCGTGGCTCTGTGTGTCATTGCGCTGGCTGGCCCGCGCTTTGCCAATGATCACACCGAAACCCAGGCCAGCGGCGTCGACATCATGCTCGTGCTGGACCTGTCGTGGTCGATGATGGCGTTGGATATGAGCGGGCCGCAGGAACGGGTCTCTCGTTTCGATAGCGCGGCAGGGGTCCTGGAAGATTTCATCGACAAGCGGCCCAGCGATCGGCTTGGGCTGATCGTCTTTTCAGCGGTGCCGTACCTGGCCAGTCCCTTGACTCTTAACCACGACTGGCTGATTGAAAACCTTCACCGCCTGCATGTCGGGCTCATTCGCGATTTGGGAACCGCCATTGGTGACGCAACCGCCGCCGGAGCTAAGCGGCTAAAGGATATTAAAGACAGCAAGAGCCGCATCATCATTGTGTTGACCGATGGTGATAACAACCGTGGCGAGATTGATCCCGTCCCCGCTGCCCAATTGGCCGCCGCCCTGGGAATAAAGGTCTATACCATCGGTATTGGGATCGAACAGCCTTGCGAATTGCCTGTGTTCGATCCCAATACCGGCAAGCTGGAGTTGGACCAGAACGGTAACGTGAAGCCGGGAATGATGCTGCAGCCGGCGAATTATGAGGTGTTAGGCCGGATGTCGGCTCTTTCCCACGGCAAGTTTTATCGGGCAACCAATCGACGCGAGCTCCAGCGCATTTACAATGAAATCGACCAGCTGGAAAAAACCCAAATCAAACTGCGGCGCTTTACCACCTACCGTCCTTTATTTCAATGGCCGTTGCTGGCGGCGCTAGGGCTGTTTGCCTTGGAGATGATACTGGCAAACACAAGACTGCGGAGAGTGCCATGAACAAAAAGGCGATGTTTGGAGGGACGAGTTCCACGAGTCCCCATTTTTCTTTTCACAGGGACTGGTGGAACTCGTCCCTCCGGTGTTTATGAACCTTGCCCATCCACATTTTGCGGAACCGCGCTGGCTTTGGCTGGCGGTGGCCGGGCCGTTGCTGCTGTTCTTGTTACAGCGCTACTCCGCATGGATGCGCAAACAGCATTTGTCCCGGATTGCCGCTCCACAATTTGTCGAACGTCTGACGGGCTCTCATAGCGCCGCCCGGCGCGCGGTCAAGAATACGCTGCTGCTTCTGGCGCTTCTGGGCATCGGCCTGGCCATGGCGCGTCCACAGTGGGGCGAGCAGTCCGAAAGCAGCCATTTATTTGGGCAGGACATGATTTTCCTGCTGGATTGTTCGCGCAGCATGCTCGCCACAGACGTAACGCCCAACCGTCTGCAGCGGGCCAAACTGGCCATCCTGGATTTTGTGCAGCGCCAAAATCATGGACGCGTGGGCCTGGTCGCGTTCGCGGGCCAGGCGTTTCTACAATGTCCGCTGACTTTCGATTATGGCGCGTTCCAGGATTCCTTGCGGGATATCGACGCCCGGACCATTCCTATCCCCGGGACCGATATCGGGCGCGCCCTGGACGAAGGGTTCCGGGCCCTGGACAAAAACGAACGGCAGAAGCTGCTGATTCTCCTGACGGATGGCGAGGATCTCGAAAAGGGAGGAGTGAGCCAGGCCGAGGACCTGGCGAAGAAAGGGGTGGCGGTGTTCACGATCGGCGTCGGCACGCCGGCCGGAGCCGAGATCCACTTTTTGTCGGAGCAAGGCCGGCCGGAATTGGTGCGCGACAGCAAAGGCGCGGTGGTCCAGAGCCGGCTGGACGAAACGACTTTGCGGGCCATTGCCCAGGCGACGCACGGGAACTATTATCCACTGGGTCCAATCGGCGAAGGGCTGTCGAAGGTTCGTTTGGATTTGGAGAATCTGAGCGAGCAATCCAGTTCGGGACCCACGCGAAAAATGGGAGTGGATCGCTTCCCTTTGCCGGTGGCGGTGGTGCTGGGCTTATTAGTGATCGAATCCCTCATTGGCACTCGCCGCCGACTGGCCCATATTGACGGGGGAATGGGCATAGCGCGGCAGGGTGCCAACCAAGTCGGGGAAATGTTAGAACGTGGAAACGTTAAGACGTTAAATCGTTAAAAGATTTGCGCAAGTTTTGCAGATTTTCATGCACAGTAGTACGGAAAAACACGGGTCCAAAGGCTGTTGTATAACTCCTTGCGTGAATAGCTTTTGGCGGAGATCAACCTCGCTCGCGCTCACTCTGGCGGGCGCGATGGCGTTCGCGGCGTCACCTCCGCCCCAGCCTGAACCTATCCCGCCCCAAACGCCGCGCGAGTTCTTCAATGCTGGGACCCGGGAATTGCTGGACGGCAAATTGCGGGAGGCGGAGGCTTCATTGGAAACAACTCTCGCCAGCCAGAACAGCCGGCTCCAACCGCCGGCTCTCTACAATTTGGGGCATGTTCGCTTTCGGCTCGGGTTGGAAGAGTTAAAGAAGGGCCCGGAGGCCGGTCCAACGGCGAGCCGCGGCCGGGCGGCGGCCAAGGCGGCGGACGAAGCGGCTAGGGACGCCGACGATGCCCTCGCCAGCGACGACCTCCAAAAACTGGTAGCCTCTTATATTCGCGGCCGTGGCGCTCGACGCGAGTTGAAAGCCGCCACCAAGGCCGTGCGCCAAGCTATGGAATCCCAGGGCGCGGCGCTGGCGAAATGGGAGCGTTCCTCGGGTGATTTCAAGAGCACGGTCGAGCTCAGTGGAAAGGATTCCGACGCGCAACTGAACGCCGACACGGTCGACCGGTTCATCGCCAAACTGATCGACAGTTTGAAAGAAATGGAACAAGTGGCAGCGGCCATGGGAAGCAAAGGCGAGGACCTGAAGGAAAAGCTTAAGCAGATGAAGGGCCGAATCCCTGCCGCGGACATGCCGCCCGGTGCGGCTGGAGACGACGACGACGACGACGAGATGCCGAACGGTCAGCAGCAGGGCCAAAAGGAAGGAACCGGCAGGAAGGGCGAGGAGATGTCCTTATCGCCCGAGCAAGCCGGTTGGCTGCTCAATGGGTTTAAGCTCGATAGCGAACACCGCCTGCCCATGGGACAGGAAAGCACTGCGCCACCCAAACAGCAGTCGGGGCGGACTTGGTGAGTGCCAGTCCCTTACCGAGTATGTGCCCAAATCCGAAACCCGAAATCCGAAGGCCGAAAGAAGCCCGAAATCCGAAGTGGCCTTCTTTCGGCCTTCGGGCTTTTCTTTTCCTCGCGCTCGTTCTCGTCCCTCTTTTGTCTCCCGCGCAACCTTCGCCCATCCGCACGCAGGACCCGCTGATGCAGTTGATGCTTTCCCAGCCAAAGATCGATATCGATTCACCTGTCTTGCCGGTGGTGAGCTTCGATCCGCCGGTGGTTCGGCCGGGTGAAACGTGCATTTATCGTGTGACGCTCAATGCGCTCGAAACGGCGATTGATTGGCCCGAACAGATTCCCGCTCCCCCGGCGCTGGACGCCCGCCTCGGGGGCCACGGCCAAATCCTGGCCATGGCGGGAGGGTTGCTCGCGCCGCGAACAAGTTTCAACTATCGTGTTCGCGCCTCCCAAACCGGGCAATTCACCATCCCGGAATTCAAAGTCAAAGTGAACGGCAATGCAGTGGTGATTCATGCCGCTCACCTCGAAGTGGCCGCTATATTACCTCCTGGTGCAGTGCCCGCGCAACAACTCCTGCTGGATCTGCCCACGAACGCCCTGTTTGTCGGCCAGACGGTTTCGGCTCGTGTCCTGTTCCCCGGTTCGCCCGGCGGAATGATTCAGAGCCTGGGCCAAGTCCAACTCAATGGACAAGGGTTCATCGTTGACCAAAGCTCCGCGCACGCACGGATCGAGGCTCTGCCGCTGGGCCCGGCCAGGAGCGCTCTGAATACCTTCGTTTATGAGTTGAATCTGACCCCAATCGCCATCGGCAAGCTGTCGATTGCCGCGCAGGGCTACGCCGTAGGCAATCGGGTCGTGGGGGGCATTATCCTGCCAAACCCGGGCGCTACGGCCGGAGCCTTGCCACAATACACGCTGGTGGATTCAGAACCAGCCGTGCTCGAAGTCCGGCCTTTGCCCCGCGGAAGCGAGTTGCCTGGCTTTACCGGGGCAGTGGGAACCTATTCAGTGGATCCTCCGGAGTTGCCTACCAATATTCTTTCAGTGGGAGAACCGGTCCAGCTTACCATCAAAGTCCGGGGGGATCGTAACCTTGCCCGGTTGGTACCGCCTCCTGTGCCAAGGGTCAGTGACTGGCAAGTCTTCGCTGTGCCGGCCGAGAACACGCCCCCGCAGATCCTCCAGGCGCAGGGCCACGTCTCCTTCAGCTACACCCTTATCCCACTGACGGAAAAGGCCCGTTCTACACCCGAGATTCCTTTTAGCTTCTTTGACCCGGAGCGCGGTGCTTATATGGATATGACGATCCCCGCGTTAGCCGTCACAGTTTTGCCGGGGACGGCCAGCGGTGCTGATTTGCAATCGGTGCTGCAGGCCGAGAAGCTGGGGCGCGAGGAGAAGAAGGAGCCGGTTCTTAGCGGGTTGGCTGTCTCGCCGGGCCTGTCTGCCGGTCTGGTGCCGGTGCAGCAGCGCGTCTGGTTTCCGTTCCTGCATTTAGTTCCAGCGGGAGCTCTCCTTGCGTTGTGGTTATGGGACCGGCGCCGTCGGTTCCTGGAAGAGCATCCGGGAATTGTCTTGCGCCGGCGAGCTTTGCGAGCCTTGCGCCGCGAACGCCGATCCTTGGACCGCGCCGCACGGACCCACGATAGCAAAGGTTTTGCCGCCGTGGCGGTCAACGCCATGAAAATCGCTGTTGCTCCGCATTATCCTGCCGAACCTCGTGCTTTGGTCGGCGCGGACGTACTTACTCTCTTGCCCGAGAAAGAGCGTAGTGGCCGACCGGGAGAAATCGTACGAGACCTGTTTTCGCGCACCGATGCGACTCGTTTTTCCGTGGTTCCGGTTGATACTGGCGCGTTGCTGGCGGTACAGCCTGAGATCGAAGCGGTGCTGGATCACCTGGAGGCCAGGCTATGCCCCTAAAACTCAGCCATTCACTTAGGTGGTGGGCGCTTTTGCTGCTGGCCATGGGCTTGGTGCGTGGCGGTTCCGCCGGGGCGGCCGCGGCAGATGCCCTGTTCCGCTACGCCACCAATACATATTATGCAGGTGATTACATACAGGCCGCCGCCGCCTTTGCCCAGGCTGCGGCCCTGCGGCCAGCCAGCGGCACGCTCCAAAACCTGGGCAATGCCGAGTGGCAGCGCGGCCGGACCGGGGCCGCAATTGTTGCCTGGGAACAGGCGCTGTGGCTCGACCCTTTCAATCGACTGGCCAAAATCGATCTGCAGTTCGCGCGCCGGATGGCACAGCTCGAAACCCCGGATCTGGCTTGGTACGAAGCCGTCTCAAGTTGGCTGCCGGCCAATTGTTGGGCGTGGCTCGCGGCGTTCAGTTTATGGGGCGCCGTGGGCGTGAGCACCCTTCCCGGAGTCTTTCGCTGGCCCAAGGCATCCTGGCACCAGGCTATCGCCTCGCTTGGCCTGGCGGTGTTTCTGCTCAGCGTCCCGGCCCACTTCGGGATCAGCTCCCGGGCGCGCCTTGGTTTTGTCGTCTTGAAGGATGCTCCCCTGAGGCTGACCCCGACCGCCGAAGCTCAGTTTATCGCGCGCTTGCCGGCAGGTGAGCCGGCTCGCCTGGAGCGCCGACAGGGAGGGTACCTGCTGATCCGCACCAACCACGCCACTGGTTGGATTCGCCAAGCCGAGTTCCAACTCATCTGTTCAATGCCGGGTTCGACCTCGTAAGCCATTTACAATTACAGCTCTGTGGTTTAAGTCTCTAGTAGAAGTAAAATGTTCTGGCAGAAACGCGGGTTTTCCCCGCGGCCGGAAGGGCGACCTATGGAACTGTACTATAAAGACTTAATTTCGAACGACTCATCGCTCGAGAAATTGGTGGATGATTTGATGCTGGTGGTGCAGGGCGCGGATGAGTTCGCCCAGGCAGCCGGAGCCGGGCTCGGTGACCTTGACAAGGAGGAGATTACTTCGGGCCTTTACCGCCTCAAATTGGGATACCAACGGCTGCAAGAGCGCGCGGTATCCGGGGCGCACGCGGCGGATAAACTCATGCGGCGCTACCCTTATTCCACCGCTGGGTTTGCCTTCGCTTTCGGCTTGCTCGCCGCCCGGTGCCTCCGTCGAAGGCGCTAAAGGTGTGAATTGGTGGGGCGAGGCTCCCGCCGAGCCCTAACCTAACCCTCACCAGCTCGCCGAAATACTTGATTATTCGCCCCGCGGAACTGAAATACTTTGAGTAGCCGTCGAAGTGAAGCGCGCATTTCCGACGAATCGATCGATCCAACGCCCGAGCTCGCGATGTCGGCGCATAATGACGTGAACAAGTCGTGGATAACTTTTCACAACTCCCTCTTGCGGAATCGGGGTTGAGCACGCTACATGACTGGGATGACAGAACAGAATCTCCCTCACGAAATCGAGGTCTACCAGGTTGGCGCACGGAGGCTTTATGCCAAGACCAGAGGGGGAAACTTCGCCATCTTCGAGGACGAGTTAACTCCCGAAGAGTTGATGGCCATCGCCAAGGATATCGCCGCACGCCGCCCAGCCGAAGCGGCGTTCACCCTGCAGTGCGGTAGTTCGGACTCCCGACTTTAGTTAAAGCCTGCTGCAAGTAAGCAAGCCCGCGTCGAAACCCCAAAGCCCGAAGGACCGAAGCCCGGAAAACAGTGGGTTCCTCCCATCAATCAGGGCTTCGCTTCGTCCTTCCTAAACCGCGCGCAAAATGGCTTCAATTTACTGACCGCGGATTACACGGATGGCGCGGATTTTATCCGTGTAATCTGCGTAATCCGCGGTTCAATAACGCCTCCGAGTTTGGTTCTGGCCATCCGGTTTAGAATTTCGTATTTCGCGGTTTGAATGCTGTTTTCAGGTTCAATTGTGAACAATTTTCGAATAACTTTCGGTTGAGAACCTTATCAAGCAAGGTAAAAGTAGATTTGGCGAGGCAATACGCTGGGTCCAAGTACCGGCTTTGAGATCTCGTGCCGGGGCGTCAGGACGTGCCTTCGGGCCGTAATCCCGCTTGCGGGAGCGCCGATCTCGTTTAGCGATGCCTCGCTATTTTTTTGTCGAAAAACAGCTTTTTGTTGCCACACCGATATGCTAGGTTTGGGCAGAAACGAAAGGAAAAAAGCTAGAAGCGCGAATTGAAAGCACTGATAGAGACCAGGAACCGCAGAACTGAACGGGTTTTTCTCGTTGGCGTGGAGCTTAAGGCACGCAACGGGTGGGATATTCGAGATTCATTGGAGGAACTTTCCGAATTGGCGACCACTGCAGGCGCTGAAGTTATCGGCGATGGCTTGCAGAAAATGGCGGCACCCTGTGCCAGCACCTTCATTGGCAAAGGAAAGGCGGATGAATTCGCTTTGCATTGCCGGCGTGCCGACGTCGACACCGTCATTTTTGATGACGAACTTTCTCCGGCCCAGAGCCGGAACCTGGAAAAGGTTTTCAATTGCAAGGTATTGGATCGCACTTCCCTGATTCTGGACATTTTCGCTCAGCGCGCACGCACCCGGGAAGGCAAGCTGCAAATTGAGCTGGCGCAACTGCAACATTTGTTGCCCCGGTTGACGGGATTTTGGGGCCACTTATCGCGGCAAAAGGGTGGCATCGGCATGCGGGGTGGTGAAGGTGAGACGCAGTTGGAAACCGACCGGCGCCGCGTGCAGGATCGAATTGCGAGGATCGAACGCGAATTGGAAACGGTGCGGCGCCAGCGCTCAACTCAGCGCCAGGCACGGCAGCGCAACCATTGGGCGCTCGCTTCGATTGTTGGCTATACCAACGCGGGAAAGTCTACGCTCTTGAACACGCTGACCGGGGCAGGGGTCATGGCCGAAGATAAATTGTTTGCCACTTTGGATCCGACAACGCGGCGGCTGCGCCTGCCCACCAATCAGAACGTGCTGCTGACGGACACGGTTGGATTTATCCGCAAGCTGCCTCATAGCCTGGTTGAGGCTTTCAAGGCCACGCTCGAAGAGGTGGTTCAGGCCGACCTTTTGCTGCACGTGGTGGATGCGAGCCATCCGCAGGCGGCTGAGCAGATCCAAGCTGTCGGCGAGGTCCTCAAGGAAATCGGCGCCGAAGGCAAGCCGACCCTGATGGTGTTCAACAAAATGGATCAACTGAATGGCAACCGGGGAGTCATGAGCGGGCTGCTCGACCGTCATCCCAGCGGAGTGGCGATCTCCGCTACCACCGGCGAGGGTGTCGCTGCGCTCCTGGCCGAGCTGGGCAGCCAATTGCGGCCTATCCGGGAATTCCTCGAATTGTCTGTGCCTCATGATCAATCAGGGGTCATTGCCCGGTTGCATGAAGTCGGACAAGTCGTCGAGCGCCATTACGAAGGCCAAACGGCGCGATTCAAGGCCCGCATCCCTCCCCATTTCCACAACGAATTCGCCGCGTTCTTTATTCGCGAGCTGCAAAGCACCGGGCCGTAATCGAGGCGGCGCCTCAGACCATTGCCGTCGAGTTCAACCGCGAATAGACGCGAATGGACGCGAAAACATACCCAGTTTGCAACGTAGCAAACTGGATCGGCAAATGTGGTAGCGCTGAGAAGAGCATCCGAAGCCCCAAGTGGGGCGCCTCATACCAGCCCGGGGCAAGCGGAGCGCCGCCCCGGGTTACGGGTCCAAATGAACCTCTTTCTTTTTTTTCAAATTCGGGTTGACGCACTTGAAGCGCGTCAACCCGAATTTGAAAAAAAAGAAAGGTTGGGGTAGGGCGGGTTTTTACCCAGGGCGGCGACCCGCCTGCGCTGCGCTCCGGCGGGTCTTTGCCCTGGGCTAATTATCACGCCGCCCCTCGCGGGGCTCCGGAGGCCACCTGAATGGCGACATCTTATCAATATTCAGCTTTTATCTAGTTCTTGTAATCCTGGCCAGGCTTTGGTTATCGTCGCCAGAATGAGCCAGGGACTATTAATCAAGGAACTGCCCGACAGTGAGCGGCCGCGCGAACGCTTGATCGAAAAAGGAGCTGATGCGCTCAAGAACTCGGAATTGATCGCCATCCTCTTGCGCACGGGCAGAAAAGGCGCTTCGGCGGTCGTGGTGGGCGAGGAAATCATGGGAAAGTTTGAGTCCCTGGATTGCTTATCACGAGCGTCGATAGAAGAATTGCGGCAGGTTAAGGGTGTGGGTCGCGACAAAGCCATTGCGCTCAAGAGCGCCTTTACCCTGGCCCGGCGCATGGCCGAGGAAATCAGGCGCGAATCCCCCACACTCGACACCCCGGACCGAATCGCCGACTTGTTGCGCGAGCGGAACCGCGCTTACGAAGTCGAAAATTTCCAGGTGGTTGTACTGAACACGCGCCGGAAGCTCATCCGCATCGACAACATATCGCAAGGCACCCTGGACACGATCCTGGTTCATCCGCGGGAGGTGTTCAAAGCGGCAATCGCCGCCAACGCCGCGGCCATCGTCCTGGTCCACAACCACCCCAGCGGCGTTATGCCGCATCCGGTTTTATGCCGCATGCGATCGGGGTTGGCCCACCAAAGGGATGGTTCGAGCATTTTTGGTGCGGCATAAAAAGGAACGGTTGACCGGTGGTCTTTGTCCTTTTGGGATGAGTGGATGCAAAATCCATTCACTCTACCAAGCGGCTCTTCGGGGCCGCTTTTTCCATACTTCAACGTCTATCTCACTCAGCTCAAGGAACAGGGATACGCCCTCGGATCATTCTACGAGCAGATTTATATCCTCAAGACGTGTGACCGTTGGCTGAATCGAACTGGTCGGAGCGTGCGCGAGTTGAATGAGTCCGTGATTCGGAAGTTCTTGCGCCGGTGCCTGAATCGCGGCTACGGGAAGAATGCCGGGGCGTCAACCATGCGGCGGCTTTTGACGATGCTCCGGCGGACCGGGGTTACGCCCGAAGCCAAAGCTCCAGCTCCAAGCCCATCCGAACAACTGGTGTGTGCGTATGAGCGTTTCCTTCTCGAAGAACGCAACCTGTCGCCGCAGACAGTTGTCCACCGGCGGCTAACTGCCGGTAGGTTTCTTTCTGAGAAGTTCGTCGGCGGCCCACTGGATGTGTCCAAACTCCACCCACCCGACATAACCGCGTTCGTGCTGCGGCATGCGCGGGATCATGGCCCATTCTATGCGCGGCACCTGACGACCGGAATGCGGCAGTTCCTGCGCTACCTGCACTACAAGGGCCTGACCGATACCGACCTTTCGCTGGCCGTTCCAGCGGTAGCACGATGGTCACTTTCGTCCCTCCCAAAATACCTGCCAGCGGCGCAGGTGCGGCAAGTCTTGCATCATTGCAACCGGAGCACGCCGCTGGGGCGACGGAACTACGCCATTCTGCTCCTGCTTGCTCGCCTCGGTTTGCGGGCAGGAGAAGTCGTCAGGCTCAACCTTGAAGACGTTGATTGGGAGAACGGACTGATCACGGTCTATGGGAAAGGAAAATGGGCGCAGCTTCCGCTGCCCGCAGATGTCGCGGAGGCCATCGCACGCTACCTTCGCCACGACCGGCCACGATGCGCCTGCCGCCGCCTCTTCATCCGCGATTACGCCCCCGTCGGCGGCCTCCACGGCACTGCCGCGATTGGCGGCATTGTAAAACGTGCCCTGACGAGAGCGGGGGTAGAGTCGGCCCGGAAAGGGGCGCATCTCCTACGGCACAGTCTGGCGACCGACATGTTGCGTAAGGGCCTATCGCTCGATGAGATCGGCGAAGTGCTACGCCACAGGAGTCCTGACACCACGGCGATCTACGCCAAAGTCGACTTGGACTCGCTTAGAACTCTGGCCATGCCGTGGCCGGGAGGTGCCCGATGAAATCCCTTGCCCGAGCCGTTGATGACTATCTGGCGCTCCGCCGCAGTCTCGGCTTCAAACTTCGGGAATATGGCGTCTGTCTGCACGAGTTTGTCCGGTTTTTGAAGAAGGACGGATCGCCGCGCGTCACCAGCAAGCTCGCCCTAGAGTATGCCACCCAACGCCAGTGCGAAAAGCCGGTCTCGTGGTCGCGCCGGTTCACTATTATCCGTGGCTTCGCTCGTTACCGCATAGGCGCTGATCCAACGACAGAGATCCCGCCAATAGGGCTGCTGAGGTTCCGATCTCAGCGGGCAAGACCGTATCTCTATTCAGAGGACGAAATCAACCGGCTGCTGAAGGCGGCGCTGACAATGAAGACTCAATACCAGTTGCAGCGCCATACTTACTACTGCCTGTTTGGCCTCTTGGCAGTCACCGGTTTACGGCTCGGTGAGGCGATCCATCTTAAGCCGCAGGACGTGGACTTGTCAGCGGGGGTTCTCACGGTTCGCGGAGCCAAGTTCGGCAAGTCGCGCCTCGTTCCCCTGCACCCGTCCACACGAGCAGTGTTGCGGGATTACGCCAAATGCCGCGACCAACTCCTTGCCGGACGCCCCATTCCATACTTTCTCATGACTGGTCGGGGCAAGAAGATGGAGAAGTCGGGTTTAAGCCTCGTTTTTCGCAACCTGTCGCGGCAGATCGGCATCCGCAAGCTGGGGGTGAGACACGGCCCGCGTCTGCACGACTTCCGGCATCGCTTCGCCATCGAAACGCTCCTTCGTTGGTATCGAACCCGTGAAGATGTAAACCGGCGTATGCCGGTGCTGTCCACATATCTGGGGCACGTGAACGTGAGCGGGACATACTGGTATCTGGGCAGCACGCCGGAGCTGATAACCGCTGCTAGCAAACTCATTGAAACCAGGTGGAAAGGAGTCGTCCGATGAAGGCTGACCCCGACTTCTCACCACTGTGCCAGTCGTTCTTTTCGAAGCGACTGATCACCCAGCGCAAGGCCAGCCCGCACACGGTCTCGGCCTACGCGCAGACATTCCGGTTGCTCATGGTGTATGCTCAAAAACGGCTGGGCATCCCACCGTCACAGCTTTCCCTAACACAACTCGACGCGCCTTTCTTAGCCGGGTTTTTAGACGATCTAGAGTCTAAGCGCTCCAACAGCGCACGCAGTCGCAATGCACGGCTTGCATCCCTCCGTGCCTTTTATCACTACGCCGCGCTGGAAGCACCACAACACGCCAGCTTGATCCAGCGGGTGCTGGCGATACCGTATAAGCGACTGACGCGCCGGCTTGTGTGCTATCTCACTCGGCTGGAGGTGGAGGCCATACTTAGCAGCGTAGATAAATCCACCTGGGTGGGACGCCGGAACCATGCCATGCTGCTCTTGGCCGTGCAAACAGGGCTGCGGCTCTCCGAAATCACTGCGTTGCAGCAAAAAGATGTCGTGCTCGGCCACGGCGCACACGTCCGGTGCGAAGGCAAAGGCCGGAAGGAGCGTTGCACGCCACTGGCCAAGCCAACGGTGGTTGTGCTCAAGGCATGGATCAATGAACAGGGGTGCAACGAGACGCACTTTCTGTTCCCCAGCAGTAGCGGCGGCAGACTGAGCGCCGACGCCATGGAGCACGCCGTGGCCACACCCGTCACAGCAGCTCGACACAAATGCCCCTCGCTCGCGAAAAAGCACGTGACGCCGCATGTGCTGCGTCATACCGCCGCGATGGAATTACTTCAAGCTGGTGTTGATCGATCCCTGATCGCCATCTGGCTAGGCCACGAATCGCTCGACACAACGCAGATCTATCTGGATGCCGACCTTCAGTTGAAACGAACCGTGCTCGACAAAATCACCCCCATACAAAACAGGCCGGGACGATACCGGCCTGATGACAAATTACTGAGCTATCTCAAAGGACTGTAATGCAGCCTCCGTTTTATGCCGCATCGAGCCAGTGGTTCCGCCTGGAAAACCAAGGCAAATCGCGAGCCGTGCGGCATAAAACTGGATGCGGCATAACACCACTTATTCCGGTAGCGGAATAAGCGGAGATCCGGCCCCGTCCGAGGCCGATATCAAGGTTACCCGGGATCTCATCCGCGCAGGGCAGTTGCTTAAAATCGAAGTGCTGGACCATGTGATCCTGGGCCGAGCCACGCAAGACCGTCCCAGGGACTATGCCTCGCTGCGCGAGTTGGGATATTTTCTGTAGCCTGCGATAATGCCGAGCACAAGGAGCGATTCCTCAAAACACTGAGGAATCGCTCTTTTTTCATCTCTCTGCTGGGCATTATCCGAGTGCCGTTCATTCCCCAAACCTTTACTCAAACAAGGGAAGGACATTATGATTGTAAGAAAGCTA
>Ga0210409_10001114_pt1 | contig 37141 bp, 33 predicted proteins | sample IncBWH17MmetaG_FD_161649 | JGI IMG/M metagenome (GOLD analysis project Ga0210409, IMG submission 161649) | Forest soil microbial communities from Barre Woods Harvard Forest LTER site, Petersham, Massachusetts, United States - Inc-BW-H-17-M | ecosystem: Environmental > Terrestrial > Soil >... | reverse complement strand
GCTCGCCTTGGAGCCGCGGCGGCTGGGTCGCCAGCGAGGTGTTCGATCACACCTCCACCATCCAGTTCCTGGAAAAATGGACCGGCGTCACCTGCCCCAACATCAGCCAGTGGCGGCGCGATATCTGCGGCGACCTCACGTCGTGTTTCGATTTCACCACCAGCAACGCCGCCTTCCCGGTGCTGCCGGACAGCGCCGCGCTGGCGGCCCTGGCCAGCAGCCAGAAGAGCCTGCCGAAACCGGTGCCGCCGGCCGCCAACACGGTCATGCCGCCGTATGAGGCCGGGCAAAAAGCCCTGCGCGTGCAACCCTACCAGCTGAACGGCTGGCTCACGCAAGACCTGGCCAACAAAGAAGTCTGGACCAACTGGAGCAATGGCGGCAGCAAGACGGCGCCGCTGCAGATCAACGCCAACAACTATCGCACCGACAATCCGTGGATCGACACCATGGCGGCCAACGCCACCTCGCGTCACTATTGGCATGCAATTGCCTATGGCAACGGCTACTACGACCTGGAGATGCTGGCGCCGAACCAGTTCTACCGCCGCTTCAAGGGCTATCTCAACGCCGCAGCGTGGCAGGGCCAGCCGGAACCGCTGGTGCAGCTGACCAATAATGGCGCCGGCCAGGCGGTCACCATCTTGTTCGACAACAGCGGCACCAGCAACACGGCAGTGTTTACCTTGCTGGACCGGATCACCTCGGCCAGCGCCAGCAGCCAGACCATCACGGTGGCGCCGCAGCAGACCGTCACCATTCAGTTCAGCACCACCAGCGGCTGGTACGACTTGAAGATCACGCTGGAAGGCGACAGCAATTTCATGCAGTCGATGGTGGGCTACACCGAAGGACAGCAAGGCTTGACACGGCCGCCGGTGTTGCGCTGGTAAGGCAGCAAGCTTTCTGGTGCTTGCCATGAACGACGGCGCCGGCCAGCGGTTAGCCAGGGCGCCGTCGTCACGAATTTTCACAGGGATTGAATAACAACTAGAAAGGCAATGCATGAAAATATCATGGAGAATCATCCTTGTTTTCTGCTCCGTGGCCGCATCATGCGCATTCGCCAAGGACGAGGACTTTCCAAAGCAGCTCACCGTCGGCCTGATAGCAACCACCACGGTCGAAGATACCGAAAAGCGCTGGCAGCCGGTCATCGATGATTTTGCAAGGTACACAAGAGCAGAAGTCCATGTGGTGGTTTCCACCGACTACAACAAGATTCTGGCCGGGCTGAAATCCAATGCCATCCAGGTAGCCTGGCTGGGCAACAAGGCTGCCTTGGATGCCGTGGAAGACCAGCACGCAACGATTTTCGCCCAGATGGTGAAGAGAGACGGTTCGCACGGCTACAACTCGGTGCTGATCACGCCGGTCGCCAGTCCGATCAAATCGCTGGCAGATATTTTGGCGAACAAAGGTGTCTATCGCTTCTATGACGGCGACAAGGGCTCAACCTCCGGCTATCTGGTGCCTGCTTACTACGCCTTCGCCAAAAACAAGGTGGAACCGGAAAGGCTGTTCAAGCAAATCACCACAGGCAACCACAAAAAGAACCTGCAAGCCGTGATCGACGGCCAGGTCGACGTCGCCACCAACAATACCGACGAGCTGGATCGCTTGAAAAAAGAGGCGCCCGACCAATTCAACAAGATACGCGTGATCTGGACCTCGCCCCTGATCTCCAACGATCCGCTGTTGTACCGCAAGGATTTGCCGGCCGCTGCCAAAGCCAGGATCGAAGAATTTTTCATTACTTACGGCAAACCGAAAAATCCGGCCAGTCAAGCCGACGTGCTGCAAAGCATACTGAATTTATCCGGCTTTCAGCATTCCACCGACGCCCAGCTAAAGCCCATCGCAGACATCGCCATGTTCGGACTCCTGCGCAGCAATATGTACGACGCCAGCTTGAGCACGGAACAAAAGCAAAAAGCGTTTGAAGAGATTACGGCTCGTTTCGGCAAACTCAGCGCCACCCTGGAAATGGCGCGCCTGCGCTAGCTGCCCGGCGCGCCAAGAATAATGCCGATGCGCCGACACTACTTTTTACGGCTAGTCTTCTGCAAGGTTTCCGACTCCAGCACGCTTCTAAGGAGCGGCCGGTTTTTTCGTACGGCGAGCGCGCACATGTAATAGTCGATGGTCACCGGCGCGTCTCTCAGCTTGATCGCTTTCGTTCCGGGTATCGCCATGTATTCGATTTCAGAGACGAAGCCGATGCCCAAGCCTTCCGCAATCGCATGCATGGTGGCTTCCCGGCTGTTAAGCTGCATGACGCAATTGATCTGGACGCCCTGCTTCTTGCACGCGTTCTCGAGCAGTTCGCGCGTCTTGGAGCCGGGTTCACGCATGATGACAGCTTCATTTTTTATGCTGGCCAACGGTACGGACGATCTGCTCGCCCAGGCATGGTCTTCTCTGACGACAGCGACAATGGGGTAGGTCCGGTACGGCACGACGTGCAAGCGCTTGTCGGTTTCTATGAAAGCCAGAATCGCTATGTCGATGGTGAAATCATAGAGCCGGGCGAGCGCTTCCTTTTCCGTGTTGATCGAGATCGCAAATTCAATGCCGGGATGCTTGCGCATTAAATCGTAGGTCAGGTTCATCACGACAGGCGGTGAAACTGCGCCGATACGCAGCAATCCTGTTTTTTGGGAATGCAGGCTTTGCAATAGCTGGACCGCCTCGTCTTCCTGACCGAAAATCCCTTCGGTAATTTCATATAGTCGCCGCCCCGCATCGGTTAATTCGACATGTCGGCCACGACGGTAAAACAGCTCGACGGAAAATCTGCTTTCCAATGCCTTGACCTGCTCGCTGATGGTTGGCTGACCTATTTTCAGGTAGACCGCCGCAGCGGTAAAACTATGCGTTTTGGCTACGGCATGGAACGAACGAATCCATTTATGGTACTGATACATAAAGCTCCTTCAAGAGCGCATCTTCTTCCGTGGCCACATGACCCCCCTGCCATTCAAAGCTACGCCATCAGCCATCAACTTACCGCAGCGAATCTCATCGCCGGACAAATCCGTTTGCTATCGATTACGCCGATAGATTATCTCCATGTATCGCTCTGAGCAACCAATATAGTCTTTCCGTTTTAAAAAGCAGAACAAGACAGTTACGGCTGCACTTGAAACGCGCGCCCCATGACTGCTCCATCAAATTTACCCGTGCGCCATCAAAACAGGAGCATTTTCTACTATCGTTTAAAACGATAGAAATAGAAGAATAATCGATTTGTACTAAGACCTGGGCGCGCCGACAATCAAATTACTGGAAATTCATAAGCAAAAAAACAGGAGACATTCATGACGCAACGATTCTGCAATCCGGTCGCAACCCATTTCGGTCCGGGCAGCCTGGAAGAACTGCCCCGTATCATCGGCGGCGCAAAAGTGGTGGTCGTGACGTTTCCGGAAGCGCGCTCCCTGGGTCTTGTAAAAAAGCTGGAGGACCTGCTAGGCGAGCAGCTGGGGTATGTCATTGAAAATGTCCACCCTAATCCGGATGTCGCCCAGCTGGCGGCAATGTATGAGCACTTCTGGCAGAACGCGGATGCATGCGATACGGTGGTGGCGCTGGGCGGCGGCAGCGCCATCGATACCGCCAAGGCATTGATCGTTGGAACGGCAGGCGGCAGTTTCGATGAACTGCTGGCCCTGCTTGCCAGCGGCAAGCCTTTCACGCCAAGCAAGATAAAGACGCTGATTGCCATCCCGACCACCGCAGGCACCGGCAGCGAAGTAACGCCATGGGCCACGATCTGGGATGCGGCGAAACAAAAAAAATATTCATTGCACCTGGATTGCACCTGGCCCAAGGCGGCTATCGTCGACCCCGAGCTGATGCTGACGCTGCCCAGGTCAATTACCGTTTCCACGGGACTGGACGCCCTGTCGCACGCGCTGGAATCGATCTGGAACGTCAATGCGAATCCGATTTCCGACACCTTCGCGATCAGCGCGATCCACGAGATCATGGCTTGCCTGCCGTTACTGGCGAAGGAACTCGATAACAAGGCGCTGCGATCGTCCATGGCGCTCGCGGCGATGAAGGCAGGATTGGCATTTTCCAATACCAAGACAGCTCTCGCCCACTCCATTTCCTACGAAATGACACTGCGCCATGGCTTGCCGCATGGGATCGCCTGCTCGTTCACGCTGCCCCTGGTCCTCGGCATGGCATGGGGTGAGTGTCCCGACAGAGACGCCGTCCTGCAGCAAGCGTTCAATTGCGACCGAAAAACCGCAGTAGCGCGCTTGCGCGACTTCCTGCACCAGCTGGAAGTCCGGACCGAATTTTCCGACTATGGCGTTTCAGGCGAAGAAGCGCAGGAGATGGTGCAGCACGCCATGCAGGGTGCGCGCGGGAAAAACTTTATCGGTGCAAAAGCCGCTGTCGCCTTGACATGAAGCACAGGCAGAAAGCCGTGAAGAATTTCACGAAGCAAATGATTTTCACATTTCCATGGAGGGGGCAAGCAGCCTGCAACAATACAAGATTCAAACTGATTAAATAATAAAAAATTACCTTTTCCAACCAAATAGGAACGAGGCTTTCCGGGGCATATCAACTCGGTTATCCTCTATAAAGGAGACACGCAATGAGTTACGTCTATACGGCGTCGGATCCGCTCGCGGCCACCGACACCAGCTTCCGCAGGGCGCAATGGAGAATGCTGCTGGCGGCGATGCTGTGTTATCTTTTCTTCTACACCGGCAGACAAACCTTCGGTTTTGCCATTCCCGGCATTCAAAAGGAGTTTGGCCTTACCAAAGAGACCTTGGGCTGGGTATCCAGTGCGATGCTATGGTCATATGCCATCGGCCAGGCCATCAACGGCAACCTCGCCGACAAGTTCGGCGGCCGCCGGATCATGAGTTTAGGCGCGATTCTTTCCTGCCTGGCCAACTGGATCGTCAGCTTTTCGAGCGGCTACGCGACCCTCATTATTCCATGGGGTGTTAACGGCTACTTTCAGGCATTGGGATGGGCGCCGGGCAGCCGCTTGCTGTCAAACTGGTGGGGCATCGGCGAACGAGGAAAAGTATATGGCTTCTACGTATTTGCCGCCGGCTGCGCCTCCGTGCTTTCTTACATCACCTCGATTGCCGTGCTCGACGTCTTGCATCTTGACTGGCGCTGGATATTCCGGATCCCTGTCCTGCTGATGCTTGGCGGCGGCATATTGTTCTATCTGATTGCCCGCGAACGGCCGGAAGACTTGGGGTTCAAGCCGCTAGATACTGGCGTTGCCAACCAGGGAGATGTCGCACATGCCGTCCATGATGAACAACAGGAGTCTTCCTGGGCCCGCTATAAGGCCGTGCTGAAGAACTGGCGCTTGATAGTGGCAGCCCTTTCCCTCGGTTTTCAGAACGCTGCCCGCTACGGCCTCATCGTTTGGGTCCCGGTCCATTTTTTCGGATCGAACTGGGCGAAGTCGCCGGACGCAATGATTGATCCCAAATGGATCAGCGTCGCTCTGCCGGTGGGCATGGCGATCGGCGCGCTCAGCAACGGCTGGATATCGGACAAACTGTTCGGCTCGAAGAGATATAAAGCCATCATGCTCTACATGGTGCTGGGTGCGCTGACGACCATGTGGATGTTCACGATACCCGGCAATTCGATGCTGGGAATCATGGCTTTGTTCCTCTGCGGCTTCTTTGTGTACGGGCCGGCGTCGTCGTTCTGGGCGCTATGTCCTGACCTGGTCGGCTCGCGCCGCGCCGGCACCGCCACCGGCATCATGAATTTTTCGTCTTACCTGTTTGCAGGTCTCGGCGAACCGCTGATCGGGAGAATGCTGGATCACTCTGGCAATACCGCATTGATATTTCCGATTGTCGCCGTCAGCTGCGTCATCAGCGCAGTGGTTGCCATGTTCATCAAACGCTGACAGGACTGCCCGGCCGTTTCATGTGACCCGTCCTTCATGCAGGCGCCTGCCATGGCAGGCCGCCGCTACATGCATGGTGAACATGCGGCGGCAGCTGCTCTCGATTTTCTCAAAAACCAGAAGGCTAAATTATGTCCAACAGCAAAACCCTGCAGGTCAATGGCCGCAGCTATCCGTGGATGAAGCAAGCTGTCGTGGTCGTCTGCGTCGACGGCTGTGAGCAGGAATATATCAATCAGGCGATCCAGGCCGGCGTCACACCGTTCCTGAAAAAATTGGCGGCGCAAGGAACCGTGCTTACCGGCGATTGCGTAGTACCCAGCTTTACCAATCCAAACAATTTGTCGATAGTCACCGGCGCCCCGCCTTCCGTGCATGGCATCTGCGGCAATTACTTCCTGGATCGCGAGGCCAATCAGGAAGTCATGATGAATGACGCCAAATACCTGCGCGCCGGCACCCTGTTCGAGGCCTTCTCGAACGCCGGCGCCAAGGTCGCCGTGATCACCGCCAAGGACAAATTGCGCAGTTTGCTCGGTCACAAGATGCGCGGCGGCATTTGCTTCTCGGCAGAGAAAGCCGATCAGGCCACGCTGGAGCAGAACGGCGTAGAAAATCTGCTGGAACTGGTCGGCATGCCGCTGCCGTCGGTGTATAGCGCCGAACTGTCGGAGTTTGTGTTTGCCGCCGGCGTCAAGCTGCTGGAGACACAACGCCCGGACATCATGTATCTCTCCACCACCGATTACATCCAGCATAAATTTGCCCCCGGCACCCCGGGCGCGAATGCCTTTTACGCCATGATGGATCACTACCTGACCCAGCTCGATGCGCTGGGCGCGGTGATCGGCCTGACCGCCGACCATGGCATGAACGCCAAGACCGACAGCGCCGGCACGCCCAACGTGATTTACCTGCAGGACGTGCTGGATGCCAAAGCCGGGAATGGCAAAACCCGCGTCATCTTGCCGATCACCGATCCGTATGTCGTACACCACGGCGCACTGGGTTCTTACGCCACCGTATATCTGAATGAAGGCGCGGACCTGGCAAGCGTTACGCGGCAGATTAGCGCAATTCCTGGCATCGAACTGGTGTTGACGCGCAGCGAGGCCGCCGCCCGCTTTGAGCTGCCCGAGGACCGCATCGGCGACCTGGTGGTGGTCAGCGAACGCCTGACGGTAATCGGCACCTCAGCCAGCCGCCACGACCTGTCCGAACTGAAGCTGCCCTTGCGCTCGCACGGCGGCATCTCGGAACAGCGCGTGCCGTTGATGTTTAATCGCCGCCTTGGTGCGATTCCGTCTGACCATCGGCTGCGCAACTTTGACGTGTTTTTTCTGGCAATGAATGCTGCTGCCTGATGTCTGTACTGCACCACTGGCCCAGGCGGATGGCGCTTGGCAGTGACGCTGACAATTAACTAATCCGGAGATGAAATGTCGATGCTAAGCGAACTGAAAAAAATCAAGGAAGGCGAACCACTGCGCCAGAAGATGCGGATTGCCGGCAAGCTGGTGGGCAATGAGCGCCTGATCGAGGTGCTCAATCCCTACAACGGCAAACTGGTCGGGACGATCCCGAAGGCGACTGTCGGCGATATCCGCGACGCCTTCCGCATCGCGCGGCAGTTCAAGTCAACGCTGACGCGCTTCGAGCGCTCCAGGATCATGCTGCGGGCGGCCGAAATTTTGCGCGCCAATACCGATGCCGTTTCCGACCTGATCACCGCCGAAGCCGGACTGTGCAAGAAAGATTCTCTGTATGAAGTGGGCCGCGCCTGCGATGTCTTCGTATTTGCCGCCAATCAGGCGCTGGTGGATGACGGCCAGGTCTTTTCCTGCGACCTGACGCCGCACGGCAAGCAGCGCAAGGTCTACACCATGAAAGAACCGTTGCTCGGAGCGATCTCCGCCATTACGCCGTTCAATCATCCGCTGAACCAGGTTGCGCACAAAGTGGCGCCATCGATTGCGACCAACAACCGGATGGTGCTGAAGCCGACCGAGAAGACACCGTTTTCCGCCCTGCTGCTGGCCGACATCTTGTATGAAGCCGGATTGCCGCCGGAGATGTTTTCGGTCGTCACCGGCGACCCGAAAGAAATCGCCGATGAGATGCTGACCAATGCCGATGTCGATCTGGTCACCTTTACCGGCGGCGTGCCGATCGGGAAATACATCGCCGGCAAGGCCGTCTACAAGCGCCAGGTGCTGGAACTGGGCGGCAATGATCCGATCATCGTGATGGAAGATGCCGATATTGAAGAAGCCGCGACCTTGGCAGTATCGGGATCGTACAAGAATTCCGGCCAACGCTGCACCGCGATCAAGCGCATGATCGTGCATCAGGCGGTAGCGGACGAATTCGTCGAGAAGCTGGTCGCCAAGACCCGGGCGATCAAGTATGGCGATCCGATGGACCCGAACAACGATATGGGAACGGTAATCGACGAACGTGCGGCAATAGAGTTCGAAGCCAAGGTCAAGGATGCCGAGCGCCACGGCGCCAAACTCTTATATGGCAATAACCGCAACGGCGCGGTATATGCGCCGACCGTACTGGACCACGTCCCCGCCGACTGCAAGCTGGTTGCCGAAGAAACCTTCGGACCGGTATCCCCGGTGATACGCTGCACCGATATTGCCGATGCCATCCGGATCTCCAATTCGACACCGTATGGCTTGTCGTCCTCGGTCTGCACCAACCGCATGGACTACATCACCCGTTTCGTCCGCGAACTGGAAGTCGGCAGCGTCAATGTCAGAGAAGTGCCGGGCTATCGTCTGGAGCTGACCCCGTTTGGCGGCATCAAGGACTCCGGGCTCGGCTACAAGGAAGGCGTGCTGGAAGCCATGAAGAGCTTTTCCAACACCAAGACTTACTCGCTGCCATGGAACTGAGCTGAGCTGCCTGTCGCCGGCGCAGCCAACGCCGGGCGACAACAATGGCGCTCGGGACGTTATTTGGTGGGGGCCCCAGCAGTTTCATCGCTAGCAGCACCGTGAGAAATAATTATGACGTCATTGCGGACTGGCATCCCGTTCATAAATTTCTCCGAATGCAGTTCAGCACGCCGTCGGTGTTGTTTTTTGGCACTATTTCAACCCCTTATATGCAATAACGCAGATTCAACGGCGCCGCGGCGCAATCCGGTCCAGGCGGACTGATTGCGCGTGTTACCTTGCTTGATGCGGTGATTCTTCGATTTCCGCTTTTATGATCTGCAAGTCAAAGACAGGGAGCGGGAGCACGGATATGTTCAGTACACCTGATCCAAATCAGAATCATCTCCTGGCAGCTTTACTTGACACTGAATTCGATCGCCTGGCGCCGCATCTGGAGTTAATCCCCATGCGGCTGGGCGACCTGCTCTACGATTCCGGCGACAAGCTGCAGCATGTCTATTTTCCGATCACATCGATTGTCTCCCTGCAATACCTTCTGGAAAACGGCGGATCTTCCGAAATTGCGGGCGTTGGCAATGAGGGTATATTAGGAATTTCTCTTTTCATGGGCGGCGACAGCACGCCCAGCCGCGCCGTGGTGCAGACCGGCGGCCATGGTTATCGCCTCAAGTCGCACATATTGATTGAAGAATTCAATCGCGCCGGGCCGGTGATGCGTCTGTTGCTTCGCTACACCCAGGCTCTGCTCACACAAATGAGCCAGACTGCCGTGTGCAATCGCCATCATTCGCTGGACCAGCAATTGTGCCGCTGGCTGCTGCTGACACTGGATCGCCTACCCTCGAACGAACTGACGATTACCCAGGAATTGATTGCCAATATGCTGGGTGTGCGACGCGAGGGAGTCACCGAAGCAGCCGGCAAGTTGCAAAGTCTCGGTTTTATCAGTTATCGGCGCGGTCATATCACCGTGCTGGACCGGGCAGGCCTGACCAGCAACGTTTGCGAATGCTATGGCGTCGTCAAGAAGGAATTTGCGCGTTTGTTGTCTGATGTACACCAGCGTCAGGGCAAACCGGCGCCAAGCCGGCCGGGCTGACACCGCAGGTACTTGCAAAAGGTGCTTGCAACAGAAACGATAGGCAATGCTAACCGCCCGTGTCGACCTTACAGATTCACAAATACCTTGTTTGAGCCGAGGCTAGCGCTCAGTTGTAAGCCCATCAGAATCTGAATTTATGCCTATCATAGAAAACACCGCTGTCGAACAGCTACCGCAAGCAGTACAGCAGCCATTGTTGAAGGCGGGGGCCTTGCAAGACGCCATTTTCAACAGCGCCAACTTCTCTTGCATCGCCACCGACGCCCAAGGCGTGATTCAGATTTTCAATGTCGGCGCTGAACGCATGTTGGGTTACAAGGCAGAGGACGTAGTAGACAAAATCACACCGGCCGGCATTTCGGATGCGCAGGAATTGCTTGCCCGTGCCGCATCCCTGAGCCTTGAACTGGATACCCAGATCACGCCAGGCTTTGAGGCGCTGGTGTTCAAGGCCTCGCGCGGCATTGAAGACATCTACGAATTGACCTATATCCGCAAGGATGGCAGCCGTTTCCCGGCGATGGTGTCAGTCACCGCACTGCGCGATGTGCAAGAAAAAGTGATCGGCTACCTCCTGATCGGCACTGACAACACGGCGCGCAAACAAGTCGAAGCCGAGCAGGCACTGCTCGATCAGCGCCTGCGCGACCAGCAGTTCTACACGCGCTCCTTGATCGAATCGAATATCGACGCCTTGATGACAACCGATCTCCGCGGCATCATCAGCGACGTCAACCAGCAGATGGAAGCACTGACCGGCTGCACGCGCGATGAATTGATAGGCGCCCCGTTCAAAAATTATTTTACCGATCCCGAACGTGCCGAGGCTGCGATCACGCGGGTGCTGCACGAAGGCAAGGTTACCAATTATGAATTGACCGCCCACGCCAGGGATGGCACGGAAACGGTAGTCTCGTATAACGCTACCACGTTCCATAACCGCGACAACAAGTTGCAGGGCGTGTTCGCGGCCGCCCGCGACGTCACCGACCGCAAGCAATTCGAACGTACGCTGCAAGAAAATAACGTCGAACTGGAAAATGCAAAGGCGGCTGCGGAAAAGGCCAATCTGGCGAAATCGGATTTCCTGTCCAGCATGAGCCATGAATTACGCACCCCGCTCAATGCCGTGCTCGGATTCGCGCAGCTGATGGCATCCGACATACCGCCGCCGTCATCCGCGCAGAAGCTCTCGATCGATCAGATTTTGCAGGCCGGATGGTATCTGCTGCGCCTGATTAATGAAATCCTCGACCTGGCGATGATCGAGTCGGGCAAGGTGACGTTATCGCAAGAGTCGATGTCGCTCACTGAGGTGATACAGGACTGCCAGGCAATGATCGAACCGCAGGCGCACAAGCGCGGGGTGCAGATGAGTTTCCCGCTTCTTGACGATCTCTTTTATATTCATGCCGACCGGACCAGGGTCAAGCAAGTGATGGTCAACCTGCTGTCGAATGCGATTAAATACAATCGGGTCGACGGCAAGGTCGTCGTCAAATGCGCGATGAGCGGTGAGGATCGGGTCCGTGTAAGCGTTACCGATACCGGCGCCGGCCTGACGCCAGAACAGATAGCGCAATTATTCCAGCCGTTCAACCGGCTCGGGCAAGAGAGTAGCATCGAAGAAGGCACGGGCATCGGCCTGGTGGTCACCAAACAGCTGGTCGAGTTGATGGGCGGCGTCCTCGGCGTCGAAAGCAGCGTCGGTGTCGGCAGTGTATTCTGGGTCGAATTGCCCGCATCAAGCGCGCCGGAACTGGCGCTTGACAGCATCGACAAGCACAACGCGGATAAACGGGATCATACGGCGGCGCACGCGTCGCACTCCCTGCGCACACTGCTCTATGTTGAGGACAATCCCGCCAACCTGTTCCTGGTCGAGCAATTGATTGCGCGGCGCGGCGATTTAAAACTGCTGACCGCCATCAATGGCCATCTGGGTATACAGATGGCGCGCGTTCATCAGCCGGACGTGATTCTGATGGATATCAATTTGCCCGGCATCAGCGGTTATGGTGTCTTGAAAATTCTGCTCGAAGACGCGGCGACGGCGCACATCCCCATCATGGCGCTGTCGGCCAACGCCGTTCCACGCGATATACAGAAAGGCATGGAAGCCGGCTTCTTCCGTTATTTGACCAAGCCAATCGAGGTCGTCGAATTCATGGATGCCCTCGAAGTCGCGTTGCGCCATGCGGAACAAAACGGTTTACCGAACGGCGCCTAGGCAGTGACGGAATGCCACTTGATTCATTGGTAGGTGAACGACTTTTTTGGGAACAACGCAATGCTTGATGCAGCCGAAATTTTAAAAGCCAGAATCCTGATCGTTGATGATCAGAAAGCCAATGTCCTGTTGCTCGAGCAAATGCTGCGCAATGCCGGTTACATGCACATCACGTCGACCATGGATCCCCATGCAGTCTGCCCTCTACACCTGGCGCATCGCTACCACTTGATTTTGCTCGATCTGCAAATGCCGGATATGGATGGCTTCCAGGTCATGGAAGGCTTGAAGGAAATCGAAACGACGGGATATTTGCCGGTATTGGTCATCACGGCGCAACCGGCACATAAGCTGCGCGCTCTGCAAGCCGGCGCCAAGGATTTTGTCAGTAAGCCATTCGACTTGATTGAAGTGCAGACACGCATCCACAACATGCTGGAAGTCCGGCTGCTGTATCAAAAGCTGGACAACTACAACAAGATACTGGAACAGACGGTACTGGAACGCACAGCAGAACTGCGCGAGAGCGAAGCCCGCTTCAAGAGTTTGACGGAACTTTCATCGGACTGGTATTGGGAACAGGATTCGCAAGGGAAATTTACCAAAATTTCCGGCCCGGTCATTGAAATGCTCGGCATCGCCACGGACGACACATCCGGTGTGAGCGGCGTCGCAGCGACAGGACGATGGAATGAGGCCGAGCGCGCGCAACTCAACGACAACATAGCTAACCGACGCCCATTCCTCGATTTTGTCTACAGCCGCACCAATGCCGATGGCACCCTGCAATATCTTCAAGTCAGCGGGGAACCGATGTTCGATTCGACCAGCCTTTTTATCGGCTATCGCGGAATCGGCATGGACGTCACCGACCGCATGCACCGCGATCAGGAAGAAAGGCATCTGCGCGGCGACACGAACAAAATCGTTGACGGCACGGATTAACCCGCATTCGCCGGCCCGCCTGATGGCCTAGCCGGATTTTCGGCTCGCCGTCTCACAGTAAGCCGATTTCTAGCTAAGCCTCCCATCCACGGTTTTCGTCCGATCCAGGCGAGGCAGCATCACGCCGCTCAGGCTAGCTGCCTGCCATCCCAAACTGCCGGATCATCTCCCGCTACGCGTGACCAGCCAACTTTCCGGCGCTATGTGCGCGGCCGCACGGTTCTTCTTCACAATCAAGCCTATAACTAGCTTCGTCACGGTAAGCATCGCGGCAGCCGAAAGGCAATATCCGCGTCGGACAAAGACTTCCTGGAGAAGCAAGCGCAACCCTGGCTCGCTGCGCCAGCAGCTTTCTGTTGAAGCGTTTAAATAGAGCAGTCTTGCAGGAGTAAAAAATGGATAAATATCTCACCATAGCCGCTGGAATAATGACCGTCGCCATACTGATGATGGCGGCTGCACGAGCCAGGGCAGGAGGCGTTGACGTGAATGTGAATATTGGCGTTCCCGGCGCATATCAAGCCCCGGTCTATGTGCAAGCTCGTCCACTGTACATGCAGCCGGAGGCGGTTTATGTGCAAGCACGCCCTGCCTATATTCCGGCAGAACGTGAACAAGAATGGCGTGAGCGCCAGCTGAGGGCCAGCCAGTGGCAAAGGGAACATAGCCATGATCGCGACAGACAGCACGGCCACGACGACTGATCCGTTCGAGCGAAAGTGTGCGCGCCGCCGAAAAGCCTCCCGTAGCGCACGCACGATTCCACATCCGGATGTGATGAATAGAGTTTGACGTGATTGCAAAGCTTACTGAATTTTTATTGCCACTAACTACACAAGGGTTGACATGAGAACATTCATACATCTGTACCGCTATTATCGGCGAGGCGGTTACCATATGGTTCCAGCGATGAAGCGAGCGAGCCGCGCCTGGGGCCACGGATTTTAAACAGGCGTCTCGCTAGCGCCCAGGACGGCGATAAAAGAAATTCCTTGGCTGAAGCGTTGGAAGAATATATGCCTGCCAGCGAATCCTGTGGAGGCTATTGAGCTGTAGCACATTTGTGCCACATCTCAGATCACACCTTGCGTTTGCCATTCTCTGCACTCCCATGCATGTCGTTAAGCACATCGATATGGCCTTGCGCACGCTCCGACAACATGCGCGCAGCGGCCATCGCCATGCGCGTCAGGCTCTCGGTGTCGGCCACATTCAGCGGCGGCGGAGCGGCATCGTCGCGCTGCTCGCGCGCAAGATCGCTGGCATGGATCAGCGACAGACAGGTTTGAATGCCCAGGCTGATATCCAGCGTGATGGCCACGAATTGCGCCGATGCATTCATGCGCAGATCTTCCGTTAACCACGAAAATGATTGATGCGTGGCTTCGGGGAACGAATGAGTGGGTGAAGGAATGCCATTCATAGCGTACTCCTGATATGCAGTTGATCAATCTCGGGCTTTTCCAACGTGCGCTGCGAGGCTCTTTGTACTGGAAAATTTTTACACGGAAATTCTATAAACCGATTGCGTCAATTTCCCATATGTTCAGAGCTGATGAAGATATCTGCGGCGTTGAGATAATATAACAATACAAACTCAATATGCTTAGTATAGGCGTATTAAGTTATTACATAAAAATACTCACTAGGACAACATAAGTTGCTTCAACATAGCAATTTATAGCCAGTCCATGAGTGACAACATCGCAAGACGAATAGGGAAAAATATCGCAGCCGCCCGAAAGGCGAGCAAGCGAACTCAGGCGGACGTAGCTGAGGCGGTAGGGATAGACACGGTATCGCTGTCGCGAATCGAGCGCGGCGTTGTCACGCCAGGGTTGCCAACGCTGGACAAGATTGCGGATGAATTACGCGTCCCGGTTGGAAGACTATTTGACGGAGCGTCAGCAAATACCAGTGCATTGGCAGACAACATCATTTCGCAGCTGGAACCACTAAAAGATGCAGACCGCTTGTTCTTGGTCGAACAAGTGCAAATATGGGCCAAGAAGCTGGCTGCAAAAAAATAACTGTGCGATGACTGCCATTTGATAGCTTTGGCACTCTCGAATAAAACTTGCGTGTGACCAAACAAAAAAAAACCCACCACGTCAAAATCTTGACGCATCCTCATCGATGGATAGGAGACCCTCCAATGAAACCACAATTCAATTTGGCCGCTTGCCTGATCGTTTTCCTGGCTGGATGCTCCACCCCGCCAGCGCCCGCACCTGGATCGGATCGCGATGAACACGGCTGCATCGCCTCGGCAGGATATTCGTGGTGTACCGGCACGAATCAATGCGAACGGCCCTGGGAGCTCTCCCAGAAGAACGGTTTAGATAAGTCGAGGGAAGCGTTCAACGAATTCTGTAAGAATCCATCTGCGAAGCAGTAATCCACGCTCAAGGAGATGGAATCTTTTGTCGAATTAAAAGAGATGCAGATGATCGAAATGAAGTTTCAAGCGATGCACTGTCTCACCGTTTGCAAGCCTGCACACGATGTCAGAGTTCGCCACATTGACGAAAAAAAAGAGTAAGGGCTATCCGAGGTGCGAATAATGAAACCATCAGCAACCATCGTAGTGCTGTCGATTGTAGGGTTGTTGGCATTCACAAATCCAAAACTAGACAGCTATGAGCAGCACATTCATCAAATAATCACCCAAGAAGCCAGTAAACGGGATGACTTAACCAGGACACTCGGGACGCTATTTGGAGGGGTGGCCAGCAGTTTCATCGCTAGCAGCACGGTGAGAAATAATTACGTTCTGTTTAGTACTTACGACTCCGATCTGGGAAATCAACATCTGAAATTTGTGGGTATTCTTGGTAATTTCTTTCAGATTTCACAGTCACAAAGCAACGACCATTTACCGTGATCACATAGTATTTTCCGTACATTCGGACATTCATCCCATTCAATTTTATGCTCCTCAAGAAAGAGCATTCATGCCTGAAAATACTATCTTCGATGACAAAAAATCTTCTGGCTATTTGCATTTTTCTTAGCATCGTAGCTTGCTCCACCTCACCATTGTCTGTCGACAGAGACGCAAACGTTAAGAGAGACATTGGACACGCCCTGTGGCGACTTGCAAACCATGATGAACTGGCATCTCCTGCTGACTTGTTAAAATATTTCAAGTTGTCTTCAGCATCGTTTTCCGTAAAAGGCAAAGACAGCTACCAGGAATTTTCTTCAATTTCTGCCCCGCTGATCAAGCTGTTCGCCTTTATGTCCAACCATCCAAATTCCCCTACGAGATATCACACAATCAACATAGTTTTTAGAGAAAATATCTGCATTTCACCCCAGGATCTAATACCATTTTTTGGTAAGGCGCATCAAACCAATGACCAAGTCATCCACGTCATGGGCGCGACACCGAATGACGGATTCCTACACAGTTCCGTTACAGAAAATTTTTGGCATAAATTTGATGACATGGACACCAACATTAGTCTTGGGCAAAGCTGCGCATCTTCCATCACTATCACGCAAGACTACCATCCGGCTATTCCAGATATAGGGCCAAGATGACAATCGAACAATGCGATCACACTTCGGATGGATCGGCCATCACATTCCCCATCCCCTCAAACATCTTTCAAGTTTGCAAACCCCGCCAAAACCCGCGTAAAATGCGCCTATCGCGGGTGTAGTTCAATGGTAGAACGAAAGCTTCCCAAGCTTTAGACGAGGGTTCGATCCCCTCTACCCGCTCCAGGCCAGCGTTGGCACCCGCTTTTCCAGGGTGCCATTTGTATTTTTGAGGCAGGTATTTGTCTGGCGTTACAATGGCGCTACCCGCAAGGCCAATCCAGCGCCTGCTTCGTTCCACCTAAAGTTTAATTAGCATGTCAGAAAACAAATCCGGCAAACCCCTCTTCTATGATCCGACCGAACACCGGATCCGCAGCTTTGTCACGCGCGCCGGGCGCTTGTCGACGGCGCAGGCGCGTGCCATCGAGGAACTGGGGCCGCAATTCTGTGTCTCATATAACAAGGCAGAAGTCGATCTGGCGCAGGTGTTCGGACGCACTGCGCCGACTATCCTGGAGATCGGCTTCGGCATGGGCGAGACCTCGGCCAAGATTGCGGCCGGCATGCCAGAAAAGAATTTCGTCGGCGTCGAGGTTCATACCCCGGGCGTTGGCAGCTTGCTGAAACTGATCGGCGAGCAGCAATTGAGCAATTTGCGCCTGATCCAGCACGATGCGGTGGAAGTGCTGACCAACATGATTGCGCCTGGCTCGCTGGCCGGCGCCCATGTGTTCTTTCCCGATCCCTGGCACAAGGCGCGTCATAACAAGCGGCGCCTGATCCAGGGGCCGCTGGTGAGCCTGCTGGCCTCGCGCATTGCCCCAGGCGGGTATCTGCATTGCGCGACCGACTGGCAGGAGTATGCTGAACAGATGCTGGAAGTGCTGAGCGCCGAACCGCTGCTGAAGAATACCGCCGAGACTTACGCGGAGCGGCCGGAGTATCGGCCGGTGACCAAGTTCGAGAATCGCGGCTTGCGGCTGGGGCATGGCGTCTGGGATCTGGTGTTCACGCGCGTTTGAGCTGAATTGTTAGAGGAAGTCCGCACTATGTTGATAAGCCGAGTTTTTCCCCGCATTGACCGCCGGCTGGCCGCGCTTGCTGCCTCGGCAGCGCTACTTGCCCTGTCCCATCTTTCGCTGGCGCAGGCGGGAGAGCAGGCAACACCGCTGCCGCCGGGAACGATCACGGTGGAGGATACCCATTACCAGCCCGCGGCGCCCGGTTCGGCGACGCAGTTGCCGGCTGGTTCTGGCAAGCCGTCGGCCGAGAACATGGTTGAGGCTGCGAAACGCGATGCCGGCAAGATAGACCGCGAGTTGCGCAAGGATGCGCCGCCCAAGGAGGCTGCCGCGAAGAGCGCGGAGCCGACCATGCAGCAGAAGCTGGAAATGGGCCTTGCCCCTGCGGCCGCGCCGGCGCCACGCTCGCCCAAGGAAACCACCATGGAAGACATCACGCTGCCTAACGGCCAGCGGGTCACCAAGGTGACCGGACCGACCGGCACCTATTGCGTCACCCAGATTTCGGTCGGCAACACCAAGGGCGAAGACATCATGCAGAAGGGCGCGATTTCGCGCACCACTTCCTGCGGCGCCGGCTTTTGAAGCAATTTGACCGTGCGGGGCATGCAATTTCGGCAAAATGCCCGTGCAGTACCCCGCCATTCGGTACAATCCCTCCATGTTGTCCGAATTCGACCTGATCTCCCGCTACTTTACTCGCACCGCGCGCAGCAATATCGAGCATATTGCCCTTGGCGTCGGTGACGATTGTGCCTTGCTGACCCCTACGGCCGGCATGCAGCTGGCCATTTCCACCGACATGCTGGTGGAGGGGCGGCACTTTTTCCCGGATGCCGACGCTTTCTCGCTGGGCCACAAATGCCTGGCGGTCAATCTGTCCGACCTGGCGGCGATGGGCGCACGGCCGCTGGCGTTCACGCTGGCGCTGGCGCTACCTGCCGCCCGCGACGAATGGCTGGCGCCGTTCTCCAGCGGCTTGCTGGCGCTGGCCGACACCCATCATTGCGAACTGATCGGCGGCGACACCACCAAAGGCCCTCTGAATATCTGCATCACCGTGTTCGGCGAAACCCTGCCGGGCCAGGCCCTGCGCCGCGATGCCGCGCAAGCGGGTGACGATATCTGGGTCTCCGGCACGCTGGGCGATGCGCGGCTGGCGCTGGCGGTCTACCGCCAGGAACTATGCGACCAGCTGAATCCCGACCTGCAACCGGGCAGCGAGAATTTTCTGCTGGCGGCTGCCCGCATGCACCAGCCCAGCCCGCGCGTTGCGCTGGGACTGGCCTTGCGCGGAATTGCTCATGCCGCCATCGACATATCCGATGGCCTGATCGGCGATCTCGGCCATATCCTGAAGCGCTCCGGCGTCGGCGCCACGCTGGCGGTCGACAGCCTGCCGGCCGGCGCCATACTGAACCAGCAGCAGCAAACGATCCGGCGCCATTTCACCCTGGCCGGCGGCGACGACTACGAACTGTGCTTTACCGCCACCGCCAGCCAGCGCGACGCCGTACTGGCCGCGGCCCAGGCCAGCGCTACCGCGGTGACGCGCATCGGCACCATCGATGCCGCCCCTGGTCTGCGCCTGCAAGACGCCAGCCTGGCGCCGCTCAACCTGCAACTTAGCTCTTTCGATCACTTTCAAACTACATGACAACAGCGGACCAAGACCCTTCTCAGCAACCGATCCGGCCTGGCCCGCGTTTCATGCTGTCGCATCCCGCCCATTTCATCGCCCAAGGTTTCGGCAGCGGCCTGTCGCCCATCATGCCGGGCACCTTCGGCACCCTGTTTGCCTGGCTCTCGTATGTGGTGATGACCACGCGCTGGCCGGAAATCTTCACGCCGCTTAACTGGCTGGTGATTATTGCTGCCGGTTTCGTGGTCGGCGTCTGGACCTGCCAGACCACCGGCCGTCATCTGCATGCGCCGGACCATGGCAGCATGGTGTGGGACGAGATCATCGCGTTCTGGCTGGTGCTGGTGCTGGTCACTCCGGCCAGCCTGTCGGCCCAGTTCGGCGCCTTCGTCGTGTTCCGCTTTTTCGACATGGTGAAGCCACCGCCGATCGCTTATTTCGACCGTCATTTCAAGGGCGGCTTCGGCGTCATGTGGGATGACATTGTGGCAGCGTTCTATACCCTGCTGCTGCTGGCGCTGTGGCGTCTGATTTAACGCCTGGTTCAAATGGGCGGCATGCCAGGGACGGATTGCATCTGCCTGCAACAAGTGGCAGTATGTGACTACCTACCAGGCAGATTACAGGAGTTGCACCATGACCACCGCACTCGCAGACAACACCGAACAAATCACTGATCTGGCAGCGCAAGCCGGCCGCGCCCTGCAAGCCAAGGGCTGGTTCCTGTCGACAGCGGAATCCTGCACCGGCGGCGGCGTGTCGCAGGCGATCACGGAAATCGCCGGTTCTTCGGAATGGTTTGATTGCGGCTTCGTGACCTACTCGAATGCCTCCAAGACGGAATTGCTGGATATCCCGGAAGCCGAGATTGCCCAGCACGGCACGGTGAGCGAGGAAATCGCCGCCGCCATGGCTGAAGGCGCGCTGGCCAACAGCAATGCCGACGTCACGCTCTCCACCACCGGCATCGCCGGCCCCGGCGGCGCGGTCCCGGGCAAGCCGGTCGGCACGGTCTGCTTCGGCTGGTCAATCAGCCATCACACCCACACCGAACGGCTGGTGTTTGCGGGCGACCGCCGCGCAGTGCGGGAGCAGACTGTGATCCACGCGCTGCAGGGCTTGCTGCGCTTCCTGAAGTAATTCCGCAGAAGTAATCCCGCTGATGCGCCTCAGGCGCAAGCCTCAGACGCGATGCAGATTGATAGCGTCGCGGGTTTCCAGGGCGACGCGCTTTGCCGCCTGCGCGAAATCTTCGCCGGCTGCCAAATCCGGCTTGGCGTACAGGATGGCGCGCGATGAATTGATCATCATGCCCATGCCGTTGGCCGTCTTGCCTGCATTCACTGTCGCCTGGATATCGCCGCCCTGGGCGCCGACACCCGGCACCAGCAAGGGCATGTCGCCGATGATGCTGCGCACTTGCGCCAGTTCCTGCGGGAAGGTCGCGCCCACTACCAGGCCGCACTGACCGTTGGTGTTCCACTTCTCAGCCACCAGTCGGGCCACGTGCTGGTACAGCGGCACGCCGTCCACCGTCAGGAACTGCAGGTCGGAGCCGCCGGCGTTGGAGGTGCGGCACAGCACGATGGCGCCGCGGTCTTTCCATTCCAGGTAAGGCGCGACCGAATCGAAGCCCATGTAGGGGCTGACAGTCACCGCATCGGCGCCATAGCGTTCGAAGGCTTCGCGCGCATATTGCTCCGCGGTAGCGCCGATGTCGCCGCGCTTGGCGTCCATCACGATCGGAATGTTCGGGTGGTTTTCACGCAGGTAGGCGCAGATCGCTTCCAGCTGGTCTTCGGCGCGCATGGCCGAAAAATAGGCGATTTGCGGCTTGAAAGCGCAGGCGGTAGCGGCGGTAGCGTCTATAATTTCCTTACAGAAAGTGTAGATCGCGTCCGGCTGCTGCTGCAGGTGGGCGGGAAATTTGGCAATATCGGGGTCCAGGCCTACGCACAGCAAGGAATTGTTGGTGCGCCAGGCGGCGGAGAGTTTTTCTATAAAAGTCACAATCAGGCCTCAATAATGCGAACCCCACATTGTAAATCCAAACACCCCGGAATTCACTGGCAAACAGGCCGATATGCTGTCAATTTGCAGCCTTTCTCCGCTATTTAACACTTGAGCGGCCGGCCATAGTTTGCTAACGTGCATTACATTGTTTCTTTTATCAGGGGTATTCCATGAAAACTTTCTTCAAATGGCTGGCCATTGCCGCCTTCGCTTCTGTTCTCAGCGCTTGCGGCTACAACGATTTCCAGACCAAGGATGAGGCCGTGAAAGCCGCCTGGGGCGAAGTCGTCAACCAGTACCAAGGCCGCGCCGACCTGGTGCCGAAGATTGCCCAGATCGTGAAAGCCTACGCCACCCATGAAGAAGCCACCTTTGAAGCCGTGACCAAGGCGCGTTCGGCGGCGACCAGCTTCCAGATCACGCCGGAAGTGCTGAACGATCCGGCCGCCTTCGAGAAATTCCAGCAGGTGCAGGGCCAGCTGTCGTCGGCCTTGTCGCGCCTGATGGCGGTGTCGGAGAATTACCCGCAGCTGAAGGCTGACGGCCTGTACCGCGATGCGCAATCGCAGCTGGAAGGCATCGAGAACCGCATCAAGGTGGCGCGCAACCGCTACATCGTCGCCGTGCAAGACTACAACGTGCTGGCGCGCAGCTTCCCGACCAACCTGACGGCCATGGCGATGAGCTACAAGGTCAAGCCATCCTTCACCGTGGATAATGAAAAAGCGATCTCGACTTCGCCTGACGTCGATTTCGGCGGCAAAAAATAATGTCGCGTAGCGTATTCCGCGCGTCGGCTGCCTGGCTGACGCTGCTGGGCTTGCTGGCGCTGCTGGCCTTGCCCGCCACTGCGCAAACCATGGCGACGCAGGTGCCGGTGCCGCCTTTGCAGTCGCATGTCACCGACCTGGTCGGCATGCTGCAGCCGGAGCAGCGCGCCACGCTCGACAATACCCTGAGCGAATACGAAAGCCGCACCGGCAGCCAGATCGCCATCCTGCTGCTCAGCAAGACCGAGCCGGAAGGCATAGAAGATTATGCGGTGCGTGTCGCCGATGCCTGGAAACTGGGCCGCAAGGGTATCGACGATGGCGTCATCCTGCTGGTGGCCAAAGACAATCCCAAGGCCTTGCGGCGCATGATGATACTCACCGGGCGCGGCGTCCAGGGCACCTTGACCGACGCCCAGTCCAAGCGCGTGCTGCAGGAAATCATCGCGCCGTATTTTTCCAAGGGTGATTTCTACGGCGGCCTGACGGCGGGCATTTCCGCCATCATGCCGCTGCTGGACCAGGAAAACTTTGCGCCGCCCAGCCGTAAGCCGGTACAGGCGCAAGAACCCTCCTCCGACCTGCTGGGCGCCCTGGCGCCGCTGCTGTTCTTCGGCTTCATCATCCTGATCACCATCATTTCCCGCTCCCGCGGCGGCAGCGCCGGTTCCGGCCGCGCGCTCAACAGCAATGTCTGGGGCAATGCCGCCGGCGTCATCATCGGCAGCATCCTGAGCCAGGGTGGACGCGGCGGCGGTGGCGGCTTTGGGGGTGGTGGCGGTTTCGGTGGCGGCGGCGGTGGTTTTTCCGGCGGCGGTGGCGGCTTTGACGGCGGCGGCGCCTCGGGAGACTGGTAATGGCTACTCTACAACGACTCTGGCGTCACCTGACGACCACCCAACGCAACGCGCGGCGCGCCTTTCCGGCCGCCACGCTGAAAGCCATCCAGCACAAGATCGCCGAAGGCGAAGTCACGCACCGGGCGGAAGTCAAAATGATCGTCGAAGGCTCGCTCAGCCTGCCGGCCGTGCTCAACGGCGTAACTTCCCGCAATCGCGCGCATGAACTGTTCGCCCACTACCGCATCTGGGACACCGAAGAAAACGTCGGCGTCCTGCTGTACGTGAACCTGGCCGATCATAAGGTTGAAATCGTCGTCGACCGCGCAGTAGGCCGCGCCATCAAGAGCGCCGAATGGCAAGCCGTGTGCAAGACCATGACCAAGGAGTTCGCCAGCGGCGCCTTCCATGACAGCACCCTGGCGGCGCTGGAGCAGATGAACGGCTACCTGAGCCAGCACTTCCCGGACCAGGGCCGCAAGAAGAACGAACTGTCGGACAAACCGCTGGTCCTGTAATCTCCGCAATCAATTAAATCGACTCTGACCCCAATTAAAAATGGGGTCAGAGTCGATTTATTTTCAGCCATTCTCATATACCCACTGCAACAAGCCGTCTTGCGCTGCCTGTCCGCGGGGGGCGTTGGGGTGGTTGATCAGGCACACCACGGCGTAGTATTTGCCGGATGCGGCGAGGACGTAGCCGGCGATGGCGCGGACGTCGTTCAGGGTGCCGGTCTTGACGTGGGCCTGGCCGGCGACGCTCTGGTCTTTCAGGCGCTTGCGCATGGTGCCGTCGTAACCGACCAGCGGCATCGACGAGACGAATTCGGGCATGGTCGGCGACTGGAAGGCGGAGGCCATCATGCGGCCCATGGTCTTGGCGGAGATCTTTTCGTTGCGCGACAGGCCGGAGCCGTTTTCGATCACCAGGCCGCTGGCGTCTATGCCTTTGCCGGCGAGCCAGCTCTGGATGGCGCGGGCGCCGCGCTCAGGAGTGGCCGGCAGTTTCAGGATATCGGCGGCGATGGTCAGCAAAACCTGGCGCGCCATGACATTGTTGCTGTACTTGTTGATGTCGCGTATCACTTCCGGCAAGGTGACCGAACTCCATTCGGCGACCAGGCGGGCATCGGGCGGCGTAACGCCATCCTTGACGCTGCCGCTGAAGCTGCCGCCGAGATCGCTCCACATCTGCCGGAACACCGCGCCGAAGTATTGCGTGGAGCTCATCTTGTAGGGGTTCACATACCAGGTCTTTTCACCGCAGGAAGCCGGCAAGGCGCCGTTGAAACTGGCGCCATCGATGTCGACCGCGGCTTGCAGCTTGCCCTGCCAGTCATCGCAGCTGCCCAGCCCCAGGCGCGGCGGCCTGACCGGATAGCCGCTCATGGGCGGATCAAGGACCACGCTGACCTGGCGCTTGTCGGCATCGGGCACGAACTGGAAGGTTAGCGTCTTGTAGTTCAGCAGCAAGGCGTCCGGGCCGACGTTGTACGGTTTCATCGGATCGCCGTCGAATTCGGCGGGATCGTAGGCGTTTTGGTCGAAAGCGCTGCGGTCCAGCACGATATTGCCGCGGATGTCACGGATCCCCTTGGCGCGGATCTGGCGCAGGAACAGCCAGAAATTTTCCAGCACCAGCTTGGGGTCGCCATTGCCTTTGAAAATCAGATCGCCCTGCAAGACATTGCCGACCTGGCTGCCGGCGGCGTAAGCCTGGGTTTTCCAGCGATAGGTCGGCCCCAGCAGCTCCAGCGCAGCGTCGGTGGTGACCAGTTTCATGGTCGAGGCCGGATTGAAGGGCATGGCGGCATTCGACGACGCCAGCACCTGGCCCGTGCCATCGACTTCCTGCACGTACACGCCAACGCTCTGGAGCGGAATGCCCGCCGCTTGCAAGGCCTTGCTAAACGAAGCGGGAACCGATTCTTGGGCCTGGACGCTGACCGACAGGAAAGAGGATGACAGCAGGAGACTGAGCGCGAGGATTTTTTTCAAATGGGCACCGGCGAAAAAAGATAGGTTGCGCTGGATTATCCCACGCACTCGGCCGATGCAAAGTCAGATGTTGTGACAAATTGGAAAATAAGGAGACGCGCAGCCCGCAGAAAATATCAGGCCGCCGCGGGACGCCAGCCTCCCGCACACTGCAAACGCACACCGCCTCGCTGTTATAGCAGCGCTGGTATGGCTTCCAGGATAATCAGCGCCAGTATGGCGCCGCAAACAGCGCCGACGGCGCGCAGGCTGCCGCGCGCAAGCCGCGACGCAACCGGGACTTCACCACACAAGATCAACCCGGCGAACGCCATCGGAACAAAAAACAGCAGGTTGTCCATAATTACCTTGATCATGATGGTCTCCTTGGTTTACTTGTAATTTCAGTATAGGTTTGGCATGCCCGAAAGCAAGGAGGAATCAAACAATGACGACAACAAAAATGCTCAAAAAGACAATAAAAATCCAATAAAAAACACTTCTGCTGTCCTGCACAATTTTCTTGACCGCCATCAACTGCGCGGCTACTATCCACCAGTCTAAATTTTATGGAGCCCCTTTAATGGGCACTTGTTCGAGTGACAGTTGCTGCCAGACCCGTTCTGGCATCGCCTCGGCAAGATAACGCAGGATTCCCCTGCCGTCATCTCGCCAACGGCGGATGATGGTATCCCGGTGCACGGAAGATATTTCCGGCATGCAGTGTTCCACCACCTCTTCTTGTTATGCAAAGCTGCGCCGCCGGGCTGTACCGGCTGCATGCTTGGCTGATCCCGTTTTTCGCGTCCGCGGCGGGTCATCGAATGTAGCGCCCGTCTCCGGGCTCTTGATTGTCATCAAGATGTCACCGATCGAATTTACAGTCTGTGCCGCGCCGAACGTTTTTGCCTTTTGTAAAGAACTTGTCATCCAGATGGATAGCAAGTCGTTAACATCAGGTCAAGGACGCCAGCCAGCCCCTCTGATCGACGACAGCCGACCGCACTGCATGAAAAAAGAAGAATTCCATGAATCTGAATATTCTCAAAGACACCTTCGTTAGCTTTGTCCGCACGCACGGCATGGATCGCCATTTCCGCCGGCTGGCTCCCGACATGTTCCGCAGTACCCCGGTCAACAAGGAAGTGCCGCCGTCGCTGGCGCAGACTTTGTCGAGCGCTGCCAACATCGAGATCAGCGAGCTGTTCCAAAGACTGCATAGCCGCGCCGACGGCTTGACCGACGCTGAAGCGGACGAAATCCGTATCAGCGCCGGACCGAACGAAGTCGAACACGAAAAACCGATCTCGAAATGGGCGCATTTGTGGCAATGCTACAAGAATCCCTTCAATCTGCTGTTGACGGTGCTGGCCGGGGTTTCGTACCTGACTGAAGACATGAAGGCCACCATCGTGATCGGTTCGATGGTGCTGTTGTCGACATTGCTGCGCTTTGTCCAGGAATCGCGCTCCAATACGGCGGCCGACAAGCTCAAGGCAATGGTCAGCAATACCGCCACCGTGCTGCGCCACGACCTCGCCGAAGACATTGCGGCAGAAGCCTTGCGCTACTTCGACGTCACCCTGCACCCCAAGGGCGCGCGCCGCATCGAACTGCCAATCAAGAAACTGGTGCCGGGAGATATCGTCCAGCTGTCCGCCGGCGACATGATTCCTGCCGATCTGCGCCTGCTGACCGCCAAGGACTTGTTCATCAGTCAGGCGGCCATGACCGGCGAATCGCTGCCGGTTGAAAAATTCCTGACCCATCGCGGCGAGGTTACCGGCAATCCGCTGGAACTGGACAATCTGTGCTTCATGGGCACCAACGTAGTCAGTGGTTCAGCCACAGCAATTGTCGTCACTACCGGCAACCAGACCTACTTCGGCGCCCTGGCCGAACGCGTCACCGCCACCGACCGTACGCCGACCGCTTTCCAGTCCGGCGTCAACAAGGTCAGCTGGCTGCTGATCCGCTTCATGATGGTGATGACACCGGTGGTGTTCTTCCTGAACGGCCTGACCAAGGGCGACTGGCTGGAAGCTTTCCTGTTTGCGATGTCGATCGCGGTCGGCCTGACGCCGGAAATGCTGCCGATGATCGTCACCTCGACCCTGGCCAAGGGCGCGGTCGCGCTGTCGCGCAAGAAGGTGATCGTCAAGCGCCTGGACGCGATCCAGAACTTCGGCGCCATGGACGTGCTGTGCACCGACAAGACCGGCACCCTGACCCAGGACAAGATTTTCCTGGAGCGCCATACCGACATCCTCGGCGAGCAGGACGACCTGGTGCTGGAATATGCCTACCTCAACAGCCACTACCAGACCGGCCTCAAGAATCTGCTGGACGTCGCCGTGCTGGAACACGCTGAATTGCAGCGCGAAATGGCGCTGGCCTCGGCCTACCGCAAGGTCGACGAAATCCCGTTCGATTTCCAGCGCCGCCGCATGTCGGTGGTGGTCAGCGAACGCGACGACCATCATGAATTGATCTGTAAGGGCGCGGTCGAAGAAATTGTCTCGGTCTGTACCCACGCGCGCCACAACGGCGAAGTGGTGCCGTTCACCAAGGAGCTGCTGCAGGAAATCTACGATACTACCTCCAGCCTCAACGCCGAGGGCCTGCGCGTGGTGGCGGTGGCCGCCAAGGACCTGCCGCCGACCAAGGAAGTGTACGGCGTGGCCGACGAATCCGACCTGGTGCTGATCGGTTATATCGCCTTCCTCGATCCGCCGAAAGAATCGACCAAGCCGGCCCTGGACGCCCTCAAGGCGCACGGCGTCACCGTCAAGATCCTGACCGGCGACAATGAGCTGGTGACCGCCAAGATCTGCCGCCAGGTCGGCCTCGCCGTGGACGGCATGCTGCTCGGCAATCAGGTAGAAAAAATGAGCGATGCCGAATTGTCGGTCGCGGTCGAAACCACCACCGTATTCGCCAAGCTCAGCCCGACCCACAAGGAACGCATCGTCCGCGTCCTGCACGACAAAGGCCACGTAGTCGGCTTCATGGGCGACGGCATCAACGATGCGCCGGCCCTGCGCGCCGCCGACATCGGCATTTCGGTCGACACCGCAGTCGACATCGCCAAGGAAGCCGCTGACATCATCCTGCTGGAAAAGAGCTTGATGGTGCTGGAAGAAGGCGTGCTGGAAGGCCGCAAGACCTTCGCCAACATGCTGAAGTACATCAAGATGACAGCCAGCTCCAACTTCGGCAATGTCTTCTCGGTACTTCTGGCCAGCGCCTTCCTGCCTTTCCTGCCGATGCTGCCGCTGCAGCTGCTGGTACAGAATCTGCTGTACGACATCTCGCAGATCGCGATCCCGTTCGACAACGTCGACAAGGAGTTCCTGGAGAAACCGCAGCGCTGGAATGCCGGTGAAATCGGCCGTTTCATGATCTACTTCGGCCCGATCAGCTCAATCTTCGATATCAGCACGTTTGCCTTGATGTGGTACATCTTCGGCGCCAACACCCCGGAACATCAGACCTTGTTCCACACCGGCTGGTTTGTCGAAGGACTGCTGTCGCAAACCTTGATCGTGCACATGATCCGGACCCGCAAGATTCCATTCTTCCAGAGCCGCGCGTCCTGGTCGCTGATGAGCATGACCATCATCATCATGCTGGTCGGGATCCTGCTGCCGATGTCGCCAATGGCCGATTACTTCAAGCTGCAGGCGCTGCCGCTGGCCTACTTCCCGTGGCTGGTGCTTATCCTGGTTGCCTATGCCGTGCTGACGCAGGCCATGAAGGGCTGGTACGCAAGGCGCTACGGCTGGCAGTAACAGGCCGCTGCCCCGCAGGGCGGAGATGGAAACAGCCATCTTTGCCCCCGCAAAACAAAAAGCCAATCGCAGAAACGATTGGCTTTTTTTTCCGCTGCAGCAAGCGGCGCTGCCGGCCTTGCTGCCGTACGCTAGCCTACCAGACCTGCCGCGATATTGATCGACAGACCGAGAATCGCCGAATTGAACAGGAAGGTAAGCACCGATTGAAACAGCACGATCTTGCGCATGGAACGCGTCATGACGCTGACATCCGAGGTCTGCACCGCAACCGCCATGGTGAATGAGAAATACAGGAAATCCCAGTAGTTCGGATTCTTTTCCTCGTCGGGAAAACGCAGCGGCGGCGTTGCTTCATCGGCGGCGTAAAACAGGCGCGCGTAGTGCAAGGTAAAGATGGTGCCGACCAGGAACCAGGAGCCTAGCACCGTCATGCCGGTAAACAGATAGCGGATCTCTTTCGGCCCCGGCAGGAAATCCTTGGCCTGGGTCAGGCCGAACACCACCGCGGCGATGCTGGAAACCGCGGCGACGCAAATCAGGATCAGGATCATCGTATCGTTCTCATCCTCGATCGCCGCTCTTTTCTTGACCAGCTCGCAACTGGCGCGGGCCATCATCCACCACAGCATCAGCAGATAGCCCCAGACCCCTGCATTCCAGCCGATCAAGGCACGGGTAATGGCCGAACTTTGCGGCGCCAGCGCCCATACGATCAAGCCCAGCACGATGGCGATGATCAGGCGCGGGTGGCTACGAAAAATCAGATTATTGAACCCCATGATGCTGCTTTCCTTTATTCGGCCTGTAAATAGAGGCACTTTACCAGAGCCGGCTGAGGCGCGGTATTGCCGCCCCTCCCGGTTCAGATCAGCCGGCGCCAGCCGCCGCAGTCGCGCTGCGGCGCTCGCTGGCTTGCCAGATGGCCAGGCCAAGAGCGCTGAGCAAGGCTCCGCTTGCCGCTACCGCCGGCCAGCCGCCGCGTCCATAGAGGAAAGTGGAAAGCATGGACCCGGCTGCGCCTCCCAGAAAATAGCAGGTCATGTAGCCCGAGGTCAGGCGGTTCCTTGCCGCGCCATGCAGATGGCTGATCACGCTCAGGTTGGTGACGTGTACTGCTTGCGCCACCAGATCCAGCAGCAGCACGCCGAACACCAGCGCAGCCAGCGAATGTTCCGAAAACGCCAGCGGCAGCCAGGACAGCAGTAACAGCGCCAGCCCGATGCTGGTGGCAAGCCCGGCCTTGCCGCGATCGGCCAGACGCCCGACCTGCGAAGCCGCCAGCGCACCGGCGGCGCCAACCAGTCCGAACAAGCCGATGGTGCCGTCGTCGTAGTGGTAGGGCGCGGCCGACAGCAGGAAAGAAATAGAGGTCCACAAGATGCTGAATACGGCAAAGACGATCGCGCCAAGCAAGGCGCGCATGCGCAATACCGGCTCGTCAACCAACAGACGCAGCACCGACATCAGCAGGCGCGGATATGGCAGGCCCGCCGGCTGGTGATAGCGCGGCAAGGCGCGCGCCAGAGCCAGCGCGGTGATGCACATCATGGCGGCGCCGAACCAGTACACGGTCTGCCAGCCGCCGATGGCCGACAGGTATCCCGCCACCGTACGCGCCAGCAGAATGCCTAGCAATAAACCCGTCATGACATGGCCGACCACTTTGCCGCGCTCTTCCGGCGCCGCCAGGGTGGCGGAAAACGGCAGCAGGATTTGCGCCACCACGGAAAACATCCCGGTCAGCGCCGTCCCCAGCAATACCAGCGCAAGATTGGACGCCAGCGCCGTCAGCACCATGCCGGCGGCAGACAACAAGGCCATGAAGACGATCAGCTTCTTGCGTTCGAACATATCGCCCAGGGGAACCAGCAGCAGCAAACCCAGCGCATAGCTGAGCTGGGCCACCGTCACCACCGAGCCGGCTGCGCCGTTGCTGACGCCGAACTGTCCGGCAATCGTATGCAGCAGCGGCTGCGCGTAATAATTGCTGGCTACTGCAACGCCGGTCGCCATCGCCATCAATGCCACTAGGCCGGAACTGAGCCTGGATGATGTTCCTGTTTCCATCGCCAACTACCTTTCGGCAAGATTCGTAAAAAAGCATGCGTAACTGCAGCCCGGGTTGAGGCAACCCAGGCTGTAACGTCCAGCAGTGTTAGTAAGGCTTGTTCGGCAGGAACTTGCCGTCGAGCGTAATCACCGCGCGCGAACCGCCGTCCGGATCTTCCACCCGCTTCAGGTCCAGCTTGAAGTTGATGGCGCTGATGATGCCGTCGCCCAGTTCTTCGTGCACCAGCATCTTCAAGGTGGTGCCGTAGATTTGCAGCATTTCGTAAAAGCGGTAGATGGTCGGGTCGGTAGGAATGCCGCCCGGGATGCTGCCGCGCAGAGGGATCATTTGCAGCTCTGCCGCCGCTTCCGGCTCGAAGCCGAGATGACGGCACACCACTTCCGCCGCATGCTTCGGCAAGGCGTGTTGCCCCAGCAGCGCTGCCGTGACATAGGCCACGCTCAGGCCTGTGCCTTCGGCCAGCTGTTTCCAGGACAGGTCTTTCAGCGCCTTGGCGGCGATGACGCGGGAAGTGAGGGCGACGCGGTTATCTTGATAGACGTTTGCTTGTTGCATGATGTTTCCTTTTCAGTGAGGGTTCAGTGAGAGCACGGGTGAAGAACTGACTATGGTTAAATCTTAAGCAGCCACGGCGCTGCGCTTGGCCTGCGTAGCAACGGTTTGCGGAAATTCGGCGAGCGAGACGAACTGATTGCTTTCGCCATCCAGCGCCACAATCGAGCCGGATTCAATGTCGTATACCCAGCCGTGCAGGTTCAGGGTGCCCTGCTCCAGCGCCAGCGCCACGGAAGGATGGGTCTTGATGTTGACCAGCTGGGCGATGACGTTTTCACGCACCATCGAACTCAGCCGTGCGGCAGGCGAGGCATGGGTGCGCGCCGCGTTCACTACCTTGGCCGAATCGGCATGGCGCAACCAGCCCGCCACCGCCGGCAAGTGATCCAGGCATTTGCAGCTGGAGATGGCTGTCATGGCGCCGCAATCGGAATGGCCGCAGACTACGATGTCGCTCACGCCCAGCACCGCGACCGCGTATTCGACCGTGGCGGTGACGCCGCCCGGCGCCGAGCTATAGGACGGGACGATATTGCCGGCATTGCGGATCACGAAGATATCGCCAGGATCCTGCTGGGTCAGCAGTTCCGGCACGACGCGGCTGTCGGAACAGGTGATGAACAATGCGCTCGGGCTTTGGGTAGTGGCCAGCTCCTTGAACAGGCCGGACAGGCCCGGGAAGGTGTGTTTCTGGAATTTCAAGACCCCATCGACGATGGACTTCATGGCGCTTCTCCTTGTAAGTGTTGAAGTAATGGAGCCATGATGAAGCCATCCAACTATTAGGTCCAAGACCGATATACAATCGCCATCATAAGAATCACCTATAGTTGCCAAAAATGCTACTACGTCATATCCGCTACCTGCTCGCTGTGGTCGAACAGGGCAATTTCACCAGGGCTGCCGAGACCCTATATGTTTCGCAGCCTACCTTGTCGCAGCAGATCCGGCAGTTGGAAGAGACACTAGGTGCGCAGCTGCTGGACCGCAGCGGCAGGGTGGTGCGCGCCACCGATGCCGGCGACGCTTATATCGCTTACGCGCGCCGGGCGCTGCGCGAGCTGGAGGCCGGCCAGCGCGCCATTCATGACGTGCGCGACCTGACCCGCGGCACCCTGCGGCTGGCCATGACGCCGAGCCTGACTTCCTATCTGGCCGGACCGCTGATCGCGCGCTTCAACGCCAGCTATCCCGGCATCACGCTGCAAGTGATTGAAAAGACCCTGGATGCGATTGAAACGGCGCTGGCCGCGGACCAGGTCGACCTTGGGCTGGCCTTCAGCCAGGTGCGCTCTGCGGAGATCAGCAGCCAGCCGCTGTTCGACGAAAAGCTGTGCGCCGTGGTCGGACTGGGGCATCCGCTGGCGCAGCGCCCTGCTGCCACCGGTGCGGCGGCGCTGGCCGCCAGCGAGCTTGGCCGGCAATCGCTGGCGCTGCTCAGCAGCGACTTCGCTACCCGCACCTTTGTCGACGCCTACCTGCAGCAACAGGACATTGCCCCCAGGATCGCGGTGGAAGCCAACACCATCAGTGCAATCGTGGAAATCGTCCGCCGCGGCGGCCTCGTCACCATCCTGCCGGAGGCGATTGCGCGCGAACATCCCGGGCTGCAGGAAATCCAGCTGGCCCCTGCCCTGCCGCATCGTACGGTTTCGCTATTGCGGCGCAAGGATGGTTATCAAAGCGCCGCGGCCAGGGCTTTCGCCGAACTCGCAGGCAACCTGGCTGCCGCTGAATAAAACCCGCAGGCAAGGCAAACGCCAGGGACAATAAAAAAACGCCCTTGCGGGCGTTTTTTTCTACATCAGATTGCGATCAGGTTTCGGTAATGTGCAACTTGCTGGCCACCATGTGCGCCACGCTTTCGCCTGGTTTGCGGCGGAACTTGCTGCTGGTCCACACCAGCAGATCGTCGACATAGGTGAACACCACCGGAATCACCAGCAGGCTGAGGAAGGTCGAAGTCACCAGGCCACCGATGACGGCAATCGCCATCGGTCCGCGGAAGCTGGAATCGGCGCCCACTCCGAGAGCAATCGGCAGCATGCCGGCGCCCATGGCGATGGTGGTCATGATGATCGGCTGGGCCCGTTTATGGCAGGCATCCATCAGCGCCTCGAAACGGCTCATGCCATGATCGCGGCGCGCCACGATGGCGTATTCCACCAGCAGGATAGAGTTCTTGACCGCAATCCCCATCAGCATCAGCAAACCGATCAGCGACGGCATCGAGAACGAATTATGCGTGATCAGCAAGGCCGCAAAGGCGCCACCGATGGACAAGGGCAAGGCCGCCAGGATGGTCACCGGCTGCAGGAAGCCCTTGAACAGCAGCACCAGCACCATGTACACGCACAGCACGCCGGTCAGCATCGCCAGCGCAAAGCCGGAGAACAGCTCCTTCATGATTTCGGCGTCGCCCAGTTCGCCGCGCTTGACGTTAGGCGGCAGATTCCTCACGTTCGGCAGCGCATTGATCTTATCCATCACTTCACCGATTTCATGGCCGTTCAGCTCGACGTGGATAATCACGCGGCGGTTGCGGTCGATGCGGTCGATCCGCGCCGGGCCGCTGTCGAAGCGGATGTCCGCCACCGAACTCAAAGGCACGTTGCCGCTCTTGCCCTGCACCGATAACCGTTCCAGCACGCTGAGGTCATGCCGCGCATCTTCCGGCAAGCGCACCCGGATCGGGATCTGCCGCTCCGGCAGGTTCAGCTTGGCGACCAGCTGGTCGTAATCGCCCGAAGTAGCAATACGCAAGGTTTCACCGATCGCCGAAGACGTCACGCCAAGGTCGGCAGCTTTGGCAAAGTTCGGCGTGACGATGATTTCCGGCCGCACCAGGCTGATGCTGGAAGTAATGTTGCCGAGGTCTGGAATCGTGCGGATTTCCCGTTCGATGGCGCGCGTCACCGAACTCAGCGCCGCCGGATCGTCGCCCGACAGCAGCAGCTGAATTTCTTCGCCATTGCCGCCACCGCCCACGGTAAACCGCAGCCCCGGCAACTGCGTCAGCAGCTTGCGCAATTCGCTGTCCACCTCGGTCTGCTTTTCCTTGCGCTCAGGCGGGTCCTTGAGCAATACCGTCAAGGTCGAACGGCGTGCCTCGTCGCCGCCGATGGCGCTATAGACCTGAGCCACATTCTTGTTGGTCATCAGCAAGCGGCGTGCCTGTTCCGAGCTGGCGCGGGTTTCTTCCAGGATGCTGCCAGGCGGCAGTTCCAGCGTGACCTGGGTCTGGCCACGGTCGCTAGGCGGAATGAAACCGGTCGGCAGGAACGGGATCATGGCCAGCGACAAGATGAAGAACAGTGCCGCCATGCCCATGGTCTTGACCCGGTGCGCCATGCACCAGGAAACCACCGCCAGGTACTTCGCCATCAGGCGGCCTTCCTTTTTCTCATGCACGATAGGCTTGAGCAGATAGGCTGCCATCATCGGCGTCAGCAAGCGCGCCACGATCAGCGAGGTGGTCACCGCGATCGCCGCGGTCCAGCCGAACTGCTTGAAGAATCTGCCGACGATGCCGCTCATGAACGCGGTCGGCAAAAATACCGCCACCAGTGTAAACGTCGTCGCCACCACCGCCAGGCCGATTTCATCGGCAGCTTCCAGCGCTGCCTGGTATGGCGTCTTGCCCATGCGCAGGTGGCGCACGATGTTTTCGATTTCCACGATCGCATCGTCCACCAGGATCCCGATCACCAGCGCCAGCGACAGCAAGGTCACACCGTTGAGCGAAAAGCCGAGGAACTTCATCGCCATGAACGTCGGGATGATCGACAGCGGCAGCGCCGCGGCAGCCACCAGGGTGGCGCGCCAGTCGCGCAGGAAGAACCAGACCACCAGCACTGCCAGGATCGCACCTTCATACAGCAAGGACATCGAACCTTCGTAGTTTTCCTGGACCACGTCGACGTTGTTGAAGGCTTCCTCGATCTTGACGTGGCTCGCTTTCTTGCTCAGCTCGGCGACCGCTTTCTTGACCGCTTTGGAGACGGTGATTTCACTGGCGCCCTTGCTGCGCGTGATTTCGAAACCGACCACCGGCTTGCCGTCCAGCAGCGTCAGCGCAGTGCGCTCGCCGATGCCGTCGGTCACCTTGGCGACCTGGTCCAGGCGGATCACATGGCCATCCGGCAAAGCCATCTGCAAGGCGGCGACTTCCGCCACATTGCCGACCGTGCCGATGGTGCGCACCGACTGCCGCGCACCGCTGATGTCAGCCTTGCCGCCCGGCGCTTCCTGCTGCACGCGCTGCAGCTGGCGCGAGATCTGCGCCGCCGACACATTCAGGGCAGCCATCCGCTCCGGATCCAGCTCCACCAGGACTTCGCGATTGACGCCGCCGACGCGGGCGATCTTGCCGACGCCAGCCACCGACAGCAAGGCCTTGGACACGTCGTTGTCGACGAACCAGGACAAGGATTCTTCATCCAGCTGGTCGGACTTGACGGTGTAGGTGATGATGGGCTGGCCCGAGGTGTTCGCTTTGCCGTAGACCGGATCGCGCACATCGGTAGGCAAATCGCTGCGTATGCGGTTGACCGCATCGCGCACATCATCCATCGCTTCCGAAATATCCTTTTCCAGGCGGAACTCGACGGTGGTATTCACCACGCCGTCGTTGATCATGGTGTAGATATGGCGGACATCGGTGACGGTCGCGACCGAATTTTCAATCTTGCGCGCCACTTCAGTTTCCAGCTGCGAGGGCGAAGCGCCTGGCAGGCTGGTGGAAATCGAAATGAAGGGAAAGTCGATATCGGGCTGATCCTGCACCAGCATGTCCTTGAAACTCATCAGGCCCATGATGGTGAGCAGGATGAACAGCAGGATGGCCGGAACCGGATGCTTGATCGAGAGAGCGGAAAAATTCATGGCCGGTCCTCGCTTATTTCATTGCCAACGGTGCAGCCGGTTTCGATTCCGGCGCGACCCGCACGGTATCGCCGTCGGCCAGGAAGCCTGCGCCCTTTTCCACCAGCGTCATCGCCATCGTGACGCCATTCGGGCCCTCGGCAACCTCGATGCGGTCGCCAACCCGCCGCCCCAGCGTGACCTTGGTCTGGATCACCTTGTCATCATTGCCCAGTTGGTAGACATAGCTATAGCCGTCGCGCATCACCACCGCGCTCTGCGGCAAGGTCAGCGCCGCAGCGCGGCCCAGCGCAAACTGGCCGGTGCCGAACATGCCGGCCTGGGCGCTGCCCGGCGCCGGCAGGTCGACATAGACCAGGCCGTTGCGCGTGAGCGGATCGACGGTCGGCGCAATCATGCGCACCTTGCCGTCGACCATGACGCCATTGGTGACCCTGAGCTTGACGGCCTGGCCGACCTTGATCTGCAACAGATCGGTGGCATTCACCTCACCGCGCCATTCGAGGCGGTTCTGGCGGATCAGCTTGAACAGCTCCTGTCCTTGCGAGGCCACCGAACCGACGGTTGCGGTACGCGAAGAAATCACGCCGTCGTCGGGCGCCAGCACCTGGGTCTGGCGCAAGCGGATCTGCTGCATCTCCAGGCTGGCCTGGGCCGACTGCAAGCGCGCCTTGGCGCTGCGCTGGGCGACTTCATACTGGGTCGTCTGCTGGCCGCTCAAGGCGCCGCTGTTGACCAGCGTGCGCGCCCGTTCGGCATTGGCGTCCGCCTCCGACAGCGCCGCCTTGGCCTCTTCCACCGCTGCTTTTTGCTGCGCTACTTGCGCCTCGACGCTGTCATTGCTGAAACGCGCCAGCACCTGGCCGCGCTTGACGATATCGCCGACGTTGACCCTGACCTCGGCCAGCTGCAAGCGACCACCG
>Ga0210409_10001113_pt1 | contig 37236 bp, 29 predicted proteins | sample IncBWH17MmetaG_FD_161649 | JGI IMG/M metagenome (GOLD analysis project Ga0210409, IMG submission 161649) | Forest soil microbial communities from Barre Woods Harvard Forest LTER site, Petersham, Massachusetts, United States - Inc-BW-H-17-M | ecosystem: Environmental > Terrestrial > Soil >... | reverse complement strand
CAGGCCAACGCGACCAGGGTCACGGCGATTTGCGCGGTCCAAACGAAGTGCGAAAGCCCGACAAACGGGGAAAGCATTTTAGCGCCCAGGATCTCCACGACCATGATGGCTGCCCCCGTGACGGCGGCGGTCAGGTACAGGTAGAGTCGAAGGTTCCTGGTGACCGGCGGTTCGGGCGCGAGCGGGCGTTTCTGCTTCACCCGAAGTGTTTACTCAAGAAGAAATAAGCGGGCAACCTTTTCCGGCCCGTTTCCCACCAAAGTTATTGCTCCGCGCAAGGAATTCAGGCAAAGTCAGGATGTCGTCATGGGGCACCAGGAGAGTGGTTTGGAAAAAGTCTGAACAATCCTGGGTGCAATCCGTCGAATGTGTGCTAATTTGTGGCACTTTGGTTAAGCACTTTTAAGTCATGATTGAACGTTGTGTCCGGCGAATGCTGTTGATCCTCCTCAGCAGCCTGTTTGTTCTCCCTTTTTGTTCCCTCCCCAGCCTCGCCCGCGAGGTCGAAAGCTCAGGCCCGGCGCTGACCGGGATCAGCCAGGGCACAGCCACCAATTTCTTCCATCCTTTGGCTCCCGGCCCCATCGACGGCCCTATCGCCTTGGTGACCGCCAAAATGCTGGAGCGCTACCAGTACTTGCGTCAGCCCTTCAACGACACCGTCTCCAGCAAATTCCTTGACCGTTATCTCGAATCATTCGACCCACAGCACCTGCACTTCCTTCAATCGGACCTCGACGACTTCGAGCTCTACCGCACCAACCTGAATCACCTGACTCTTTCGCAACATCCCGACGCAAAGCCAGCTTCGGTCATGTTCAACCGCTTCGTCGAGCGGCTCGAGCAGCGCGTGGCGTACGTCGATGATCTGCTCAAGCATGATACCTTTACTTTCGACACAGATGAGCGTGTCGTTCTGAACCGAAAGGACCTGCCTTATCCCGCGGACCTCAACGGCGCCAAAAAACTCTGGAAAGAACGGCTCCGGGCCGAGTATTTGCAGGAAAAACTGGGACGATTGGACATTAAAAAGAACGCCGCCAAAACGTCGGAAACCAAATTCGCGCCCGATTCCGCCGCCGATGCAGCTATCACCGCAAAACCAGCGCCCAAAAAGACCGAGGCCGAGGAAATTGTGGAAACCCTCAGTCATCGCTACCATCGGAACCTGCGTTTATTCATGGATTGGGACAATGACGATGTGCTGCAGGTTTATCTGACCGCCTTGGCCCACGTTTACGATCCCCATTCGGATTATTTCAACCGGGCGCAGTTGGATAGTTTTGCCATCGGCATGAACTTGAGTCTGTTCGGCATCGGCGCCGAATTAACCTCCGAAGATGGCTACTGCACGATCCATCGTCTCTTGGCCGGCGGTCCCGCGGCCAAGAGCAAAAAGATTAAGGAAAACGACCGGATCATCGCCGTGGCTCAGAGCAATCAACCCCCGGTCGACGTGGTGGACATGAGCCTGAGCAAGGCTGTCCAGTTAATCCGCGGCCCCAAGGGCACCGAAGTCCGCTTGACGATTATCCCTGCCGGGGAGGATTCCTCGGCGCGCTCCACCCTGACCCTGGTTCGAGATGAGATCAAGCTGGAGGATCAGGAGGCCAAGTCCAAGCTCATCGAGCTGCCCAGGGCCGACGGGGGGAATTTGCGATTGGGCGTCATTGATCTGCCTTCCTTTTATGCAAGCTTCGACCCCTCCAATACGCGCGGAAAGACAGAACCCCGCAGCACCACGGAGGATGTGCGCCGTTTGTTGACCAAGCTAAAGCAGGAAAATGTGGAGGGCGTGATTTTGGATTTGAGGCGCAATGGCGGAGGCTCGCTGGAGGAAGCTATCAATCTGACCGGGATCTTTATCAAGGACGGGCCGATCGTTCAGGTCAAAGACTACGATGGGACGGTTCAGCAGGATGATGATCACGATCCTTCTATAGTCTATGGGGGACCACTCATTGTCTTGACCAGCCGGTTCAGCGCTTCCGCTTCCGAGATCCTGGCCGGTGCTCTCCAGGACTACGGCCGGGCCCTTATCGTCGGCGATAATTCCACCCACGGCAAGGGCACCGTCCAAAGCGTGCAGCCCCTCCGGGAAGCCCTGGTGCGCATGGGAGTTCGTGGATTGACTAACGATCCGGGCGCGCTGAAGCTGACCATTAAGAAGTTCTACCGCGCCAGCGGCGCTTCGACCCAGCTCAAGGGGGTCGTACCGGATATTATTCTTCCCTCGGTGCTCAACGAATCCCAGGACATCGGCGAGAAGGCCCTGGAAAACCCGCTGCCCTGGGACACGATTGCCAGTGCCAAATTTGACCACCTCAACATGGTGGAGCCTTACTTGCCGGAACTGCGTAAGCGCTCGGCCGAGCGGGTCCGTACGGACAAAGAATTCTCTTATATCCGCGAGGACATGGCGTTCTTCAATAAACAACAAGCGGACAAGACCGTCTCGCTCAACGAAAAAGTCCGCCTGACCGAGAAGGAAGAAGTCGACGCGCGCATCAAAGCCCGCGACAAGGAACGGCTGGCCCGCCAGGAGACGCCCGAGACCACGTATGAAATTACCTTGAAACAAGCGCTCCTGCCAGGGTTGCCTCCGCCGTTCGTGCCGACCAATTCGGTTACTGCCAGGGCTTCAATAAAGTCCTCGACCCTGCCCGCCGCCGGCACTAACTCGACCGTCGCCGCGGCGAAGGAAAGCTCCAGCAGCCCCTCCAACCTCGACAGCGAATCGGATGAGGATAAACCTCCCGCAGTGGATGCGGACTTGATTGAATCCGAACATATTCTGGTGGATTATCTTTCGCTTCTGCCCAAAGGAAATTTAGCGACTGCGACTGCGGGACAAAGTGCGGTCCACTGAGCTCTCCCGCGGCCTTTCAATTCACCTCCGAGCAATCCGCAGGAAGGCTCGCTCGCTTAGTTCCATTGACCTGCCTTGGGGCTTTACCTAGAATCCGAGCTCTTTTATGAAAATCCTGGTATGCGACCCGGTTTCCCCGAAAGGCATCGCGTTGCTGCAGCAGCGACCGGAGTTTAAAGTCGTGGTCCTGGCCAAGCGGCATTCTGAAGAAGAGTTGCTGCCACTGGTTCAGGACGTTGTCGCGATGGTGGTTCGTTCCGAGACCAAGGTGACCCGCAAAGTCATCGAGGCTGCCAGTTCTTTGCGCGTTGTGGGACGTGCCGGGGTGGGAGTCGACAATGTCGACGTGCCCGCTGCGACCGAGCACGGGGTTGTCGTCATGAATACGCCGGGAGGCAACACCATTTCCACTGCCGAGCTGACCTTTGCCATGTTGCTGAGCCTCGCCCGCAAAGTGCCCCAGGCCCACGGCTCAATGGCTGCCGGCAAATGGGACCGCAAGCAGTTCCAAGGGGCCGAACTCGCCGGCAAAACCTTGGGTGTGCTCGGGCTCGGACGAATTGGCACCGAAGTAGCCAAGCGGGCGCTGGCCTTTGGAATGAAGGTGTTGGCCTACGATCCGTTTCTCACCGAGGCGCGCGCCCGGGCGATCGGCATTCAGATGGAGGCCGATCTCGACAACCTCTATCGCGATGCTGACTTTATTACCGTGCATATGCCCGTCACCGACCAGACCCGGGGCATGCTGAATGCCGCAGCCTTCTCCAAAATGAAACCCAAGGTCTGCCTCATCAACTGCGCGCGAGGTGAAATTGTGGTTGAAAAGGATCTGCTGGCCGCTATGGATTCCGGCAAAGTGGCCGCCGCTGCCCTGGACGTGTTTCAGAACGAACCGCTGGCCGCCGATCATCCATTTCGCCAGCACCCGGGCATTACCCTCACGCCGCACCTGGGGGCCAGCACTCATGAGGCTCAGGAAAAATGCGGCGTCGAGGTCGCCGAGGTCATCGCCGCTTACTTGCTCACCGGCGAAGTGCGCAACGCCGTCAATCTCCCGTACCTGGATGCCAAGACCTACGAGCAGGTCAAGCCGTACCTGGTGCTGGGCGAAAAGCTCGGGAAGTTGCTGGCCCAGTTGGCGCCTGCCCAGGTGGATCGACTTTACATCACTTATGGAGGCAAGGCGCAGGAATTGCCCAACATCGATCCGATCACTCGCGCGGTGCTGCTCGGCTTTCTTTCCCGCACTCCGGTCAGCGATCTCAACAACGTCAACGTGCGCAGCATGGCTTCAACCCTCGGCCTCACAATCGAGGAGAAACGTTCCAGCGAGCCGGTGACTTTCAACGAATGGCTCCATGTTCAGGCTTTCCATAACGGCGAAAAGGTCATCTCGGCCGGCGGCACTTTTTTCGGTTCACCCGACAACCCGCGCATCGTTCGGCTTTTCAGCCAGCCCACCGAGATCGTGCCCTCCGGCGTTGTGTTGCTCCTGGAGAACAAGGATCGACCCGGCATCGTTGGCTATCTGGGAACTCTCCTCGGACGCCATAATGTGAACATTGCCAGCATGAGCCTGACCCGCGATAGCGTCGGCGGCCATGCTCTGACCGTTCTGAATCTGGATAGCGTCCCGCCCGCCGAGGTGTTGGACGAGCTACAGAAAGATCCCGACATTCGCAACGTCAATGTGGTCAAATTATGACCCGCCTCCCCCACCCATTTATATGAACAAAAACACCAAATCTTTCGCCGCCTTTGTGCTCGCCGGGGGAATGGCGCTGGCTCACGCCTGGGCCGCCGCTCCTTCCGCGACGGATACTCCGGCTTCCACCAAGCCCGCCCAAAAACCTTCAGACCTGTTTCCCGACGTCGTGGTTGCCAAAGGAAAGGGAATCGAGATCAAGCGCAGCCAATTGGACGACGCGATGGTGAGCATCAAGTCAGCCTTTGCCGCCCGCAACCAGGATCTGCCGCCCGATGAAATGAACCGGCTCGAACAACAGGTTCTGGACCGGCTTATTCAAATCCAAATCCTGCTCGGGAAAGCGACCGACAGCGACAAGGCGGCGGGCAAGGAAACATCCGACAAGCGCATCGAGGCCATCAAAGCCCGAGCGGGCAGCGATGAAGCCCTCAATCGCCAGCTCATCTCCGTCGGCACCAGCCAGGCCGAACTCAAAACCAAAATGACCGAAGAGTCCACCGCCCAGGCTGTCCTGGAGCGCGAACTCAAGATTAATGTCACCGATGACGAGGTCAAAAAATTTTACGACGACAATCCGTCCAAATTCGAGCAGCCCCAGATGGTCCGCGCCAGTCATATCCTGTTGAGCATACGCGATCCGGAGACGAACAAGGACTTGCCCGATGACCAGAAAGCGGCCAAACACAAGAAAGCCGAAGAACTTCTGAAACGCGCTCGTGCGGGAGAGGATTTCGCCAAACTAGCCAAGGAATACTCCGAAGATCCAGGCTCCAAGGAAAAGGGCGGCGAATACCAATTTGCTCGCGGCCAGATGGTCCCGGAGTTCGAAACTGCCGCCTTTTCGCTCAAAACCAATGAAGTCAGCGACATCGTCACTACTCAGTATGGTTATCACATTATCAAGCTCAGCGAAAAAATTCCCGCTAAGAAGATTGAGTTGGCCAAAGTTACGGCCGACGTGAAGGAATACCTCAAGCAGCAGCAGATGCAGAAGCACCAGCAGGACCTGCAGACTTATCTCGACAAGTTGAAAAAGGACTCCGCCGTGGAGATCCTGGATGCCAACCTCAAGCCCGCCGACGCTACGGCCGGCGAACCTCCTCGTATCATTCCGCCCGCGGGCAAGTAGGCACCGGCGTAGCCGTGGCCTATCTTTAGTACTTTAGTACTTTTTGCTGAACTTCTTTCGGTGCTCGTCCTCCGCAGCGGGAGGCGTGCTATCACTCGTCGCTCCCACCCCCGGCGTGCTCCCGGCAGCATTTGTCGGCCCGGAAGATTCTTTAGGGACTGACTCACGATGAGGCGCCGCCGAATCAACGGCCTCCACAAACGCCAACCGCAGATTCATCAGGCTCTGCTTGAGCAGGGCCGATTCCTCCTTGGTAAGGTTGCCCTTGGTTTTGGTCTCCAGCATTTCCAGTTGATCGATGAACAAACGCGCCGCTTCCACATCCTTGTAGATCTTGCCGCTTTCCGGATGCGCCAGTTTGCCCAACAACATCATGGCCATGTTCGTCTGCTGAATGATCAGTTGGGCAAACAGGGCGGACATCGCCTCCGCAGGCGTCATTTCTTCAGACCCGGAACTCAAATCTCGGTTCTCGCTCATGACTCGCTACCTTTCCGTTTCTCTCGTATTTCAGCCAACAAAAAATGGATCAGCCGCCGCAACCGCACCTCCACGTCGACGGTCTCAAGAATCGTTTGTCGTTCCGCGGCGCCGGGCAATACCGCGCAGGAAACCAGGTCGGCCGCCTGTTCCGGGTCGGTGATGGAATCCAGGTAGTTGAGAATCTCCTTTGGGGAAAAGGAGGGCGGGGCGGGGGTGGCCTCCGAGTGGCCGGGCGACATCACCGGAAAAGGAAACGGCAGCCCAAGCTGAATCCGTTCCTGGAGCAACTCCCTGACTTTGGCAACCAGGGCATCCACTTTTACATTGTCGCAAGGAGGAGCCTGCAATGGTTTGATTTTCTGGATACGATAGGGCTTGTATCGGACCGCTTCCTCCAGCTCAACTCTGGCCAATCCCTGAAGAATTAGATGCGACGTGCCGTCACGGTGGCCCACCGACACGCGGATCAGCCCAAGCCCCGCTACCGGGGAGGGCGTCTCTCGGGTGGTGCCTTGTTTTTGCATGGCGACGGAAAACATGCGATTGGAATGCAGCGCATCGGCCAGCATTTGGCGATACCGTGGTTCGAAAATGTACAAAGGCAAAAGCGCCTGCGGGAACAACGTTGCATTGGGCAGCGTCATCACCGGAACCTCACGCGGTATCTTCATGCGCCTAATGTAGGTCGCATCAACGTTTAATCAAGCCGCCCCCGTCCCATCCCGAAACTTGCGCACTTGCTAAAACGAGGGCCTCCCTGCATCTTGATAAGCGTATGAAGAACCGAATTGGGACAATCGTCTTGGGTTTGCTATGTCTCGGACTGGCGATCGGCCTCATTACGATCCGCAACAATGCAGTCGAGCAGAAGCGAAATGATACGGACTCGATTATGGGCTTCTCGAACAAATGGGTCGAGACAAGCACCAAGTTCGAAGATCAAAAGCAGGTCAATGCCGAGCTGGAAAAGGATTTGGACGGCCGCAAGAAGGAGTTGCTCGACCTGACCAACAATTTCACGTCCGTTTCGTCCAATCTCTCGGAAACCACCGCCAACCTGGCCAAAACCGAGGCTTCCCTCAAAACCAGCCAGGAAGAGCTCACCAAACGGGACGCCAAAATCGCCGAACTGGAGACTCAAAACCAGGCCTTGGACAAACAGGCTCTGGATTTGAGCTCATCCATCACTAACCTGACTCTTCAAATCGCTGACACCCAAAAAAAACTGGACGCTTCCGAGGGCGACAAAGCCTTCCTTCAGAAAGAGCTCAATCGACTGATGGCCGAAAAGGCCGAACTGGAGCGGCAATTTAACGATCTAACTGTCTTGCGCGCGCAGGTTTCCAAACTCAAACAGGAGCTCAACATCGCCCGCCGGCTCGAGTGGATTCGCCAGGGGCTGTTCGCCAGCAGCGACCAGAAAGGCGCCCAAAAGCTCATGCAAGGCCTGGGGACTTCGCCCAGCCAGGCTAGAGCTACCCGCCCTTTGTACGATCTCAACGTCGAAGTCGGCGCCGATGGCTCGGTCAAAGTCATCCCGCCTCCCGGCCGCTCCGAGACCAACTCGGCCCCGGCCAAATGAGCCAACCGGGAGCGTTGGTTGATTCCTACGGTCGCGTCATGCGCGACCTGAGGGTCAGTTTGACCGATCGCTGCAATTTTCGTTGCCTCTATTGCCTCCCGGAGACTGAGGCCGCGCAAAACTTTTATCGCGGTCACTGGGCACACCTGCCTGATTCTCAACCGATTCTCCAACAATGGGTGCCCAGAAGTCATCTTCTTAGCTTCGAAGAGATTGAGCGAATCATCCGTGTCGCTGTGGGCTTGGGCATCCAGAAAATCCGCCTCACCGGCGGTGAGCCTTTGTTGCGAAATGGAATCGAGCAACTGGTCGGCCGGATCTCCGCCATTCCTGGAATCACCGATCTGGCCCTGACCACCAACGGTTTCCTCTTTGCCCAAAAAGCACAAGCCTTGCAGCAGGCGGGTCTTCGGCGTGTCAGTTTCAGCCTGGACTCCCTGGTGCGTGAAACGTTTAAGAAAATGACCGGCCGTGACGGACTCCAGGCGGTTCTCGAGAGCATTAGCCTCGCCCAGCGACTTGGCTTGCATCCGGTCAAGGTCAACGCGGTGATCATCCGCGGACTCAATGATCATGAAATCGAGGACCTGGCTGAGTTCGCCCGGGAACGGTCCTTGAGCATGCGTTTCATTGAATTCATGCCCCTGGACTCTGCGCGTGCCTGGCTTAAGGAATTGGTGGTTCCGGGGCGGGAGTTGCTTGCCCGGCTGCAGAATCGCTTCGAACTTAGGCCGGTGGCCGAGCAGAACGCCTCCTCCACTTCCAAACGATGGTGTTTAGGTGACGGTCGCGCCGAAATCGGCATCATTGCCCCGGTCAGCGAGCCTTTCTGTGGACACTGCAACCGAATCCGCCTTACCGCGGATGGCAAAATCCGGACCTGCCTCTTTAGTGTCACCGAGCATGATCTGCGGTCCGTTGTGCGCAACGGCGCCTCGGATGATCAATTGGCGCAATGGCTCGCGGAGGTCGTGTACAAAAAGGAAGCCCGCCATCACATTGGCGAACCGGATTTCGTGCCAGCTTCCCGTTCCATGAGTTGCATCGGTGGCTGAGCCACTTGAGCTTGACCTGCAGGAGGTGCTCCATGATTATTAAACCTCAGTCCTATGCCGACTTACGTTTACATTTGTGAAAAATGCGGGCATCAATTTGAGCAGTTCCAACCCATCTCGGCCGCTCCGCTGACCGTTTGTCCAAAGGATACTTGCCTGCAGAAACGCTGGGGCAAAGGTAAGGTCAAGCGGGCCATTACAGGCGGCGCTGGTCTTATTTTTAAAGGAAGCGGGTTTTACATCACCGATTACCGCAGCGACAAATACAAGGAGGCGGCCAAGAAAGACTCCGCCCCTGCCGCCGCGCCCCCTTCCAAATCCTCGGGTAACTCAGAAACCAAGCCGGCTCCTGCCAAACCGGAGAGCCATGCCAAATCAAGCCCGGCAGTCAAAACTTAGGACCTGCGCCAACTGGCTAATTCCCGCGCTGCTGTCTTTAATGCCCTTCGCCAGGGCTGAAGCACAACTCTCGGCACCGGGCGTTTTTGTATCTCGCAGCGTCTCCGGCCAATTCATCGTCCAGTCCGCCCGCGCCTCCTTTGGGTTCCCGCTGGTTAATCTATTGCAGAACGACACGAACTTCGTTCGATTGGATCCGACTTTATTAACGGTTTCCTGCGAGCGCATCAAACAGATCCTGTGGCGCTACCTCGACGCCCCCAGTTCCTGGAGCGGGAAAATATTCCTGAGATTATATCCCGTCAACTCGGCTGACGACGCGATCCTCATTGATTCGGACCATTTTAGCGACGGCTGGCAGTACCGAATCGCTTTGCCAAACCTCATCCAGCGCGAACGCTACGTTCGATCGATTGTCCGAGTGCTCCTGCTGGAAATCGCCAATCGCAACGCCCGGGAGCATTCCGCCGAGATTCCGACCTGGTTAATCGAAGGCTTGAGCCGCGAAATATTGGAGTCCGGCGAACGGCAGATCATCCTGGCGCCGCCCCAAATGTCCGATGCGGGCTTGCGCATCACTGCCCTTTTGGTCAACGCGCGTAGCGCAAGTCCCCTCGAGCAAGCCCATAGAGAACTCTCGGTCGGCACACCCTTGAACTTTCAGCAGCTGAGCTGGCCGGTCCCGGACCCGCTGACCGGTGAACCCAGTGAGCTTTACCGCAGCTCCTCACAGGTGTTTGTCCATCAGCTCTTGGTCCTGCCCGGCGGCTGCGCCTGCATGCGAGCTCTCCTCGAGGAACTCCCCAGCTACTACAACTGGCAATTCGCTTTCCAGCACGCGTTCCGCGATATCTTCCAACAGCCGCTCGATATTGAGAAATGGTGGTCTCTTCAATTAGTGCATTTCACCGGACGCGAGCTTTCTGAAAACTGGCCCACGGAGGAAAGCTGGCATAAACTCGATGAGCTGGTGCGCTCGGCGGTACAAATCCGAATCGGCACTAACGATCTTCCTCTCCAATCCGAAGTCACTCTACAAACGATTATTCGCGATTGGGAACCCACCCGCCAAACGCATGCTTTGGAAACCAAGCTGCGCGAGCTGCAAATGCTGCGACCTCGTTTGACCCGTGAATTGATCCCGCTTGTCGATGATTATTGCCGGACCATCGAAACTTATCTTCAAAATCTAAACCATAAGGCTTCATTTCTGAATCTTCGCAAGCAAGCCTTCCGGCAACGCAATGTGCAACAAACGCTGTCGTTGTTGGATGAACTCGACGCGCGCCGCGCCGCGCTGCGTCCGTCAGACAAGGAGAACCTCCCCATGCAAGCCGAGTCGCACCCGGCTTTCCCGCCCTAGTTCCGCCTCCAGAGTCCTTGAATTCCAAAACACGTCGCAGACAAGTCAAGTTTTGCCGAGCGCGCAAAGAAAGAATACAGGCGTTACCGGCGCCTTGCTCGGCGAACATACGAACTTCCAACATTCAACGTCCAACTTCCAACATCGAACCTCTGCGCTAGGTCCTCTCCAGGCCCTTGGCGCTTGGACTTCGATGTCGGAGGTTGGACGTTGAATGTTGGAAGTTACGGGGCGTTCCCCTATGCTCAAGAATGATGCAAGCTATTCACATTTACAAACTTGCAATCAATTGGAGGATAAGCCTTGTCCCTCGGCTTGACACCCCTTCGATCGATTCTATAGTGCGCTAACAAACTTAGGGAAAATGCAAAACGACACTTCATCGGGAACCACAGAGGAGCCGCCATCGCCACGCTGGGCAAATTCGCTGAAGCAATTTCTTCCCGCAGGGCGTGGTTTTTGGAGTGATATTCCCGATTCGGACTGGAACGATTGGCATTGGCAACTTAAGCATCGCATTACTTCGGTCGAGCAACTCCAGAGATTGATGCCGACCCTCACGCCGGAAGAGTACGCCGGCGCCACTTTGGCAAATCAAAAGCTCGCTCTGGCGATTACTCCTTACTTCTTTAACCTAATCGACCCAGCCGACGAACTGTGTCCCATTCGCTGGCAGGTGATCCCAAGGATTGAGGAAACGCACACGGCGCCCTGGGAAATGTCGGACCCTTGCGGGGAAGATTCGCATTCGCCCGTGCCGGGGTTGGTTCATCGTTACCCCGATCGCGTCCTGTTCCTGGTAACCGATCGCTGCGCGGCGTACTGTCGCTATTGCACGCGCTCGCGCCTGGTGAGCAACGCCAGCGGCTATGATTTCCATCCTGAGTTCGATCGCCAGATTGAGTACGTGCGGCGTAACGCGAACATCCGCGACGTGCTGCTCAGCGGCGGCGATCCACTGCTCTTCAGCGATGAGAAACTCGATTATCTCCTCTCGCGTTTGCGGGCGATCCCGCATGTAGAATTCTTGCGTATTGGGACCCGGATTCCCATCTTCCTTCCGCAGCGCATCACCCACGGGCTTTGCCAGATGCTCCGAAAGTACCATCCGCTGTTCATCAGTATCCATTCCAATCATCCGCGTGAACTCACGACCGAGGTTCGCGACGCCCTTGCCCGCTTGGCCGACGCCGGTATTCCCCTGGGGAACCAGTCGGTGCTGCTGCGCAACGTGAATGACAGCCCGGAAGTGGCTAAGGCGCATGTGCAAAAACTCCTGATGTGCCGCGTAAAGCCATACTACCTTTATCAGTGCGATCTCATTGCCGGCTCGGCTCATTTGCGCGCCAGTGTTGGCAAAGGGTTGGAGATTATGGAGCAGCTTCGCGGGCATACCACCGGCTATGCCGTCCCGCAGTACGTTATTGATGCCCCCGGTGGCGGAGGCAAAGTGCCGGTTAACCCGGATTACGTGCTCAGCCGGAATGCGGATCGGGTGGTGATTCGAAATTATGAGGGGAAGATTTTCGAGTACCCGGAAGCAACCGATGGCACACCCTTGGTCGCCGCGCCCAAAGAAATTGAAGAACCCGAACTGGCTTAGCTAAAGCCTGTTGCAACAGTATGCCGCGGTCGAACCCCGAAATCCGAAGGCCGAAATCCGAAAGAAATCCGAAAAACGGTCGCATTAATTCGGGCTTCGGATTTCGGCCTTCGGGCTTCGGATTTCGGATTTGTGGTGTAGGTGACTTTTACAACGGCATTTAGCCAAAGGGAGCGGCGCCAGGACCGACCACGTCATCGCGGCAACCGGTGTCGCTGAAATCGCAGCGTCTGTTCCCCCATCGGATCGAGTTCCACGGTAAGGTAACCGCCATCCTTCAATAGCTCGATTCCAGCCAGGCTGGGACAGAGCCGCACCCGAAAGGGCTTCCAGAAATTGCCACGACGCAAAGCGCTGGAGAGGCGTTTCGCGGTGTGTCCCAGAAAGGTGATCCGCGGCATGCCGGCCAGCCAACGGCTTTTCCACAGAACCAGGTTGGAATGGAGATGGCCGATGATCGTCTGCTCGATTTGCGATACCCTGCCTTGAACCGCGGGTTGTTCCCACAGGAATGGCAAGGCGGTGGGATCATGGCAAAATAGTATAACCCGCTGATCAGAGCCCAGCTTGCTGAAAGCTTTGCGGATATCTGCCAGATGCTCAGCGCGCAGTCGTTCCCATTCCGGACGCTCCTCGGGCAAGGCGTCGGGCTCGAACACCGGCAACGCCACCAAGGACGAGACCACTCCGATCAGAACATAACGACCAATGGTCTGCTGCCAAAAAGGCCGCAAACCTAACGCCTGCTGCGCCCGGGACCAACTCGCCAGGCGCATCCCTCCGCGCCCGCCAAAAAAACTGACCTTGCCTAACTCATGGTCCCCGAAGTTGACGTGGAGCCGTTCGCCAAATTTTGCGCGGAGTTTGCCCAGGCATTCGCGCGCGCTCTGACAAGCCGCGTCATCGCTGACTCCGACGAAGATTGAGTCGCACGAATAATCTCCGTTGGCGATGACATAATCGGGTTCACCCACCGCCTCAATGAATCGGTCGAGCAGGTAGTTTTTTTCTAAAGGTTGATGCAACCAGAAGTACCGCCGATACAGGCGCACGGCCAAGCGCAGCAGCGGATTGGGGATGCAACCATGCTCGTAATTACTCCCGCGCGCGCGTTCGGCCGCGCAGGCATAGTGAATGTCACTTACAATCGCCAGCTTGCACACACCGGTCATCTATCCCGGTTTTCTTCCCAGCATGGCGGTGGCAAATCCCCCCAGTTGCTTTCCGCCAGTCTCGGTGACCACGGGAAGCAGGATGGCAAAAGTAGTGCCTTGGCCGGGGCGGCTTTCGACGGAGATCGAGCCCTCATGTTCCTGGATAATCCGTCGCGTGGTCGCCAGGCCCAGCCCGGTGCCCGAATCCTTTGTGGTGAAGAACGGTTCAAAGAGATGATTCATGTGCTCGGGCAGGATGCCGGTACCGGTGTCACGTACCAGGACTCGAAGCCGCCGGGCGCCCCCGCTGCCCTCGGCCAGGGTTTCGGTGGCAACGGTCAGCCTTCCGTTTGTCGACATGGCTTCCAAAGCGTTGAGAAATAGATTTACGAAGGCTTGCTGCAATTCGTATTCGTCGCCCCGGGTCACATCCGTCTCGGCCCTGAATGACTGCTCCAGGGAAATCGACTTGTTGGAGAGTTGCGGCTGAACCAGCCGAAGCGCGTGTCCGAGCACCTCGTGCAAATGCAGAGGGCGCAAAGAAGTGCCCGTCGTGCCCGAAAAACGAAGCATCCGGCTCACAATTGCGTCGATGCGCGCGGTCTCCCGGCGAACAACCTGAACGAGGTCCGAGTCGTTGTTTTTTTCCAGAAGCAGGTCAAGGAAGGTGCGCCCGGCCACGAGCGCATTCTTGATTTCGTGGGCCATGCCGGCAGCCAAAGTGCCCGCGTTGGCGAGGCGGTCCAGGCGGCGGATCTGTCGTTGGAACGGATTGGTCGAACTGAGCGCATGAACGGTCAGGACAACTCCGGACCGGCCCGAAGCCGGTTGGAGCGGCACCGCATTAACAAAGGCTCTTACGTTGCCGTGTTGATTAGTAACATTGATTTGCAGGGTCGCGGTGGGCTTGCCGGAAGCAAGCGCCTCACGGGCAATCGCGGCCAACGCGGCCGGCAAGGTCTCCAGCGGAAACTCGGGAGCTTGCTGGCTGGATAAGCCCAGAATCTGGCAGGCCTCGGGGGTAACAGTCACCAGGTCGCTGTCGCTATAGACCAAAACGACACCGGTCAGCAAGCAAGCACGCAAAGCGTTCTCGAAGCCTGGTCCCGACTGCACTTGTCCCGTCTCGCCCTGCTCGTTCATAGTTACTTCAAACGGTTGGGTCAGAGCCCTAGAACCTATCGTGTGGAGTGTCGGTCTCGCGACCACTCTCGACCCGGTCAGCCGAAGGTCCGCGCAACACCTCGGGTGCCAACGATAAGTTACTCTAGGCCGAAACTTGGGTGACAGCAACCTCGAAAAACATCGCCATTATCCTTGCGACGCTTTGAGTGCCTGGTCGATATCCGCTCGGATATCTTTCGGGTCTTCCAAGCCGATGGACAGACGCACGTAATCCGCCGTAACTCCCGTGGCCGCCTGCTCTTCGGCACTCAGCTGCTGGTGGGTCGTCGAAGCTGGATGAATCACCAGGCTCTTTGCATCACCGATGTTCGCAAGATGGGAAAGCAACTTCACCGAATTGATAAATTTCTTGCCCGCCTCCAAACCGCCTTTGATGCCGAATCCAAGAATGCCGCCAAAACCGTTTTTCAGATATTTTGCAGCCATCTTGTGGTTGGGATTGTCCGGTAAGCCGGGATAGATAACCCAAGTCACCAGCTTGTGTCCCTGGAGAAAGCGCGCGATCTCAAGCGCGTTGTGCGAATGACGCTCCTGGCGTAAGGGCAGTGTTTCCAAACCTTGAAGGAACTGGAACGCATTGAAAGGGCTCATGCAGGAGCCAAGGTCGCGCAGCAGTTGAACCCGTGCTTTGATGATGAAGGCGACGTTGCCCAGGCCGGGAAAATTCCCGAAGACATCCCAATATTTAAGTCCGTGATAGCTCGGGTCCGGCTGGGTGAACTCCGGGAACTTGCCATTATTCCATTGGAACTTGCCGGAATCGACGATGACGCCGCCGATGGAAGTGCCGTGGCCGCCGATGTATTTGGTCGCCGAAGCGACCACGACATCGGCTCCCTGCAAGAGAGGTCTTGCCAGGCCGATTCCGATTGTATTGTCGACAATGAGCGGCACACCTGCCTGGTGAGCGATCTCCGCCAGGGCCTCGAAATCCGGGACATCCAGCTTGGGATTGCCGATCGTTTCGGCGAAGAGCGCGCGCGTTTTCGGCGTGACCGCTTTCCGAAACGCTTCCGGTTTGGTGGAGTCTACGAATTTAACCTCCCGCCCCAGCTTGGGCATTGTGTAATGGAAGAGTTGATAGGTCCCACCGTACAGATTGTTGGCCGAAACAATCTCATCGCCCAGTTGCGTGATGTTAAGCAAGGCAAAGCTGGTCGCGGCCTGCCCCGAAGAAACCGCCAGCGCGCCCGAGCCGCCTTCGATCGCCGCGATGCGCTGCTCGAAAACGTCCGTGGTCGGATTCATGATCCGGGTATAGATGTTCCCGAATTCTTTCAGCGCGAAGAGATTGGCCGCGTGCTCGGTATTCTTGAACACAAACGACGTCGTCTGGTAGATGGGCACCGCTCGCGCGCCCGTAGTCGGATCAGGTGCCTGGCCCGCATGCAGAGCCAGAGTGCTCAGGTTTTCGGACTGGTTGCTCATGAACGAAAGGCTAAAGGCTGAAGGCGCAAAAGAAAGGCTAAAGGCTGAAGGCTAAAGGCTAAAGTCAGATAGACGGTTAGATGGCGCGGTTACTGGGAGTGGTGTGTCTGCGAGTTTTTACTTTAGCCTTCAGCCTTCAGCCTTCAGCCTTTCTTTTTGATTGCTGCGCGCGCCCGATTCCTTCAAGAATCGGTCGTCATGAAAACTCAATTCAATCGAAGGCAATTCCTCAAACTGACTTCCGTCGCCTCGCTCACTGCGCCCCTCATCCTCGCCTCGAGTTGGGCTGCCACCGGCAAAAAGGGCCCCAACGACCGTATTACGCTGGGATTCATTGGCACCGGCACGCAAGGTCGGGGGCTATTGAACAATTTTTTGAACCAACCGGATACGCAGGTGCTGGCGGTTTGCGATGTGGATACGACCCGCCGGGAGTACCATCGGAAAGTAGTCGACGATTTTTACAGCATCAAACAAGACAAAGATTTTAAAGGCTGCGCGGAGTATAAGGAGTTTCAAGACCTGCTTGCGCGAAAGGATCTGGATGCAGTGGTCATCGCGGTGCCCGATCACTGGCACGCATTTGTCGCGATTCACGCGTGCAAGTCCGGCAAGGATGTCTATTGCGAAAAACCGCTCTCCCTGACCATTCACGAAGCGCGGGCGATGGTCCAGGCCGCCCGAAAATACGACCGCGTCTTTCAAACCGGTTCGATGCAACGTTCCATGAGTGAGTTTCGCAAAGCTTGCGAACTTGTCCGCAACGGCCGAATTGGGAAAATCTCCCAGGTCATTGTGGACGTCGGCGGCCCGTCGCGTCCCTGCGATTTAGCCGAAGAACCGGTGGAACCTGGCCTGAACTGGGACAGGTGGCTGGGTCCGGCACCGCTCCGTCCCTACAACTCGGTGCTCAGCCCGCGCGGAGTCCATAAGCATTTTCCTGACTGGCGCAATTATCGCGAATATTCCGGCGGCATGATGACGGACTGGGGCGCTCACCACTTCGACATCGCGCAATGGGGGTTGGGGATGGACGACAGTGGTCCGGTGGACATCATTCCCCCGGAAGATCCCAAAGCCACCAAAGGGCTGCGCTACATCTACGCCAATGGAGTCGAGGTGCTGCACGGCGACAGCGGCGGCGTGCTGTTCATCGGCAGCGAAGGTAAGATTCTGGTCAACCGCGGCAAGTTCGAGGCAACTCCAAAAGCAATCGCCGATGAACCGCTCGGTAATAACGCTATCCATCTTTATTACAGCTACAATCATGGCAAGGATTTCCTGGATTGTATGCGCTCGCGCAAACGCCCGATCTGCGATGTGGAAATCGGCTGCCGTTCAGTCACCGTTTGCCATCTCGGCAACCTCGCCTATTGGAACCATCGCCGTCTCAAATGGGACCCGGCGAAAGAGCGGTTCGTGGGCGACTCCGAGGCAAACAAGTGGCTGGACCGGCCCAAACGCGGGCCTTGGAAGGTCTGATTAAGACGCTCTGTGCAAGGTCATCCGGGCGGCTGAGCAGACTCGGATGCCGGAAGTTGCCTGGGGAGTAGCGGTTCACGGGCGATGGTGTCAATCAAACCGTTCCGGATCGCCTCCTGCGGAGTGAGCTCGGCCCCCTCGGTAAGCCAGCGCAACACCAGGGCCTCAGGGTTGCCGGTATCATGCGCGAGGATTTGGGAAAGCAGTTTCAGATAAGATTCGGGGGTATCCAGCCGCCCGTCCCCGGCCGACTTGGCCTGCAAACGGAGTGAAAAATGAGCGCCGGGGTCGGCGGTGCGGAAGCCTTTCAGGCCGTGAGCCGCAATGACAGCCGCCGCCCCGCCGATTTGACCGCGGCTGAATGTCACGACCGGGCTGGGAATGCCGTTCATCGTTGAGATAATTCCCAGAGATTCCGCCGCTGAGCCGCCGGGGGAGTCAATGTAAGTGATGACAGGCTTCAGGCGGTCTTCAGTCGCCAGCACGAGCAGACGAGCGATGCAACAACTCGCAAGTTGCTTGGTGATCTTTCCGCGCAAAGGCACTCGCCGTTCTAGAAATCTGCTCGCTAAAAAACCGGTCGAACGTCCTGCCATATAGTCATTCCAAAGTCATTTGCTTCCGAATCCGTCCAAGTTAGCGAATTCGAAGACATCACTCAAGCAAGTCATAACGGGGTTGCTTTTCCCCTGGAGCCAACTAGTCTGGAACAAAACTCATCTCAAACCAGGATGGTCGTCGTAGTGCGGCCAAACGATTCGAGCTATGAATCCTCTATTCTTCAAAGAAGTTAATGGTTACTTCGATCCCAGTCGCGCGCGGCTCAATGTCAGTTGCGGCAGGCAGGTCGGCATTGTCGCCGGGGTGGAAACCGGCCAACTCGTCGGCGGCCTCAAAACCCTCGAGGCGGTTGGCAAATATGCCCGGGATTGCGGCGCCCGATCGATGATGATCTCCAATTACTTGCTCAATGGACCCGGGCACGGCGAAAACGGCCGTATCGTTTTCCGCGACCCGAAGGAACTCAAACAAACACTGGCAGCCTTGGGTGTCGTGGCGCCGGCCATCAGCGCCCATTGCGCCGCCTATGCGCATCTCAGCGCAAAATGGGGCCTGGAATATGCCGAGAAATTCGTTCCCGCCCCGGTCCTGGAGCGCGGAACCCAATATGTGGAAGACTGGTCGGAGGAATACCTGCTGGGCCTGCTGGAAACCGGCACCGCGGCCGGCATTCATATTTACGGATGGTTCTGGGGCTTGTGGGGGAACCCGGTTTTGCATGGAGGGTATCCCTGGGTTTTCGGTTGGGACTCCATGATGGGGGCGGGGTTGAACCGCTTTCGAGATAAGACCGCCAAAATCCGCGCCCGAGCTGACCGGCTAGGCGCCTATCTGGCTCATGAAATACATCCGGCCACCGGCGCGATTTGTTCCCGGGATTTCGGCCTGTTGCTGCTGGCCACAGACTACGACAAGTGCCTGTGTGTCTGGGGCGACCCAAGCCATTGCTGGGCGGGTGAAACCTGGACCCGCCGCTTCACCAGCCCGTTTGTGGCTCCGCGAGTGGTCGGGAGTCATGCCAAGAACTTCAAATTCCTGGAAGGTGTTTCCACGCTTATGATCTCGGAGGATTGGCCGCAGAGGGGGCATCAGTTCTGCGGGCATGGCGAAGGGGAAGTGAACCTGGAGAGCTACACCAAGATGCTGCTGGCGATTGGTGCCGGCGATCGCTTTTGCGCGATCATGGGAGGCGACCTCATGCCGATGTACAGCGAAGCCGAGGACAGTATTTTGCCGCTGACCTCTCCCGCGCCTAATCTCCTGGGCGCCTGCAGCGCCGGCATCAAGTGGGTCAACGACCACCTCACCGGGATGTCCATGACCAACACCACTTTTACTGATACAATGGGTAACGCCTAAGATTCGTCCAGGGCAGCCTTTCGAGGCTGTGGTCCGGGCGGCTCAAGCGATCCGCCCCTAAGGCGGCTCAAAACATCCGTGGGAACCTCTTGGAGTTTAGCCCGCGAAGCCGGGCAATGGACGGTGGGTGGGCTCGGCGTCCTGCTGGCCATTTTGGCTTCCGGGCACGCGGTCCTGTATAAACGCGACTCCCGCTCCGCCATTGCTTGGGTGGGCTTCGTCTGGCTAATACCGCTGCTGGGACCGGTCCTCTACTTCATGTTTGCGGTCAATCGCGTCCGGCGTCGGGCCAGTCTTTTGCGCTCGAATCTCGAACGCTACCGCTCTCATTCAATTAAAGAGGAGTGTTCCCCCGAAGATTTGCATCGCCACCTGCCCGGCCACACCGGGCATCTGCAAATGCTGGCCCGAGTCGTGAGCAAGGTGGTCGAGCGCCCATTGCTGCCTGGCAATCGCCTCGAGCCGCTCGTTAACGGCGACCAGGCGTTTCCCGCCATGCTCGAGGCGATCAACCAGGCCCGCCACACCGTGTCGTTGCAGACGTACATTTTTGACCGGGACGAAATTGGGCTGGCATTTTCGCGGGCGCTTGGGGATGCCGCTCGGCGCGGCGTCGAGGTCCGCGTCTTGATCGATGCCGCCGGCACTCGCTATTCCTGGCCAACCATTCTGCACGCTTTGCGCCAGGAAGGCGTTCGCTACGCCCGATTCCTCCCTCTATTCAGCCTCGGACGGCTGCTGGCCATGAACCTGCGAACGCACCGCAAGCTCCTCGTCGCAGACGGCGTTCTGGGTTTTACCGGAGGCCTGAACATCCGGGTCGGACATTGTCTTCAAAAAAATCCCCGCAGCCCGGTTCAGGACCTCCATTTCCGTGTGCAGGGACCAGTCGTGACCCAAATGCAGGAGGCCTTCGCCGATGATTGGTTGTTCTCCACTGGAGAATCTTTGCGCGGCGACCAATGGTTTCCCAAGCCTGGCGTCGCCGGGGATGTGCTCGCGCGGGCGGTCATTGACGGCCCGGACGAAGATTTTGAGAAACTGCGCTGGACGCTGCTGGGCGCGCTATCTATCGCTCGCCACTCCGTCCAGATTACGACTCCCTATTTTCTTCCCGATCGGGCCGTGGTCTCGGCCTTGAACGTCGCGGCCATGCGCGGCGTGCGAGTGGATATCCTCCTGCCATCCAGGAGCAATCTGCCCTTCGTGCACTGGGCCTCGGAGGCGATGTGGTGGCAAGTGCTGGAGCACGGTTGCAATCTTTGGCTCACCCCGCCGCCTTTCGATCATTCCAAACTCATGATCGTCGATGGGTCCTGGGTCTTGTTGGGCTCGGCGAATTGGGATTCGCGCAGCTTGCGTTTGAATTTTGAATTCAACCTGGAATGTTACGATGTGCACCTCGCCCAACGCCTGGGGCAGCTCATCGAAGCCAAGCGTGAACATGCGCGGCCCGTGACGCTCGCAGATGTCGATGCGCGCTCCCTGCCGGTCCGTCTGCGCGACGGTCTCGCCCGCCTGGCCACTCCTTATCTGTAGCTTTAAAGAGCGCTTCAAGCCCTTCGACTAAGGCCCTGTCGCATCGTTGTTATCTTCCCATCCGCGGCGACTGTGGTATGCCCACCAGTCGAGTTCCTTGGGATTTCGCTTCTCGAAGCCCGCATGCGTGTCGGCAAGAACTACGTTCATACCGCCATCGTGTGGAGTACCGACGTCGGTCCAGTAAGGCATTTCCCAGACCAGAACAGCTTTTGTTGGGTTGACCACATCGCCTGTCTTGCGCCCGCTCACCGGTCGGTCGACTTCGTAAGTCGCGTTGTCTATTCTCAGGTAAATATGGTTCCAGACGTAGGTGACATTGTCATTCTCCATAAGAAACGCTTGGTACCAGGCATTTCCGGGGTAAGCCTTAATGGCCACTGGACACGCGCGCAGGCTGTTGGACGGCTTTGCACCGACAGCGTTTGTCCCGGTATTTTTGCCTACATAAACGTTCAGAATTGTGTCGAGATATTCGCTGCCGAGGGCATGGTCTTCACCCCAAGCTTTGCCCCAACTCTTGCAATACGGAAATCGTTCCTGATAGTCGCTCCCGTACATCGTGACACCCAATCCCATCTGCTTCATATTGCTGAGACACTGTGTCTTCAATGCCTTGCTCTTGGCCTTGGCCAGCGCGGGCAACAGCAAAGCCGCCAGGATCGCGATGATTGCGATGACTACTAGAAGCTCGATCAAAGTGAAACCACAGGATCGGATAGCTGGAGATGCTGCTCCATCACCAGATTGCAAGTCGCGGTTTGATCGACGCGCTTCAGGTCCGACGCTTGCACAGCGGTGTTCCATCGAATTTTCATCACATTAGGCCACTTTTAGTGATTTGGAAAGGCGTCACCCAATTATTTGCCCTGCCCTAGCGGGCCGCTTTTTAAACTGCTGTTGCACATTCGTTGCCTCGCCGCCCTTGAACTGTAACCTGGGCCTTTTAGGTTCTGCGTGCTCAAAAACCTGTCCAGGCGCGGCATCGGCTCAGTTTGAGTTCTGCCGACGGCCTATTTTTCGCGTGCGAGGCACCGGAACGGGGCTGCAACTGGAGGGTGACTGTGCTTGGGTGGAAGTCGGAATGTGAAAACGTTGTACTCAGAAATATGAAGCCAAAGCTTTCATTTGAGCCGCATCTTGTCGTCAAGGAAATGCCACTCCCGCCGGGAAAGGAGTGGACTATTCAATCCCCAGGGTGGTCATTCTTGCATGTGAGCAGTGGCGCCGGCTATTGGTTGCATCCCCAATCAAACTACGATTTGGGCACCGGATCGGTCCTGGTTGTTTCCGAGCGCGCCAAGGGGGTGATTCGAGCCAGCCAGTTGGGACCCGTGGTGATCCACTATTTTCGTCTGCAACCCGAAAGATTAAGCGGCCTGGTGACGCTCGGCGAGCAGCAGTTCTTACAGAGTGCGGCTACCCAAGATCGATTGGCCGCGCGGCTGTTTGCTCCGTCATCGCCCATCTCGCAGAAATTCAAGATCGTCTGCGGAAATGTTGGAGGCAGCAGCGGTTTCTGCGTCCGGTTGGACTTATTGGCACTTTTCAGCAGCGCCTTTGAAGGAGAGTTGCAGTCCCCGGTACAAGAGGCCGCCACGGATGCCAAGATGCGCCTCGTTGTTTTGCTCAATGAAACACCGGCCTCCGAGTTGCTGGACATGAGCTTTGCCGACTTGGTGCAGGAGACACGTTGCACACCGCGTCATTTGAGCCGGATCTTTCATCAAGTGGTAGGGATGTCCTTCCGCGAGAAGCAAGCGCAGGTGCGCCTGATGCGTGCACAGGAATTGCTTGCAACTACTGAATCGAAGGTAGTCGAAGTGGCTTTGGAAAGCGGTTATCAGTCGCTGAGCTTGTTCAATCTAATGTTTAAGCGGCGCTTTGGCACAACGCCAGCGCGATGGCGGGACAAGAGCAGGGTCGGCAATAACTCGAGACGATCGGGCGGCAGGACAGCGATTCTGAGGGCATAATGAGCGCTCTGAAACGCAAAGACGCAGAGGGTCCAAGACTCGAAACGCAATCAGCCGATGACAGTTTTGATTCTGCCCCTGGTCGAGCTCGCCCAATCAGTGCCCCCGTCATGATAAAGTAACACTCCCTCGCTTTACCGACAACGGAGCGTGGCCTATGGTGCGCGCTGCTTGATTACAAACGATGTCTGTTAGGAGAGCCGCATGGTCAGCCAACGCTCTATAGGTATTCGCACTTTGGCCCTTCTGTGGCAGTTGGTGTTGGTCACTTTGAGCTACTGGGGGTGGATGTTCATTTGGCAAAGCCCCCTATTCTCGGACCACGAGGTCCTGCAACGCTATCTGTTGTTCAACGAATTCCTCTTGATCGGGCTGTTGTTTGGATCCGGGCACAGAAGGGAAAGCACCGGGCTGGAGCACAGTTGGGTCCTGGCGATCCGTAAAAGCATCCGCCAGGCGTTTTTGGGATTGTTCTGCGTCTTCCTGGTCGTTTTCGCACTGCAGGATACGACGGATAACTTGCGGTCTTTCTTCTTCAGTTATGTTCCTTGGCTGTACCTAACCTTGCTGTTTTCAAATTATTTGTTGCCGCGATTCCTGGGCAAGTGGGCTTTCTCGGGTGATCGCGAGGAGCGCGTGGCTCTGGCAGGAACGGGGGAACAGGCGGCCCAAATAAAACCCTGGTTGGAACGCAAGAGCCTGGTCGGTTTCAGGACGGTAGGACTGGTTTGTCCGCAGCCGGCCGCGGCGGGGGGATCACCGTTCCCGTTGCTGGGAAGTCTCGAGAACATGGGCCAGATTTTGCGGGAACGATCCATCACCCAGGTTATCGTGCTGGATTTGTCTCTTGGCAGCCCTTGGGTGCGGCAACTCACCCAACTCTGCGAAGGCGCCGCCGTGCGCCTGTTGGCTCTTCACGATCCGAACGATTACTTCAATCATACAACCACCACTTTCGAGGACGACGGCGTTCGCTTTATCGGCCTGCGCGAAGAACCTCTGGAAAGCCCCTTAAACCGTTTTATCAAACGGCTCTTTGACCTGGTGGTTGCGCTGCCGGTAGTGCTGTTTATCCTGCCTTTCACGACGATTCTGGTTTGGATCCTTCAGCGCCTTCAATCGCCCGGTCCGGTCTTTTTCAAGCAACAGCGCACCGGAATGATGGGCCGGCCTTTTACCATGCTTAAGTACAGGTCCATGCATCCAAATCACAATTGCGAAGCAATGCAGGCATCAAAGAATGATCCGCGTATCTTCTCCACAGGGAAATGGCTGCGCAAACTTAGCATCGACGAACTGCCCCAGTTCCTTAACGTCCTTCGCGGCGAAATGAGTGTAGTTGGTCCCAGGCCGCACCTGCCGGAGCACGACGAGATGTTTGCCCGGGTGATGAGACGGTATCTGATTCGTAAGTTCATCCGGCCCGGCATCACTGGCTGGGCCCAGGTCAATGGATTCCGGGGCGAAATACTTTCCGAAATGGACATTAAACAGCGTGTTGAATCCGACATTTATTACCTCGAACGCTGGTCCTTCAGTCTGGATTGTTTGATCGTTTTGAAGACGGCAGCGCACTGTGTTCTTCCCCCTCGGAGTGCGTATTGAGTTAACAGACATGCCACGGTTCCGACATCGGATTGTCACCATTGGCGGGCACTCTGGATAGCCCGGCAAGGATCGATCCGGTTTGACAGGGTTGGAATCGGCCTCGGGGCAGCAGATACGGCGAACCCAACGGTGACAGGGTTGGTGGCTGATGTAACTGCAGGTGAGTGAAAAGGCAACCAGGGCCGGAATGTTTTTGTGGCGCGAATCACCCGCACAGCCACGGGCGGCAGCTTGCCTGGAAAACATAACCGCGAAATACGCCAAACACGCGAAAGCATGAATTCTCTCTCTGCGCTCTTTGCATTCTCTGCGGTTAGCAACAAATAGTGACTGAAAAGACAATAGTTTTGCCTCCTGCCTCGTCAGGCAACGGGCATGAAGCCAATTACCGGCTGACTGTCATGGTGCCCAAGCGCCGCTACCTTTCGTACTTGCGCGAACGTTGGTGGGTCGTGGTCGTCTGCCTCGCGTTATCGATCGGTGCAATGCTCACCTACGAGACCCTTCGGCCGGAAACGTATACTTCGTTCGCGCAGCTTTATCTCTCCGGAGATGTGCAGTTGAACACTGGAATGCTGTTCACTGAGGATTCCGTGAACTACTACGGCACGCAAATCGAGCTGCTCAAGAGCGCCCGGCTGCAAGGCGCCGCTTTTGATCGCGTTGGAATAACCCTCAGGCCGGGGCAAAAGAACCCTTACAAAGTGGATGTCTACCAGCCGATGAAGACCTCCATTTTGGCGGTCCAGGTCACAGGGCCGGAGCAAGTCACAACGCAAAAAGTGTTGGAAGCCCTGATCGAGGAATATCTGAATTATAAAAAGGATACGCGCAAATCCACCTCTGAAGATTTGGTAAACTCGTTAACCTCGGAGCTAGCAAAGCGCGAAGCCGAACTCAAGGCGGAGCAGGACAAGTGGGCGGACTTCCAAAAATCAAACAATGTCGCTGTTCTCGAGGAGGAAGGCAAAAGCGCGGGGCTTTACCTGGCGGAGCTGAACCTGCAGCTTTCCAAGCTCAAGCTGGAGCGTGAGCTGCTCGAACAAGGCATCGCTTCAGCTTTCCCTGTCCTCCCGGCGACCAACCCATTGGCCAACACTTCGGTCTCAACGAATCTCCTCCAGGCGGTGACAGCGACGAATTTGGCCACTGGATCCAGCGATTCCATTTTGAAATCTTCCCGGGTCGAACTGGCCGTCCTTTTCGCTGAAAGAGCGGCGAAAGCGAATCAGCTCCCTGCCCTGCACCCATTCATGCGCAAACTCGATGACGACATCGCGCGCCTGCAGGACACCGTTTCGGCTCTTGAGCAACAAAACCTCGCGCAGAAGAAGAACGAGTTGGATGAACTGGAAAAGCGGCTGATCGCGATAACCAACGCCATTCCCTCAGTCGAAGCCAGAGTTCTCAGTATCAACGAGAAGCTCTCCGAAGGACAAAGGTTCAAGAACAATATCCAGCGTGAAGAGGGATATTATGATCATCTTCTAACGACCCTCCAGGGCGTGGACCTGGGCAAGAACGTTCAACAGGAACGCTTGTCCATTCTTCAGACGGCCTCTCCGGCGCAACCAACTCAAAGAAACCTCGTCCTGCGCATTGCTCTGGCCGGAATGGCTGGGTTGTTCCTCAGTTTGGGCTTGGTTTTTGCCTGGTATTTGTTGGACGACCGTTTCGTGTCAGTCCGCGATATCAAGGACCAGTTCGGCGAAATGGTCCTGGGTCTGGTTCCGCAGGTCAAGGTCCCTCGATCGAAGCCGCAAAAAGTGCTGCTCGAGGGGAGTGACTCAAGAAAAGCCTACGCCGAATGCTACCGCCATCTGCGCTCGGCCCTCCTGCTGTCTTCACTGGGCGAGAGCCGGCCACAAACCCTTCTCGTCACAGGCGCTACTCCAGCGGAAGGCAAGACTACGATTGCAGTGAACCTCGCCCGTGTGCTCGCCCGCAGTGGTCTTAAGGTGGCCCTCGCGGATATGGACGCCCACGCGGGTGGCGTTCATCGCCTGCTCGGATGCCAAGCTCAACCAGGTGTCCTGGATTTTCTCCGTGGCGAAGCCACAGCGAAGGACGTTCTCCAGCAGACTGAAATTCCAGGCCTGAGGCTCGCTCCAGCCGGCTCTCACACCGAGCATGCTGAAGGCCTGTTCATGCGGCCCCAGCTCGACGAATTGATGTCTGAACTGCGAAAAGATAACGACTTCGTCATCCTGGATGGGGCACCGATTCTGGCCGCTGATGATGCGGCCTTACTGGTCCCGCATGCGGATGTGGTGATCCTGGTGGTCCGCCCGTTTTACACGAGGTCCCGGTTGGTGCGCCAGGCTCTGGACATGCTGTACCAAAGACAGGCAAAACAGGTCACGATCATTTTGAACCGCGCGCGGAAGGACGACCTCGCCGGTCATTATTACGCGCGGAACGGTCGGAATGGTGCGTCAAAGCCCGGGAAGCAGCGGGCCAAGGCCAGTGCCTGATATTCACCGAGACTCGCCCAACTCACCACGGCGGTCCCCCTGCCTTGGAACAATTGGTGCTCATCGAAACCATGGCCTTGTCACGGACAGGGAGATTGCTCCTTTGGTTAGCCTCGATTTTGCTGCTCCCCTGTGGAGCGATTGGGCAAACTAACGTGGTAAACTCACCCCATTATGTGTTTGCGCATTACATGGTTTGCTATGCGACTTACGGCCAAACCCTGGCCGGGTACGAGCGCGAGATCCATGAAGCTCAGGCCGCAGGAATTGATGGGTTTGTGCTGGATGTCGGGGTTTGGGAGCCGGGATACTATCAGGACCGTGTTGCGCTGATCTACAAGGCGGCTGAGGCACTTGGCACCGGTTTCAAATTATCCTTCTTCATCGAATTTTCGGGCACTACGAATATCACCGATATGGTTCATACCTATGCCAGGCGACCAAACACCTTTTGGTATCAGGGCGGGATGGTCCTCTCTTCATGGGGGATGAATGACGTTCCTTCGCTCGGTTGGGTCGGCCTGAATTGGACCAATATCCTCGGTGGGCTGAGGAGCCAGGGATACCCCATCTTTTTCATTCCACATTTCTGGCCTGCATACGCGCAGGAACTTCCAAGCTACGACGATGCCCGGAGCCTGCTTGCCACGAACGCCGCGATTCTTAACGGTCTTTTCCTGTTTGGCGCGGTCGGGTTGCCATCGCAATTGGCTCAATGTAATTCGAACTATACCAAGGCTGTTCATGAAGCAGGAAAGACTTTTATGGCCGGCGTCACTCCCAACTATTGGGGCAATGCGCAGCCAAGCAATGGGCGCCGGTATTTTGAGTCCTATGGCGCAGAAGGGCTCGATCTTCAGTGGAAGTCCATCCTGGCCAACCAGCCGGATTGGGTGAACCTGGTCACCTGGAACGATTTCAACGAAAGCACGTACATCTCTCCTGTGGACGACCCCAGCCAGTATTCCGGTTTCCTCAGCGCGCCCGCGCGGTATTCTCACAAGGGTTATCTCGAATTCTCCAAGCACTATATCGCCTGGTACAAGACCGGTCGCGAACCCGTGTCAGGCATCGACGTCCTCTATTACTTTTATCGCACGCACTCAAAAACAGCTGTCGCCGCCAACACGAATGATGTGCCGGTGACCGCGATGGCAGGGAATGTCCAGGATGTCATCTACACGGCTGTTCTTCTGCTGGCCCCGGCGCAACTGGAGATTACCTCCGGAACGAATTCCACGACCAACTCCCTGCCCACGGGAGTGAATTACCTGCGAACACCCTTCGCCCCCGGCCATCAGAAGTTCACCTTACGGAGGAATGGCAACGAAGTTTTCTCCACTCAAGGACCCGACATCCTGTCGCAGATTCAGGTCTATGATTTTTTCCCGGCCAGCGGTTACGCCACCAAGCCGCTGCCCCCCGACAACTTTCGCGTGCTGGGAACATACTAAGTCCGCCCGGCCGGAGTCGGACGGAGGGAAGCTGAACGTAATCGGTAAGTGACGGCGGGCAGAACAGCGGCGCGCGGACTTTCTTGTCCGCAGCAACAACGGAAGTTTGAGCCGACTACGGTATAATCCTGAACCTCAGTTAGCTTGCACGTTACTGCCGACTAGAAAATCCAATGCCCACTAGGATTTAAACGCGAACTGGCCACTCTATTGCCTTGTACTCACTTGTCCCGGAGGGACATTCGACAATAGCCCAACGCTTCAGCGTTGGGATCGACGGTGGTAGCGGGAAAGTCCCGAAGGGACGGCTGAGGAATGCTACTCGGATTCAATCGTCCCTCCGGGACTTAGAGAGTTTTACGCGTTCAACCCAACGCTGAAGCGTTGGGCTACTCTCAGGCATCCCTCCGGGATGGGAAATGAAATCCTAGTTGACATTGGACTGGAAAGTCCGCGCGCCGCCCGTCACTGACCAATTAAAGCCGGACCCTCTCTTCGAACAATCCAATTTGAGGGCTAACCACATGCCTGCCAGCTTAGGGTTCAATTGAGCGTACGACAGACAATTGATCTGCTCTGCCCTCCCCTTCTGCTGGGCTTCAAGCGGCGCGTTGAAGCGTCGTCTTTGGCCTCGCGTTTGATGCGAGGCACTTTTTGGTCTTTGGTCGGAGCGGTTTTGTCGCGTTCCCTCGGATTGGCCTCTTCCATCTTTGTGGCCAGGATAATTGGCAAGGTCGGCATGGGCAAACTTGGGATTATTCAAAGCACCGTCGGGATGTTCAGCACACTGGCGGGACTGGGGCTCGGTCTGGCGGCCACAAAACATATTGCGGAATATCGAGTTAAAGATTCCTCGATGGCGGGTGAAACGATCGGTTTCCTGAGTCTGCTTTCGTGGATCAGCGGCGCCACGATGACTCTCGTGGTAATTGCGCTGGCACCCTGGCTTGCACGCCACACCTTGGCCGCTCCGGAGCTTGCCCCCCAGTTACGAATGGGATCCCTGCTGCTCTTCTTTGGCGTAGTAAATGGCGTGCAGACAGGGGTGCTTTCCGGTTTTGAGGCTTTCAAGCGAATTGCGCGGATCAATCTCCTATCAGGTCTGGCAAATTTCTCCCTGGTGGTTGGCGCCTCGTACCTTGCGGGTCTGCCGGGAGCTGTCTGCGGGCTCGTGGCGAGTCTCGCGTTTAATTGCGGCTTGAATTTTCTCGCGGTCCGATATGAAGCCGCCGTCTCGGGTGTTTTCATCACTTTCCGAAACCTGGATAAGCATTGGAGTTTGCTCTGGCTGTTTGGTCTTCCAGGAATGCTGTCGGGACTCGTTTCCGGACCGGTCGGCTGGATCTCCGGCACGATGCTGGTCAGGCAACCTGGCGGGTATGCCGAAATGGGCATTTTCAACGCCACCACCAACTGGTTTCAAGCGGTGGCGTTTCTTCCCGATTTGCTTGCCCGCGTCTTGCTGCCGATCTTGTCTTCGTACAACGCCGCGAAGGACAAACGCGGCACGAACCGGGCGCTGACCATCGCAACCTGGGCCAATATATCCATCGTTATCCCCGTGATCGCCGTGGGGAGCCTCTTTAGCCGCTTTATCATGGGACTTTACGGGCCGGGATTTGCCCAAGGCTGGCTGGTCATGGTGCTCACCATGCTGAGTGCGGGTGTGCTAACCATCCAAGGACCGCTAGCCGATAATCTCGTTGCGGCATCCAGAATGTGGGCGTATTTCTGGGCACATGTTGGGTGGGGCATGATATTCCTCACCGGTACTTTTTTGTTGGTGCCGGCCCATGGAGCAATTGGATTGGCGACCGCCCGGCTGATTGCTTACACTGCCAACGGCTTGGGAGTCGTTGGGATTGCCTGGTGGTATGCAAGCCAACGTAAGACATTAATTACGCCGCCCTGACCATGGGAGATTCGCGATTTCACGCGCTTTTGCCGGTTCGAGACGAGGCCGACATCATCGGTCAATCCCTACGACATATGCTGACGTGGGCAGATGCCATTTATGTCTTCGACACCGGTAGTGTGGATGACACCTGGGAAATCGTGCAGAACTTCGCCCGGAAGGACCGGAGGGTGATTCCGTTGAAACGAGACGCGGTGTACTATTCCGAACCCCTGTTGCGCGGATGGATGTTTAATCAGGCACGTAAGAACATGCGGGAGGGTGATTGGTTCCTGCGAGTCGACGCGGATGAATTTCACCACGTTCACCCAGCAGAATTTGTGAGGACCCGATTACGCAGAAATGAAACCATTGTCTGGCACCAATATTACGATTTTCGGCTCACGGCGTCCGAGGTGGAGGACTGGGAAGCGGGTAGAGAAACTCTGGCTGATCGCCAACGGCCGATCGAAGAGCGCCGACGCTGGTTCACACCCAACACTTACAGTGAACCGCGGCTGTGCCGATACCGCGAGACGATGCAGTGGCCGGCGACTCATTCTTTTCCCTGCAACGCTGGATACGTGGCACGGGAACGTCTGCCCATCCGGCACTACCCACACCGCGACCCTGAGCAGTTACGTCGCCGCTGTCGGCTTCGTTCGATCATGATCGCCAACTATAACCGCGACTGGACGCAGCCGGAAACCCATCACTGGTCCGAAGCCGAGTGGCGGAGATTCGTCACGCCGGATGATCTACCCGAACTCCAGCGCTGGGAGCCCGGCGCGCCGCTGCCCCAACTTCATTACAATAGCCACTTACGCCCGCCTCATATTCGTGCAGTCCAAAAGCTTGTCCACACGTTCTGCCTGCCGATTCTGGATCGCACGCGGGCCAGGTGGCCGGAAACAGCCTATCCATTCAAAATCCCCACGGACATTGTGAACGTCCTGGAGCGGGAGTTGGCCCAGTGATTTCGTGAAAGCGTTGGCTTCATCTCTCAAGTCGCTGATCCCTGCCCGCTACCGGCCCATTGGGTACCTTCTGCACTTGACGCGGACGCGGACGGAGCGCCGAGTGCGCTCCGGGCCCTTTGCCGGTGTGCGCTACGTGGAGGATTCGGTTGGGAGCGCCTACATTCCCAAACTGCTGGGCATTTACGAAAATGAACTGGCGGCGGAGGTGGAAAGCATTTGCCGGCGCGAGCCTGGTTTGATTGTGGATATCGGCGCAGCGGAAGGTTACTACGCGGTCGGGTTTGCGTTGCGCAACCCTCAGGCAAAAGTTGTCGCGTTCGAAATGGAGCCGGCGGGACAAGCTGCCCTGCGCGAGATGTCCTCGCTAAACCAGGTGGCCAACCGCGTCGAAGTGCGCGGCAAATGCGAGCCGGCCGACTTGTCGGCAATCCTGGGAGATGCCGCCAACCCGGTCGTTATTTGCGATGTGGAAGGATACGAAGAAAAGCTGCTCGATTTGCAAACGGTACCAGCGCTCGCGAAAGCCACTATTCTGGTTGAGCTTCACGATTTCATCATTCCCGGAATCACAGAGGAATTGAAAACGCGTTTTAGCGCAACCCATCGCATCAGGCATATCTGGCAGCAGCCGCGTTCTCGCGACCAGTTTCCCTGGCGCACCCTGGGAACAAGCCTCTTGCCGCGCTCCTACCTCGATTGGAGCGTTAGCGAATGGCGGCCGGTACGCATGGCCTGGCTTTGGATGGAACCTTATGCGTGAAGCAACTCCGACCGTCCGGGTCCTTTTTTCCTGCACCGGCGTGGGGATCTTCAATCGCGGGATCGAATCCTTTTTTCGGGAGGCATTCGACGGATTGAAAGATACTCCCGGAATGGATGCATGGTTGATCAAAGGAGCGGGCCAGCCAACCGAGCGCGAAATCCCGGTTTGGTGCCTCCCACGGACCGGGCGACTTGCCCAGTGGCTCGGATGGCTCTTCAATCGCAATTCGTACGCGGCGGAGCAATGGAGCAGTTTTTTTTCGGTTTGCCGGCAAATCCGCCGCCTCCGCCCTCACGTCATTTTCTACAGCGACGCGAATCTGGGGTTTCAACTTTTCTTCCGCCGCAAGTGGATCGGAGTTCCCTACCAGTTGCTGTTCTCGAACGGCGGGCCGGTGTTCGCGCCATTTGACCGAACCGACTTCGTGCATCAAGTGGCGCCACTTTACCACGCGAAAGCTTTGGAGTTCGGTGAGCCCGCCTCCAAGCATTTCATGGTGCCTTATGGCATCCAGGTTCCGCCGCCGCCAGTTTGCGACCCGGACGCCAAACGTTCGCTCCGGGCGCGCTTCCAGATGCCCGCGGACAGGCCGGTTGTATTGAGCGTGGGGGCGATTAACCGTTATCACAAACGCATGCACTATGTGGTGGAGGAGCTTTCCCGGCTGCCGGAACCGCGTCCATTCCTCCAAATGGTCGGCGCATTCGATGAAGAGTCACCCGAAGTGATGAAACTGGCCGATCGGCTTCTGGGAGAGGAAGGTTACTCGGTAAGATCAGTGCCTTACCGGGAAGTCTTTGATTTTTATCGGGCGGCAGACATTTTTGTTTTGGGTTCTCTGCAGGAAGGTTTTGGCCGAGTTTACATGGAAGCCCTGATGCACGGTTTGCCGGTCATCGCGCACCGGCACCCGGTCATGGAATATGTTCTCGGCCGCCACGCTATCTTTGGCGATTTGAGCCGTGAAGGTGAATTGGCCGCTTTGCTGTCGCGGGAGTTGCAATGCGCTCCAGGTGATAAGGGAGCCGGCCACGCCAGGTGGGAAAGCGTGCAAACTCGGTTTAGTTGGCCCGCGCTGACTTCTCAATATTATGGGATGTTTCGCGACGTTTTCGACCGGAGCCGCAACCACCGTCCGGTTGTCAACGCCTCACATAATTTCACCAACCGGGTAAGCTTGCATGGCACGGCTTCTTGAGACCGTTGCGCGCCATCGGCGCACACTCCGGCATTTTCCCCGGCTGCGGGATCGGGCTTTCTACATTTATGGCCGGATTTTGAGGCGCGTTTCCGGTCCGCTGCCTTATCGGCACTCAAATGTGCAGGTGTGCCTGCGCGGTCAACGCGACCCGTTTCATGTGCGGCTCAGTTCCACGGACTGGCTCGTGCTCGAGGAGATATTTCAAAAAGATGAATACACTTTGGTCCGGGACGCCATCAGAGGCGCCCGCTGGATTGTGGATCTCGGCGCCAATGCCGGCTACAGTCTGCGTTACTGGCAGACACTCTTTCCCGAGGCGAGAATTGTGGCCATGGAACCGGAACCGAACAATTGTTTGATCTGCTCGCGGAACATTGCTTCGGCGGGCCTGGAGAGCCAGGTTACCCTCCTTCAAGCGGCCGTCGGACCACGCCGCAGACAAACGCGCCTGGTGGACGTGGGCGAAGGTGAATGGGGTTATCGGACTGAAGAAGGTGAGACCCAAAAGGGACAGCCCGTCGAGGTATTACCGCTTTCGGAGGTACTGGAAAACCACGCCAAGGGACAAAAAATCGACTTGCTCAAATGCGACATCGAGGGCGCCGAAAAGGAGCTTTTTGAGGACTGTCGCTCTTGGATCGGGCGGGTAGCTGCCATCGTCGTCGAACTGCACCCACCTTATAGTCTGCCGGAACTATTGGCTGCTTTGAAGAGAGCGGACGCAGATTTTGAGATTTCCGCCCAAATTAACCGCAAACTGTGCCCGGTGGTCCTTCTGCGCCAGCCACAGACTCTTAGTTAAAAGCTATTACGCCTGTTAGCCGGGATATTTCACAGCCAGGATAACCTCTCATTAACACCGCGGCTTCAGCCCGGTGGAAGACGGCTGCCTGGGCAGGCTAACTGTTTCAACAGTTTGTCTCCCGCGGGGAAAAGCCGTTGAAAACGGCTTGCCTGTCCCAACTCGCTTTTCACCGGGCTAAAGCCTCGGTGTTAATGAGAAGGGACACACGCGCTATGAAATGTCCCTGCTGCGACGGGTTCGAGATGTTTGGCAGGCGACACCACCCCTATGAAAGTGCTGATTGGCATTATTACTAGAAACCGAGCCGCGTACTTGCCGCTGGCTATCAAATCAGCATTGGCTCAGGATTACCCTGACAAGGAGATCGCAGTGTTGGATATCGCCTCGACTGATGAAACGCCCTCGCTCCGCCCCCAGTTCCCGCAGGTCGCGTGGGAGCGCTCGGAACTGCGCTTGGGAATTCCCGAATCGCGCAACCTTCTCATGGGCCGGACCGATGCACCTTACTTTTTCAGCCTGGATGACGACGCCTGGTTCCTGCGCAACGATGAGATTTCACTGGCAACCCGGTTTCTTGAAGAGCATCCGGCGTATGCCGTAGTTGCTTGCGACATCCTGCTTCCGGGAGACCAACCGAAAGTTGAGCGCGGGCAGCCTCGCGATACGGCTCTCTTTGTTGGCTGCGGACACCTCCTCAGATTGTGCGACGTAGCGGCTGTGAACTATTACGCCCTAAACCCCACGGTTTACGGTGGCAGCGAGGAGACTGATTTGTCCATGCGGCTCTATGAAAAGGGGAAGAAGACGGTCTTTTTGCCGGGAGTCCATGTTTGGCACGAACGGACCATGGTCGGGCGGAACATCCTCGAGCAATATAGTCACAACTTGTGCAATGACCTTGTTTCGTTGGTGCGCCGCTGCCCCTTACCCGACCTTTCCTGGATCATCGTCGCTCGACTGCTTCACCAACTGCGTTTTGCCGCCGCACGCGGCCGGGTAAAAGCGTACTTTAAAGGCCTGCGTTTGTTCACCACCGCATTCCCGGCAGTCATCCGAACTCGTGAGCCGGTGAGCCCACCCACGTTCAGGGCTTTCATGCGCCTCAAAAGGTCTGCCGCCTGAGTGTCTTGCCGCTCCCGACATTGTGAAGAAGGTATGACCTGTGCACATGCCACCTGGCCCGAACGTTGGATTGTCGCCCAGGAGGGATCCAGGCAGACCTATGCCATTCCCCTGGCCTTTCACCGTTTGGGCGCGCTGCGCCTGTTCTACGCCGACATTTGGTGTCGTCGCGGTCGCTCCGTTTTGCGCCGCGGGCCGTCCGGTGCACGAGCTATCGCGACTCGTTTCAACCCCGAATTACCCCTGGACCGAGTCGTGTCGTTCGACTGGCCCGCCATGCTCTCCAGATCGCTACTCCACCTCCGCCGAGGCGGTCTTTCTCAGCAACGAATCGCAGACGAGTTTTGCCGTTTTGGCGAGTGGTTCGCGATCCGAGTTCGTGAGCATCTTAAAGGGTTGGAACTGGACCGAGGAAAGGACCTGTTTTTTGGTTTTAACACCAATTGTTTGGAGGTCTTGCATTTCTTGAAGAACCGCGGCGTATTCACTCTGGTGGACCAGGTGGATCCCGCCCGAGTCGAGGAGCGGATGGTGCTGGAAGAGATCGAGCGCTGGCCTGGCTGGGCCAGTGCTCCAGGACTGATCCCGGAGAGTTACTGGAAACGGATCGAGGCCGAATGGGAGGCGTCGGATGTCATTCTCGTGAACTCCGAATGGTCTCTGGAGGCCCTCGTCCAGCAGGGTGTGCCCCGAGAGAAAATGATTGTCGTTCCTCTCGCCATTGATCTGCCGCACCAAACCCTGCAACCAGTAAAACCGGAAGGAAACTTGAAGGTACTGTGGTTGGGTGGCGTGCTTTTGCGCAAGGGCATCCAGTACCTGGTGGAAGCGGCCCGCCGGCTGCAGCATCTGAACATCGAGTTCCTGTTGGCCGGGCCGTTGGGTGTCTCCAAGCACGCCGTTCAATCGTTCCCGCCCAGCATGAAGCTGCTTGGCCGGATCACCAGGGATCAATTGGGTCAAATCTATCGCCAGGCGCATGTGTTCGTGCTGCCGACAATCTCCGACGGCTTTGCCGTCACGCAACTGGAAGCCATGGCCCATGGGTTGCCGGTGGTAACGACACCGAACTGCGGACGCGTGGTGACAGACGGAGTGGAAGGCTTTCTTGTTCCCGCCCGCGACGGTCAAGCGCTCGCAGATGCCTTGGCGAAACTGAATGACGATCGGGGCTTGTTGCGAGCCATGTCTGTCAATGCACTGAAGACCATCCAGCAGTATGATCTTCCGTCCAACGCTCGGATGATACAGTCACTGGTTTGCGCCCGCCGCAACCAGCCTCGAGAAACACTTTTGGAGTGCCATGGTTGATATCGCACTTTGGGCGCAGGGGATTGTCTGGCGGTGGCGAGAAGTGAGAGAGAAACGAACGGTCACATGGCGCATAGTGACCATAAGAGCGAAAAATGAACTCAGGTCAGGGCAATAGACTCAAAGTCATTGATATGCTTCGCGGAGTTGCCTCGTTTGCGGTTTGCTTTGGCCACCTGACCTTCGCTATCTTTCGGCCAGACAGTTGGTTTAAATTGGTTGGAAATTACGGGTACTTGGGAGTTGAAATATTCTTCGTTATTTCAGGCTTTATCATTCCCTATGCTCTGTGGCGGTCGTCTTACAGGTTGTGTAATTATGGAACCTTCGTCTTGAAGCGCGTCGTTCGATTGGACCCCCCCTACCTCGCGGTAGTCGCTTTCCTTATTCCTCTTGGTTATTTCAGCGCCCATGCACCCGGCTACAATGGACCGCCATTCCACGTCACGATATCACAGGTTCTCCTTCATCTGGCATACCTGAACGTATTTTTTGGCAACAATTGGCTGAGTGGTGTTTTTTGGACATTAGCAATTGAATTTCAGTATTATCTTTTTGTCGGTCTTTTGTTCCCGGTAATTTCTGCGAGGAACCCGAGGCTGCGTGTTCCTCTGTTCATCTTCTTAAGCGTACTTGTAGTTGCAATCCCAGTTCAAACATTCATTTTCCATTGGTTATTCATGTTTATGCTTGGAATGCTCATTTTCCAGTGGCATGCAGGCTTAATCAACAAATTGGGAACATTTTTC
>Ga0210409_10001112_pt1 | contig 37238 bp, 22 predicted proteins | sample IncBWH17MmetaG_FD_161649 | JGI IMG/M metagenome (GOLD analysis project Ga0210409, IMG submission 161649) | Forest soil microbial communities from Barre Woods Harvard Forest LTER site, Petersham, Massachusetts, United States - Inc-BW-H-17-M | ecosystem: Environmental > Terrestrial > Soil >... | reverse complement strand
AACGGAATACGAATGGAATTCACACCGGCTTGGCTAAGGAAATGAATATCTTCCTCGGTGATATAGGCTTCGCGATACGCTTGCCAGAACTGCGCCGCCTCGGCCGGGCCGATCAACTCATTAAAGAACGTCTCAATCTCACGTGGCGACGCCGGCCCGCCATCGAGACCGAACATATACCCTTCCGGCACCAACCAGTTGCCGAGGTTAATGCCCCGCAGTTGCAAGGTGTGTCCTTCAGGGTCCACCAGGTACTTTCCCCTGGCGTGAACAAAACGGTTTGCTGTGGAGGAAGCGGCGCCGGCCACGGCCGCAGAACCAGCTGCGAGCGCGAATGCGAGACCGAACAGTGCGAGTCGTTTCATGGAAGCCTCGGATTGGAAGCAGTATGATGTCACATGCTACTGTCTGGGAAGTCCTTGAAATTTGTGCCCATGGTTTGTGCTTGCTGGGGATTTGGTTTGAGTTCCAGGTCAGATCGGTTCGAAATCGTATTCTGGTGAGTGTTGGCGCCGGTGTGTGAGCTCCCCAGAGGTTCGTTCCTGGGCTCGCGTGCCTGGAGGAGCTAGACCTAGCGACATTTTCATCGAAGCTGGCCGCGTCAAGACCGATTCGCGAGGCTGCCTGCTTGCACACTCAGGCGTTGGCGCCGCGGAAACCAGCCGACCCGGACTAAACTGGACAACTTAACTCTACCCAAAATAACTTTCAAACTTTCTCCACATGAATTAGGGCTGCTCGCCGACTTTGTGCGAAGATGCCTATTGGGTTGAATGACCCAATTGGGGCCTGATGCCGTCCTCGCTTTCCAGCCAATCTGGCTACCTCTTCCGCGCAATTGCAGTACAAGCTCTTTGTGTGACGCTGCTTCTGAGCTCCAGGCTGACCCAGCAAAACCCCGCAGAAAAGGAGCCCGTCCAGAGCCAGCAAAGCGGCGTGAGCACAGGGGTTGCGCACGCCCCCGTGAAAGACGCGCTTTCACGTCCGATCACGGCGGGCGGCTTTGTGGATGGCGCTCCGGTTGTTCTTACTGACGTGACTCACGCGGCTGGCCTCGACAAGTTTCATCACCGTTCCGGCGATCCAGAGAAGCGGACCATCCTCGAGACTCCGGGCTCGGGCGTCGCTTTGCTGGACTACGACAACGACGGCTGGCTCGACATTTATCTGGTGAATGGCTCGACTTTCCCGGCGCTCAAGGGCAAAGAAGCGCCCCCGCGCGCCATGTTGCTTCACAACAATCACGACGGCACGTTCACCGACGTCACAGACAAGGCCGGCGTCACCAACGAACGCTGGGGATTTGGCGTGGCTGTCGCAGACTACGACAACGATGGCTGGCCCGATATTTACGTGACCAACTTTGGAAAAAACCGGCTCTACCACAACAATCATGACGGCACGTTCACCGATGTTGCCGAAAAAGCCGGCGTGACGCTGGGAGGCTGGTCCACCGGCGCAACCTGGGGAGATTACGATCACGACGGGCTGCTCGATCTCTTCGTGCCCGGTTATGCGAAATTCGATCCGGATAATCCGCCGATCTCAGGGCACGGAGGCCTGCCCCCGGGCTTCTGCCAGTTTCGCGGCGTGGAGGTCATGTGCGGTCCGCGCGGTTTGCCGGGAGAACACGACCATCTCTTTCACAACAATGGCGACGGCACGTTTACGGATGTCAGCGTGAAGGCCGGCGTTTCCGACCCCAAGGGCTATTACGGGTTCGCATCCGTGTTTGTGGACGTGGACGATGACGGCTGGGTTGATCTGGCTGTCGCCAACGATTCCGTGCCGAAGTATCTCTACCGCAACAAGCACGACGGGACCTTTGAAGACATCAGCTATTTATCGGGCTTCGCGCTCAATGATGACGGGCGCGAGCAGGCGGCGATGGGCATTGCGGTCGGCGATTACAACCACGACGGGAGAGTGGATTTTTACATTACGAATTTTTCGGACGACTACAACACGCTCTATCGAAATGATGGCGACGCGAGCTTTTCGGATGTCAGCTCGCGGGCGGGCATCGCCAACCTGACCATTCCGTTCCTCGGCTGGGGAACGGGATTTCTCGATTACGACAATGATGGCTGGCTGGATCTTTTTGTGGCCAACGGACACGTCTATCCGGGAGTGGACAACCACGATTGGGGAACGACGTGGGCGCAGCGGCCGCTGCTGCTCCGCAACCTGAATGGCACGAAATTCGCCGAAGTTCCGCCGGCAACGGGAAGCGGCCTGGCCGTGGTGAAATCTGCGCGCGGAGCCGCGTTCGGAGATCTCTTCAACGATGGCCACATCGACGTGGTCACTAATAACATGGATTCGACGCCCACGCTCTTGCGCAACGTGGTGGAGAACGGAAACCACTGGGTGACGTTTAAACTCGTCGGCAGCGGGAAAAGCCCGCACGATGCGATTGGCGCGAAGATTTTTTTGACGGCGGGAGGATTCCGCCAGCGGGCCGACGTGTTTAGTGGCGGAAGTTACGCGTCGAGTTCGGATCAGCGGCTGCACTTCGGGCTGGGGAGCGCAAAGAAAGTAGACAAAGTGGAAATTCACTGGCCGGACGGGACCAAGCAAGAGATCAGCGTTCCCAGCGTCGACCGCATCTACACGGTAGTGGAAGGCAAGGGGATCCTCGAGCCGTGACGTTCCGGCGGAATACCCGGCGCTTTGTAGGAACGGGCGTGGGCATTTTGTTTTGCGTGGTTGCCTTGCAAGCTGCGCGTCAAGAAAAAGCAGCCGCGCCAAACGGCGCGGCCACAGGCACGGGACAATTCGTGAACGTCACCAGGCAGGCGGGAATCAATTTTCAATATCAGGCTTCGCTTACCTCGCGCAAATATCTGCCCGAAACCATGGGAGCGGGAGTGGCACTGTTCGACTACGACAACGACAGCAGGCTCGACATTTTTCTGGTGAATGGCGCGCCGCTGGCGGACCCGACCCCAAAAGGCACGATCCCGCAGAAAAGCGGGCCAAAATATTGGAACCGCCTGTATCACCAGAAACCGGACGGCACGTTCGAGGACGTGACGGAGAAGGCGGGACTGCAGGGCGCCGGATACGGCATGGGAGTCGCCGTCGGAGATTACAACAACGACGGCTTCGAGGATCTCTACGTCACGGCGTACGGCGGAAACAAGCTGTACCGCAACAACGGCGACGGAACATTTACCGACGTGACGGAAAAAGCGGGCGTCGGCGGAAGCGGCTGGTCCACGAGCGCGGCGTGGGTTGATCTCGATCAGGACGGCTATCTCGATTTAGTCGTGCTGCGCTACGTGGAGTGGGATTTCGATGACGTCTGGTGCGGCGAACACAAAGAAGGCTACCGGGCGTACTGCCATCCGGATTACTTCAAACCGATTCGGCCGCTGGTGTATCACAACAATGGAGACGGAACGTTCACGGAAGTCGCCGAGAAAGTGGGACTCGGCAAACCCGGCAAAGGGCTCGGAGTGGCTCTCGCGGACTACGACCGCGACGGGCACATCGATCTCTTTGTGGCCAACGATTCGATGGTCGAGTTTTTGTATCACAACAAAGGCAACGGCACTTTTGAAGAAGTCGGATTGCCCGCGGAAACGGCAGTAGATATTGACGGCCGCACGTACGCGGGAATGGGAGTGGATTTTGCCGACTACAATAACGACGGCTGGCCGGATCTCGTGGTGACCGATCTGGCGAATCAGCGCTACGCCCTCTACCAAAACAATGGAGACGGCTCGTTCACGTACACAAGCACGGCCTCCGGGATCAGCCGGTTGACAAAATCGCATTCGGGATGGGGCGTGCGCTTTTTCGATTTCGATAACGACGGCTGGAAAGACTTGCTGATTACGCAAGGCCACGACCTGGATACCATCGAGCTGACCTCTCCGGGAATCCGCTATCGCGAACCTCTCCTACTGGCGCGCAACACCGGCAAAGAATTTGTGGACGTGTCCGCAAACTCGGGCGCCGTGTTTCAGCAGGCGTGGGTTGGACGCGGGCTGGCGATCGGCGATTTAGATAACGATGGATGGGTGGACGCGGTAGTGACGACCAACGACGGCCCGGCGTACGTCCTGCACAACAAGTTTCAGACGCCGAATCATTGGCTGACGCTGAAACTTGCCGGCCACAAAAGCAACCGCGACGGAATCGGCGCAGAGGTCAAGTTGGTCAGCGCGAGCGGATCGCAGTATGCGACGGTGACCACGGCGAGCAGTTATCTTTCCTCCAGCGACAAGCGCGTGCACTTCGGACTGGGAAGCGACGACGTCGCTAAGGAAATTCAGATTCGATGGCCGAGCGGCATCGTGCAAACATTGAAGGACATACGTGCGAATCAGATCCTGCAAATTGACGAACCGGTGGCGCAGCCGCGCTGGTAGCCGCTGGACTGCATGGATTCTCAAAGCGCTCACGTTGAGCGTGTTGCTGGCGGTCTTCTGTTTTCCCCGGCAAGGCTTTGCCCAAGCTTCAGACGATTTTGCGCGGGGCTTGAACGAATTCCGTGCCGGACACTATTCCGCTGCGGAAAAGCTATTTTCCCGCGCGGAGGAAAGTGCGCCGGGCACGACGGATGCTTTGTTGTATGGAGCGAAATGCCTCGTCCACCTGCAGGATTTTCGGGGAGCGGAAAACGGGCTGCGGCAATATGCAGTGAGCCATCCCCAATCCGATGATGCGCTCTATTTACTGGGCTATGTGCTGAACCGCGAGAATCGTCCGGCGGAATCGCTCGAGTTTTACACGAAAGCGGCACAGATTCGCGCGCCCACTGGAGACGATCTGAAGATCGTCGGTCTCGACTATGTTTTGTTGAATGCTTATGCGGATGCGATCAAATGGCTCGAAAAAGCGGTTGACCTCGATCCCAAAAATAAAGAGGCGTGGTATTACCTAGGCCGCGCCTACTACACGCGGCAGCGGCTTTCCGACGCGGGGAAAGCATTTCAAACCGTGTTGCAACTCGATCCTCACGATGCTAAGGCGGAGAACAACCTTGGACTAGTTATCGAGTCGCAAGCGCAGCCCGAGGCAGCAGCGGAGGCCTACCGCAAAGCGATCGCCTGGCAAGCACAAAGCGAACATCCGAGCGAGCAGCCGTACTTGAATCTGGGAAGCCTGCTGCTGGAACAGGACCATACTGCCGACGCGATTCAGGCGCTGGAGACGGCGGTCAAGATGGCGCCCAACGACGCGATGTGCCATTTGAAACTTGGCACGGCGTACCTGCGCGGCGCGAACTTGAACGACGCCCGCCGCGAACTGGAGAAATCCGTGCAATTGGCTCCGGACGACCCCGCGGCGCACTATCAACTCGGGAAACTCTACAAACAGACGCATGAGATGGAGAAGGCTAAAGAAGAGTTCGACCGCACGGCCGAGTTGCAAAGCCGAGCCGCTTCGAGCAGACCGCAGTAGTTTCTCCGCGAAAGAGGCGAGCCAGATACCGGAGTCGCGCAAGCGGGAGCAGAGAACAAATCGAAAAACTCAGTTGTGTTTTGCGGATTTGACCGACTAGAAGAACGTCGCCACGGCTCCGGCGTCCAACGTATAAGCCGCAAACTCGCCCTTCCGTTCGACGTTGAATTGGACAGGCGCCGCTCCTGAATTGAGCACGAGCAACACCATCGAACCATCGGCGTTGCGGAAAGCCACGTGCTCTATTCTGGACTCTTCCTCGGTGCTCGAAGCGATGCGATACGCACCGGGCCGTACGAACTTGCTGACGTGAGCCAGCGCGGTGAAATTCACGGTCGGCACAAAAGCCGCGGGCGACGTCGAGTCGTCAATGGTGACAACTCCACGGCAATCTTTACATCCGCCGAGGTGAGGACCGTGGAGCTGATCGAGAACTAGATTCCAGAGCACGACGCTTTTCCCCCAATTGCGTGTCGTTTGGATGATGAGATTGGCTTGCTCCACGAGAAGATCGCCTTTTTGCCAATCCCCGCTGGAACATTCGGTGAGCCAAATTCTTTGTCCGGGAAACGATCGTGAAGCTCGGTTTGAGCGGCGGGATCGCCTCCATAGCAATGCCTGGCCGTGCCGACCACGAATTGGGCGGCGTGCGAATCCTTCAGAACGGTATCTGGAAAAGCGATTAAATCCCAATTGTGATCGAAGATCAGGATTTTTGTTTTGCGTTTGGCGGCTCGGAACGCCGGCCCAAGATTCTCGCAGACGAAGAGCTCCTGCTCTTCCGCTTTCATGTCCATGCCTGGGTAGTCGCCGGGAATATTGAGCGGCTCATTCTGAGGCGTGACGGTAAAATTAGGCACGCCCGCGGCCTCGTAGAGCTTCACAAACTGAACGAAATAGGCCGCCCGAGGAGCGTAGGAAGAGGGCAAGAGCGTTCCGCCGATCATGGAATCAGAAGTTTTCATCCACGCAGGCGGACTCCACGGACTGGCAAGGACTTTGATTTCGGGATTCACGGGGAGAATTTCGCGAAGCATGGGGATGATGTACGCGCGATCGCGATCCACGGACATGTGCTTCAGATCCGAATCGTCTCACCGGTGGGGAGATCATCGTAGCTGTAATCCTCTAATGCGAAATCGCTCAGCGACGGCTTTCCCTGCAAGGATTCGTGGAGTTTTTCCGAGGATTCGACCACGGAGATAAGGATGGCGTTCTTTTCATCCGAGTGGAGAGACTTGTCTCCGAAGTTTTCGTTCTGCGCGAAGGCAGCACAAATCGCAATGGCGCAGAACGCAGCTGTGCGACGCAAGACGATGCTCAAGGTTTTTGCGGGCTGGGACATTCGCTGCCTTCCTCGATGACTACGGATTCTGCGGGGGAGGCGGTTGCGCCGAATTGGAGTTTTGCTGCTGCGCCTGATAGCGCTTCAGCGCTTGCTGCGAACTCTCCGCCTCCTGGTCCTTGAGCTTCTGGAACGTGGCCATGGCTTTTTGCGCTTCCTCCATCCGATGGAGACGCCGGTAAACAATGCCCAGCTGATACCAGGATTGCTCGACGACGTCCGGGTCCGATCCGGCAGCGGAGGTGGCGCGCTCGAAATGTGCAGCGGCAGCTTCATCGTTGCCGAGTTGCATTTCCGCGCGGCCGAGGTTGTAATCGGAATTCTGCAGGTCCGGCCTCACCCGCAACGCGCCTTCGATCAGCGATTTCCCCCGCGCCGGATCTCCCATCTCAAGGACGAGTACGCCCAACTTGTATTGCGCAGTCATATTCTGCGGATCGATCTCGAGTTCCTTCAGATAGGCTTGCTGGGCCTCCTCCATCTTGCCCGCCAGACGATATTCCGTGCCCAGCTGTTCATGGAGGCGGGGTTCGTTCGGAGCGAGCTTGATAGCCGCCACATATTCGGCTATTGCGTCGATATGACGATCGGCACTGGCGTTGGCCTCCGCCAGAAGCTCGGGGATACGCCACGATTTAGGGTCTGCTTTGAACATCCGGGCATAACTTTCGTTGGAGACGAAAAGGTGCGCCCGGCCACGGTGGTAGAGGATATCCACGTTTTCGGGCGCAAGTTTTGCGGCCTTATCCAACGCGTCCGCGGCGGCCTCTCCGTCGCCGTTTTCGAGCTCAACCACGCCCAACCACATCCACGCGTTCGCATCCTTGGGGTAGCCGGCTGTTTCTTTTCGTAGCGACGCGATGGCGTCATCCAGGCGGTTGGAGCGGAATTCCGCGATTCCCAGAAAGAGGCTTGCGGCGCGCAGCCGGGGTTTCAACTCGAGGGCCTTCCGAAGGCTGACGATCGCGTCAGCGTGGCGGCCCTGCTCCTCGCGCACCAGCCCGAGATTCAGATAGGCCTCGGCGAACTGCGGAGCGTCTTTCACGATGGATGCGAAGCCGTCACCCGCCTGATCCAGATTCCCGGTACGCATGGCTTCGGTAGCCCGTTGAAACCGCTCCGTAATCGTAGGGCTCGTCTGTGCGGTTTGACTGTGGGCAATCTCCATAGGGGCGAGCAAAAACAAAATCGGGGACACGATGAGTGGCATCCGCCGGACAAACCCAGAAACACGGTTAGAATCACGCGGAAAAGCACAGGGAATGCCTTGCGTCCAGTTCACAGCTCGATGGTACACCATCCCACGAAAATGGTAGCACCTTGCGACCCTTCCTAAAAAAGTCCTCCTACCGCGGTGTGGAGCGGCAGGAGGAGAGGATTGCGGCGAAGTGCGTCAAACTTCAGAACTGGTAGCGCAACGTCAACTGAATTTGGCGAACCGGGCTTACAACGTTAAAGCCACCACCCCCGGAAACGCCAAGGGTACTGTCTGTAAGGCCGCCGTCACGCGTACCAAAAACATGGCGGTTAAAAGCGTTTGGAATATCAACCTTAAAAATAATGGACTGCCTTTCGTTTATGGCGGTGCGTTTTAGGATGGCAAAGTCCTCGTTGAAGTATGGTTGACTTCGAACGTTGCCCAGGATTAAGGGAGCGTCGCCATAGGCGTACCCGCGCTGGGCCACAAGTGACGGGGCGTTCGGATCGATGAAGGCAGCACAGTTGAAGTAGTTATTCGTGCTGTTCGCGAGAAAGGTCCCGTTGGCCTGCTCCGTGCAGCCGCTATTGGCACCGAAGGGATTAAAGGAGCCATGGTTGGGCGCCAGGAGCGGTTGACCGGGAACAAGGCTGTAACGGAATGCTCCATCCGTAAACGGAGCCGAGGGCGCATTCGTACTCAAGATGGTTGGTGTGCCGCTCTGATAACGCTGCACGCCTCCGATTTGCCACCCTCCTAGAACCTTGCTGGCAACGCCGTGATTCAGATACTTTTTACCGGGCCCGGCAGGCAGCTCGTATATATAACTGAGAACCAGCATGTGGGGGGTGTCCTGGAAACTGTAGGACTTCTGAGATTTGGGGTTAAACGGATCCTGAGCCGCGAACTCGCCGGACTGGAACCCTGAAAAGACGGGGATGGCGCTGTCCGCGTTGGTCAAGGTCTTTGAGAAGGTGTAGGAGGCCAAGAGGTTCAGACCATTTCGGAAGCGACGTTCCAGTTTTGCTTGGAAGGCGTTGTATGTGGAGACTCCCAGATTTTCGAGACACGAGCACATACTATTGTTGCTGCCGCCGATGTCCAGGTACTGAGGGTAGGGGCGAAGCAACTGGCCAACTAAGGCGTTTGAACCATAGAGCGGGACAAACCAGCTCGGCACCGTTACTCCCAAACTGCTAAGAACGGTCTGGCCAGCGGGAGAAGTGACGGAGTCTGTGAGGGCGGTACCGAGATCGTAGAATTTCGGGTTGAGGGCATTGACCTGAGCAATGTTGGTGTGAAGATAGTCTCCTTTGACGCCCACATAACCCACGCTCAGGATGAGGTCTTGCGCCAGTTGCTTTTGAACCTCGAGGCTCCAGTTCTGGTTCCTAGCCGGGCGCCCATAAGAGGGAGCGATGTATCCGACGTTCTGGCCATTCAGGCGCGAAGGGTTGGTGCTATTCACCGGAGGAGCGAAAGTAGGGAAACCGGCAGAGAGTGCCTGGACAGGAGTGAAGTTGTCCAACGAGGTGAACGTGGGTTGGACGACGTTACCATTACTGAATTGAATGGTCCCTGTCGGTAGGTCATCATAGAAAAGTGCCGCATAGTAGATGGCATACCCTCCTCGGATGACAAAATTGCGGATGTGACCGAACATTTCTGTCGGAGCGTAGGCAAATCCCACGCGGGGTCCTACATCCCGGAAGTAGGTTTGGCCCTGATTCGACATTGAGCCGTACTCGAGGGCGCCATTCTCCCCGGGGGCTCCGGGATTGGGGATGTTCAAATTCAGGCTCGACTGGTATCCGTGGTCTTCGTGTCGAGGCGTATCAACATCATAACGAAGTCCTAGATTTAGTGTGAGATCGCGACGTAGCTTGAAGTCGTCTTGGACGTAAGCAGCATAGTAGTACGAGCTCAACCGGGGATTGGCCAAGGTGTCAGACAACTGTGCCTGATTGGGCAGACCGAGAAGGAAACTGGCAAAGGGATCGCCGGTGGAGGGGTTATTGGGAGCGAAGGCGGTTTGAAAGTTGCTGAATCCGTAGTTCGGAGAAGTATCGCCCAGGGCGATGAAAGAATATTGGTAGGCTCTCCACTCAAACCCGAAATCGAAGGAATGGCGGCCTTTGATCCAACGGAGATTCTCTGCCGTGACGAGACTGTTGGGCACATGGCCGTTGAAGCTTTCCGTGCTAAAGCCTTGGTACCCAATTGAGAGGGGACTGCCGCCGAAGCTGATTTGGGGAAATACCAAGCCACTGGCATTGCCGATTCCTAGTGTGGACGGCCAATCGGTGCCATTCACGCTGTCGGCCTTACTGAGATTGTTGAGGCGGTTGAAGCCCACGGTGAAGGTGTTGACTAAGTTCGGTGAAATGGTGTAATCCCAGCCACCGCGCAGGTAATGAGTAAAATTGGAATTGTTGAAATTAGGATTCAAAACCCCCGGCAGCGTGTTAGCTCCGGCCGGAGTACCCTGATCGCGGCTGCTGTAGGAAAAGAAGAATTTGTTCTTGACTCCCCAATTCTCGTCGATGCGGAAGCTCATGGTCGTATCGCGGTTTTGCTGGCTGGAGAGGAAAACGAAGTTGTTCTGCAGACCCAGGTTGTTCGTGCCTGGCAGGTTGGGAGTCACCGTCAGATAACTGAGAATCTTTTTTGCGACCGGGTCAAACATCCCGGGGGGGATAATGTTTCCCGGGAAGGCGGTGCGACCACCTACGAATCCGGTCGGACAGGAAGTGGTTAATGGGTTAAAAATCTGCCCCGTCAGAACCGGGGTATTGTCACACGGGTTGAGGACTGGCGCGTTTGTAGTGGGATTTACGAGGGGCGGCCCCAACAAGGCGGAGAAATTGCCATTTTCAATCTCCGTCTGAGTCGGCAAGGTCGTTACACTGGTAGTGCCCGGATTGTTGCGATACTGCTCCCAAGAGAAGAAGAAAAACGTTTTCTGGCGACCGTCGTACAGCTTCGGGATGCGGACCGGGCCGCCCAGACTACCACCGAAGTCATTTTGATGATCCGCCGGCCGGGGAGCTCCATGCAGATTGTTGTCCCAGGAATTGGCATCCAAGGCCGTATTGCGGAACAAATCGAAAGCTGTGCCGTGGTAGTCATTTGTTCCGGACTTGGTGGCGAAACTCTCGATACCGCCCGAAGTCCTGCCGTACTCAGAGCTAAAAGTGGAAGTCAGGACCTTGAATTCGCTCAATACTTCAACGGAGGGCGCGGTCTGGTCGAATGCCGAGCCACTATCCGAGCGCGTGGTGCTTACACCATCGAGCAGAACTTCCGTGCCAAAATTCTGGCCTCCACTTAATTTCGACTCAAAAATGCCCGACGATACGCTGCCATTTTGGTTGGTGCCTGGTCCCTGCGTTCCAGGAGCCAGAAACACAAACGTCTCCGGTGATCGGAGGAAGCTTTGGCCGGTCGCACTCAACGACAAGGGCAATTCCAAAATCTCTTTGGACCCGATCACTGTACCCATCTCGGATGTTTCGGTCTGAATTCGTGGTGCGTCGGCGACAACCGTCATCGTTTCCTGCACACCTCCAGGTTGCAATGTAATGTCAAGCGAAGAAGTGGAATTGATCTGTACTTCGACGCCCGTCAAAGTGGAAACCTTGAAACCCTTTGCGGTCACGGTGATGTCATAGTGTCCTAAAACAAGGTCCGAAAAACGGTAGGCGCCCGTAGCGGTGGAAACCGTGGTGTAGACGCTGTGAGTCTCGATACCCTTGGCCTGGACTTGTGCGTCGGCGACAGCTCCGCCCGAGCTATCCAGAATGGAACCCGCAATAGCTCCATTGTTCGTCTGCGCTCGAGCTGTTATTCCGGAGAATGTAAGAAAAAGGCTAAAGGAAAGAAATCTCAGCAAGGACACATTGAATCGCATTTCCACCCCCCAAAAAAGGCACCGACCACCGAACAAACCCCTACTTCGCCGGTGATCGAATCTCAAACAGCAGTTCGCCTTCCAAGCGAACCATTGAAATTCCCGCTGTCCGTCACATCATCGGCAAAAACGCCGATGAGTCCCTTTATGGAATCGGTTTCAGAAACCGGTTGCTTGCTACTCCCTTTATCAATTCTGTCCGAGGCTTGTCAAGTTCTTTTTATTTTCTGAATCTTGTTTTTCGATGCTCGTAGTCTGGGCCCCCAAATCATGATAGGTTGGGCGCGCGAGTGACCATCGTCGGGGGAAGCACTCCAGCGCTGCCCATCGCCTGGACAGGATTGCTCCCGCAGCGTCACCTTGGCAGCAGAGACTATTTTCGCGGAGGAAAACGCATGGGCCACACAATGAGGGAAGTGGCCAAACGCGCCGGAGTCTCTCCCGCTACGGTCTCCCGCGTCCTCAATAAGACCCCGTACATCTCTGTGGAGACCGAGAGGCGCGTTTTAGAAGTCGTCGGGCAAATGAAATACTTCAAGAATGTACATGCCCGCCGGTTGGCCACCGGCCGGAGCGATTTGTTCGGGCTGGTGATTTCGGAGATCGCCAACCCGTATTTCCCCGAAATCATTCGTGGATTCCAGGCTGCCGCCTGGGATCGCGGGTTCGACGTCCTTCTTTGCAACACCCAATACGACCAGGCCCGTACGAAATCCATCATGCGCAAGCTGATCGAAAGTGACGTCCGCGGCGTGGCGGTGATGACCTCTTCGATCGACAAGAGCACGGCTGCGGAACTCATCGACGCGGGAATTGGCGTGGTGTTCTGCAACGTGAGCCCGGCCGAGAAGCTGGTGAGCACCATTTCGATAGACTATCAGCGGGGTATCGAGCAGGCCATCGAGCATATCGTAGGACTCGGTCACCGCCGCGCCGCGGTCATTGCTGGGCCGGACGATAACCGGACGGCCATTACAATCAAGGACGCGCTGGTTGCCGGATTGCAAAAGAGGGTCCTCATTCCATTAACAGTGATCAGCAGTAACTACCGCATCGATGCTGGAGCCTCAGCGGTTCGAGCCGTTCTTACAACGCCGGATAAGCCCACGGCGATCTTCTGCGGCAGCGATCTTATCGCCCTGGGCGCCATGAGCGCTCTCGAAGAGGCGGGTGCGCGGATTCCGGAAGACATCTCCGTTATCGGCATCGACGACATCTCCTTTGCTTTCCTGGCACGCCCGCCGCTGACCACCATCCGAGTTCCCCGTGAGCGGGTGGGCGCGACCGCCTTCGAGGCATTGGATCGGATGCTGAAACTGAAACGGCGAAAAGGTGCGGACTACTATCTGGAAACAGAACTCGTCGTTCGCAGGTCGACCACGACTGCTCGGTAGAGCCGTATTAAACGGATGTACAAGAGCGCGGCAGTGAGGCGAGCCGGGCCAGACTGGATCCGTCGCAAGATTGGCCTCAAATTGGTCTGCGACAAAGGAAAAATGCAGAGAACTAATCCAATCGCCTGCCTTCTGAGGAGTTAAGATCTTTTTGCCCGCAGCAGATTTCTAAGAGAAAAGAACTTGACGGCGAGGAGAGGCAGAGCATACAAAAGGGGAGTGTGAAACCGGTTTCAGCAGGCGGTTTCATGCCTTCCAGATTTCGCAGGATTACTCCGAGCGAGTTGCATCGACCTCATGACCTAACGCCAAAGGAGTTTGCGGTATGACTAAGTCTAATTACTCGCGCCGTGAGTTCTTGCAGAAGAGTGCAGGAATAACCGGAGCTTCGCTGGTCGGCGGTTCAGTCCTGCTTGAACCCGATCCTTTGGTCGCTTGGTCTCGGTTGAGTGGGGCGAGCGACAGAGTTCGCTTTGGAATTGTGGGAGTCGGCATGGAGGGCACCGGACTGCTGACGACTGCCGTTGCGCTACCGGGCGTGGAGTGTGTAGCTGCGTGCGATCTGTACGACGGGCGTCACGAGTTAGCGAAAGAAATTGCGGGAGCATCGATTCGAACGACGCGCCGGTACAAAGAGCTGCTCGACGACAAGACAATCGACGCCATCATCGTTGCTGTGCCGGACCACTGGCACAAACAGATTGTGGTGGATGCAGTGGGCGCGGGCAAGGACGTGTATTGCGAAAAGCCGATGTCACACAGCGCGGCGGACGGCGTGGAAATGGTGGAGGCGGCGAAAAAAACCGATCGTATTGTTCAGGCAGGAGCGCAACGCACCAGTTCGGTGCTGTGTGCGAAGGCCAAGGAGCTGTTCGCGGGCGGCGCGATAGGAGAGCTGAGCTTGGTTGAAATGACCTATGGACGCAATGATCCCACGGGAGCGTGGGAGTATCCGCCACCGGCCGATCTGTCTCACGAGAATCTGGACTGGGACACTTGGCTGGGGACCGCTCCGAAGAAACCGTTTGATCCTTACACGTTCGCGCGCTGGCGCTGCTGGAGAGAATATGGCACAGGCGTTGCGGGCGATCTCATGGTGCACCTGATCAGCGGCATGCAATTTGTTCTTGGAATCAATGAACCTCCCAAACGAGCGTCGGCTTTTGGTGGTATTTACCGTTGGAAGGATGGACGCAACATGCCGGACGTGCATCCCGTTCTGTTTGAGTATGGCAGCATTCCTATGTACATGCGATTGACGCTGGGAACGGAATCGTCAGAAGTGACGCGTTTCATGGGCTCGAAGGGGATTCTGGAGCTCACGGAATTTGGTCTCACGCACACGCCCCAGGCAGGGATCGATCTTGCCCCCAGCTACTACTGCTACGGGCTGCCGAGCCGGCTACGGAATCCGTACTTCAAAAAATGGCACGAAGAGCATGATCCGAAGCCAGGGCAAGAGCCGGCGCCGGAGAGTGTCAGCTTCAAAGGCGACGATTACGACGACCTGCGCCCGCATCTGTGGAAGTTTTTCCAGGCGGTGCGGTCGCGCGAGCCAGTGGTTCAGGATGTGGTGTTCGGGCACCATGCGGCGCTGGCATGCCATATGGCGAATGAGTCGTACTACCGCAAGGGCCCAGTGTATTGGGACGCCAGCTCGAAGACCATCAAGTCCTAGCCGCGACGATTACTGGCTGCAAAGAATTAAGGAGACGCACTTCGATGAAGCTGCAACGAATCGCATTCATTTCAACGGCAGCCATTGTGACGCTGGGTGCGTGGGCGCGGACGAGCGACAGGGGCTACGAAACGGTCGCGTCTTCTGACGACACGCAATCGGTGAGGGCATTTCTCGGACGCTGGGACTTGACGTTGAAATCGCTGGATCGCGAATACCCATCCTGGCTCGAGCTAAGTGGGGGAAATGGCCAGTTGAAAGCGCAAATGGTAGGACGGTGGGGAAATGCGCGTCCGCTTCCGAAGGCGGAAATAGCGAAGGGGCACCTTGCGTTTGTTTCGCCGAAGGAGGAAGAGGGCGCGCAGGCCGACTTGGTTTTCGATGGGACCTTGGCCGGAAGAAACTTATCGGGGACCGTGAATGGGCCGGACGGCAAGACGTGGCAGTGGACCGGAGAGCGAGCGCCGTCGCTGAAGAGAAGCCACATGCCGAAATGGGGAAAGCCCAGCGAGCTGTTCAACGGAAAGGATCTTACCGGTTGGCGAACAGACAAGCCAAATGCCTCCCCCGCCTGGAAAGTGGAAAACGGCAGCTTAATCACGCCGGGGAATGGCCCGGAGTTGATCCATGACGGCAAGTTCGAAGACTTCAAGCTGCATGTGGAATTCAATTGCGGAGAAAACTCGAACAGTGGCGTATATTTGCGTGGCAGGTACGAAGTTCAGATCGAAACCGATTCCATCGAGGAACCACCGAGTCACCACACGGGCGGGGTATACGGTTTCTTGGCCCCAACACCGGAACTACCGCGCAAGCCTGGAGAATGGCAGAGCTTCGACATCACGCTTCTGGGACGGTGGATCACCGTCGTTCAAAACGGCCAGACCATCATCGACAATAAGGAAATCCCTGGCATCACGGGTGGCGCCCTGGACAGCCACGAAGAATTGCCCGGGCCCATTTATCTTCAAGGAAGTGAAAAAGGGCACGTATCCTATCGCAGCATCGTTATCACGCCAACGGAGAAGTAACACTTACCAGCACACGGCACACGGCCAATGAGTCACTTCTTGAACGACATTCTTCGACAACCGAACACGTTGAAACATACGATCGACTTTCTTTCGGGAGCGGGCCGACCCGCTCTGGACGCGGCGACGGCCGCAATCCGCGGGGCTCGCCATGTCTACATGACTGGAATCGGCAGCAGCTGGCACGCAGCTTTGACCGCTGGCCCGTTGTTTCACCTTGGCGCATGCCCGGTCCACATGCCCGACATGGCTGAGTTGTTGGAGTTTGCTACTATTCCGTCTGATTCAGCAATCATCGTGATTTCGCGCAGCGGCCGCAGCGTGGAAGTTGTCCATTTGCTCACCAAAGTTCGCAACCGCGGCATGACCGTCATCGGCATCACCAATTCAGGAGATGGGCCGCTCACAAAAGAAGCGCAAATTTCCATTGTGGTTCCCACGGAGCTAGATCACGCGATTTCCGTCAATACCTACTCAACTCTAGCGGCCACCGCCGGGATTCTCGCGAGTTCCGTTGTTGGCTCCTGGAATTCCACTCTTCGAATCTCGCTCTCTCGCGCTGTCGAAGAGACCGCCGCGGCTATTCCGGCCTGGCAAACGCAGATTGCGGAAACGCCTTGGCTTACGCCAGGAGCCGTTTATTACTTTTTGGCTCGTGGTTCCAGTCTGGGGACTTGCCAAGAAGCCAGACTCCTTTGGGAGGAAGGCGTCAAATCGCCCGCGACCGCCCTAGGCACAAGCACTTTCAGGCATGGTCCTCAGGAAATGGTTACTCGGGATGCGCGTTTTGGGATGTGGATTGATGGGGAGCATATGCGTCCGCAGGACCTAGCCGTGGCCCGGGATCTTGGGAAACTGGGGGCTCGCGTGATGTTGATCGGCCGAGATCTGCCACAGGATGCGGGGGATCTTGTGTTCCAGGTTCCGGCCACGCCGCCCGGCTGGCAATTTCTGATCGACATCATCCCAGCGCAACTTGCAGCCGAACGGCTGGCGCGGCTTTCCGGAGTAGATTGCGATTCTTTTCGTTTTTGTTCCTTCATTGTCGAAAACGAGTATGGCCTGTTACGCGAAGAAGCGGGAAGCTTGGCGGATCAGAAGTAGTGCCGCGAACTTGCGGCCCGTTAAACAGAGGGAGTTGAGATCTAGAAGGGAAAATCGTGATTGGCGCTGTTGATATCGGTGGAACGAAGATAGCGGTGGGCATTGTAGATGAATCCGGGAAGGTCTTGTCCAAGCTGGAGTCTCCGACCGACGCCCATCGTGGCTACGCAAACGGGCTGGAGCGAATGATCGGCATGCTGCGAGATACGGCGCGGGATGCCAGCTCCGAAATCTCCGGCATCGGCATTGGATCCACCGGTATGGTGTACCCAATCAGCGGTGCATTTGGCGACGTTGATTTTCTCCCGGGATGGCGAGGGAATAACCCAGTGGAAGATCTGGCGCGGGCGTTCAACGTGACCGTGGCCCTGGAAAACGACGCAGATGCTTCGGCCCTCGGGGAGGCAAGTTGGGGCGCTGGAAAAGGCAAGTCGCGATTGGTCTACGTGACGGTCGGTACGGGCATCGGTGGTGGAATCATCTTGGATGGGCAGCTTTACCGCGGCGCGGATATGGCTCATCCCGAGATTGGTCACCATGTCATCGACCCATCAGGGCCCCATTGTTCTTGCGGTTTTCGGGGATGTTGGGAATCGCTGGCCACCGGTCCCGCCTTGGCGGTGTGGTTCAAAAGCAATGCAGCAGCCGAGCGGCGATATTCTAAAGATCTCACTGCGAAACAGATTTGCCAACTTGCGAGGCAGGGAGACGAGTTGGCTCGCCACGCGGTCGAGCGCGAAGCCAATTACCTCGGTCTCGGTCTGGCTAATCTGATCAATCTCTTTGTGCCAGATGTGATCGTTTTAAGTGGCAGCGTGATGAAGAGCGCGGCGCTTTTTCTTGACCGCATCCGGAAGGTAATCAGCCAGGGTTGCCGATTCGTTCCGTTTGAAAAGACGGAACTCGTTCTTGCTTCCCTGGGAGAGGACGCCAATCTCATCGGTGCTGCACGGGTTTGGCACTATCGGTTTAGGCAGGTAGCCGAGCGGGCCTCCTGATTTATCACCTCAGCCGACCGACATTTGCGAGACATATTCGATCAATCCCGCACGTCCCCGAGCACGCCGCATTCACCGGGTAGAGCGTCGCGAAGTTGGAACGCACTTCGTTGAAGGATGAGGAGAAAGGCAATTCATGGCGAGAAGCCGCTACACGGTCGGCTTGGTCTTTCTCACTTCCTGCGTCCCGCTGAGTGAATACGACGGCTTAGAAAACCGCCGCCCCACTTCCATGCGGGTCCCCTCGGGAACCACAGTTGATGTAAAAAATGCTGAACTCAGACCGTTTTTTTTTAAACCTCGGCAGACGGATCATCCGTGACATTTTTCTGACAGCACGTTGCACTCCTCCAGAGGAGAGAACTGAAAACGCTTACTAGGCAACATGTTGGAGCTCACTTTTGCTTTTCCTTTTAGCGAGCATTCGGTCGAAAGCCAAATGCTCTACCCAAACTCTCTAATTGCTTGAAGACCCCCTAAAAGGTGGTCGGGGCGAAAGGATTTGAACCTTCGACCTCCTGGTCCCGAACCAGTGAATCAAGAAACTCTAAGTGCTTTATCTGGCGTCGCTTAGGGACAAGGACCCCGACTTTCTTCCCCTCTTAATTGTACGTAAGTTGTACCTAAAACCGTGCGAGGGATCTGTCACTCACTCGATCGCCCTAAGCCTCCGCAACTGGCCGCAGTTTGTGCCATCCGGTGAACGCGAGATGGAAAAGCAGGTTCGTGGGCAGCATCAGCGATAGATAGACAGTCTATCAAGGCCAGCTAACCAATACGCTGAACAACTTACACAGCGACCGGGACCGCCGTCTAAACGCGGCGAAATACGTATAAGACGAAGTTTCAACGGTACGGAGAGCGGTACGGACCGTTTCACGCCAAAGTCGAATCCACCAACTCTTCCACACAAACCTCGATCTCGAAGTGCTCTCGGGCGAATTGAGCCGTCGATAGCCCGTATTCCAATCAAACGACGTTCCGCCCATTTGTGTACCTATTTTGGTGAAGAACGGTCTTCACTCTTAAGATTCGTCGGTATGTAGTTTAGTTCCTCGAGCATGGGCGCGAATGATTCAGCGACCTTCCACAGATGTGCTTCATATTCCTCCAGGACCTCAATGGTAGGTGTGGCCACAAGTAAAGGAGTTATCTTGAACAGCTCGTCGAAATGCCAGTCCAGGCTGGATAGTGTGAAATCTGTACGACTGGCCATCCACGTAAGAGAAAAGTGCTGGGTCATTCTCTCTAGAATACTTAACAGTAAGATCTCGCTGGTAGCCGCGGAATCGAAGGTATCGAAGAGCTGCGGGGGGATGCGTATTCTTGACCAGTGTGAACGATGCCTCCGGAACGCTTGACGCCGGAGACGGATAGAAGGAAATACCCGGCTCATATTTCTTCTCCAGGAGGGACCAAAGAATGGCGAAGATACAACACGCAATATCGAAAATAAGAAGTCGATCGCCCAGATTGACTACGGGGCCGGCGATACGTCCGATAGGATCGTAGCCCCATAGTATCTGCCCGACGCAATATCTGGCGGCAAACTCGTCGGCGTGCATCTCGATTCCTTGGAGTATCTCAGCCCGCGAATACTCCATTTCCTTGGCCAACGGACCTTTGATGCGGTCCGCCGATACCTCGTTTAGCTGCATCATGTGAAGATTTCGCGATGCAAAACTCACGTGTCCGCACAGCGCGTGCGCCCATTCATGGACCCAGATCAGCCGAATCAAGTCGTAGAAGAGCGCGTATTCGCCGAGATCCAGTTGCGCGGATGCGGTGTCGGCTGAGGGCCACGATGACACGATTTCCAGGGCCTCCGATTCTGATATGGATGTTTCCTCGGCCATCAGCCGCCTGAGCGTTTCGTCCGGCTGGTGCTTTGCACCAGGTCCATGAGGCGGTCCATGAAACCAAGGTCCAAGATCAAGAATGGGTCCGATCCGGTTGCAGATTCCTACGAGCCGCCAAAACGTCGCTGTGGCAAATTATTCGCGCCACATAGCAAACGCTCGGGAGAGTTTCAGCCTCTCGGGAACAGGAATATCGCTCGTGTTCATGTGGGTTTTTGTGATTCTTGTTCCCGCGGCAGAACGCAGTCACAGTCTGCCTGCTACTCTCCCGCTCGGAAACCGGCCTTCGCTAATTCGCCCACGCCTTCTTTCTACGCTGCGTCGTGGCAACATTGCTACGCCGCGCAATTTTTCACAAGATGCGGTTCGTTTAGCGCTCACGACTGGACCGTGGACGGGAACAGCCTTCCTCTGCCCAGGGCGCGTTGTTGCGATGGCTGTTCTTGGCATTTATTGCACAACAAGAGTTAGTTGCTGCGAGTGTGCAAGGGAACCAGCGGTACCCGTCACGGTGATTGTGTATTTCCCAGCGGGCGTACCAACTTGAGGAGGTGCGGTTGCACTGCTGCCGCCACCACATGACCACAACAGACCGAGCGCTAAAATAAAAACCCACGTGGCTGCCAACGCGCTATGTCTTCTGCCACGAAAACGAGCGAAGAACAAATAACACGGAATGAAGATCGTACAAATCATGCCTAGTCCTTCCACGCACGGTGGCCAGTGGATTTTTTCACCCAGCGATGCGGTGGTCGCGGCTATCGTCGAAATCGTGAGCGCCGACTGAGCAGAATTCGTACCCAGCGTTACTGAACTCTGGCTGAATTTGCAAGCCGATCCTTGAGGGAGGGAGGAACATGATAGGGATACGGCGGAATTGAATGTTCCTCCGAGCGGGCTCAGGGTCACACCATATGACGCGGACCCACCAGCGGCTACCGTCGAACTGGTCGGAGACGTTACGAGTGCAAAATCATTTCCCTCTCCGTTAAGCATGACGGTTTGAGGGCTGCCCATTCCAGCATAGGCTACGGAAAGCACTCCACTCCTCGGACCTGCTCCAGTCGGCGCGAACGTCACATTGATCGTGCAATTTACCACTACGCTTGCACCGGTAGGGCAATTGTTCGTTTGCTGGAAGTCGGAGTTAATCGAGATTCCGTTGATAGTCACACTCGCTATCCCGACACTCGTAACATGTACTAATTGCGAGGCACTTGTCGTAGTCACGGCCTGGTTCGCAAAAATTAGCTGTGCAGGAGCCACCATTAGTACCGACGAACCGGGGCCGCCGGTTCCCGTCAGACCAACTTGCTGTGGACTACTAAGAGCATTGTCCGATACTTGGACAGCGCCCTCCACAACCCCTGTGGTAGTCGGCGTGAATGAGACCTGAATCGTGCAAGATCCTCCGACCGCGATTGGGGAATTACAATTGTTGGTCTGAACAAAGTCATTCACGGTGGTCGTGACCCCTGAGATGTTAAGCGGGGCCGTGCCAGTATTCGTGAGCGTGACCGATTGGGGCGGGCTCGTCGTGCCGACCGTTTGGTTTGCAAAATTCAGATAGTAAGAGCTGAAGCCCACCGTAGGACCTGTTCCGGCTCCAGTAATAAGGACAGACTGCGGACTATCGCTTCCGGTGTCGTTGACAGAAAGGACGGATGAATACGCCCCTATGAGTGGGGGAGAAAACGCGAGCATGATAGTACATGAAGCGTTCGCAGCGAGCGTAGTCCCCGTACACGCGTCACTCTTGAGAGCAAAGTACTGTGGGGCATTGCCGCCCTGCGTCAAAGAGCCGACGGTCAATGATGCCTGCCCGGTGTTCGTAATCGTCAGAGACTGAGAAGCGCTTGTCGTACCGGGGCTTTGAAGTCCAAACGCGAGCGTCGGCGGAGTAAAAACGATCGGCGAACCGTATCCGATCAAAGAGACTAGAAAGGGAGCATTGGCAGCAGAGTTGTTTAATTGCAAGTTGGCTTGTCTGACACCGGCAGCAGAGGGCTTGAATATGACAGAAATCGTGCAGCTTCCGGCGGATTGCACAACCGAATTCGCACACCCGTCGCTCGGCGTAATGAACTCTGCGGCATTCATTCCCAAAAGTGCATCAGAATTAAAGGAAATTGCACTAGACGAGTTATTTGTAAACGTTAGATTCTGGGTAGCCGAAGCGATACCAAGGCCTTGGCGTTGGAAAGTCCCGAGGGGCGCTGGTCCAAAGACGAGTCGCTGTGGTGTGATGGAAACATCGCCAGCGATCTTAATGACGAATGAGTTGATCGCGACGTCTGTCTTCAGTGCCGCTTGATATGGATTGACTACCTCGAAATCGATGGATGTCGTTACTCCCGTGACGTAAATAGATCCAGAGGGATCGACCGCAATACTATTTCCGGTCTCGAAACCGGTATCCCCCAGGTAGGTTGAAAACAAAAACTTGGACCCGTCAGCACTCACGACGGTTACAAATGCATCGGAGCAGTTGTATGCACACAAGGTCCCGCCACTGTAAATCGGCTGAATAGCATTAACAGTTGGAAAGTCTGCAGACTGCGTGCGCCCGGTAACGTACGCGTTGCCTACGGCATCTAGAGCAATGCCTGTTCCTTGATCCACATCCGAGCCACCCAACAAGATTGAGTAAACTAAAGTTGCGCCGCTGGGATCGAGCTTGGAAACAAATGCGTCATCATTTTTGAACTGGGTCTGCATTGGACCTGCAGTGGGGAACGGTTCAAGCGTAAATCCAGCAATGTAGGCATTGTCTGAGGCATCGACTGCAATTCCAAGTCCTTGTCCGGCACCGAAAAGAGTCGAGTACATCAGCTGGCCGCCGCTCGCGCTTAACTTGACCGCGAAGGCTTGGAGAGCCGCACCTGGTGGTTGAAGGACAGTGGTTTCCGGGAAATTTGTAGACCCTGTGACCCCAGTAATGTACGCGTTATCGGACGTGTCGAGGGCAATTGCGAAGGCTTGGTCGTTTCCGTTCCCCCCGATCAAACTTGAATAAACCAGGGCTGAACCAGTCGGGTTCATTTTCGTTATGAACACGCCCAAAGTCGCCGTCGGGTCAACATTACGGTATGCTCCGGGCGTGGTGGAGAACGCAGGTGGGTAGGCGTCGCCGGCCAAATAAACGTTTCCGCCTGCGTCGAGAGCGATCCCGAAGGGCGTACTAAGAACATTGTTGCTGTTGCCCGTCAAGTAAGTCGAAAAAATTAGCGAAGACCCGGTTGGATCCAGCTTCGCCACCCACCCATCAGTGCAATTGCCGCACAGACCGACAGTACCTCCTCCTGGGGCGGGCAAATAAGCCCCTGGGGTAGTGGGGAAATTCAGATCATTTGTTTGCCCCGTAATGTACGCGTTACCGGACGCGTCTACTGCAATCGCATTTCCTCTGTCCACGTGGCCGGGCGCAGTGCCTGCGAGATAGGTCGAATAGACTAGATGAGAGCCCGAGGCGTCGAACTTTGCAACGAAAGCCTCCAAGAAACCACTTTTGTTCGACTGCGACGGCAACGGATTCACGAGAGGAAAGTCGTTGGACTGCGCCGTACCGATGACGTAGATGTTTCCCAATCCGTCGACGCGGACCTGAGCCGCCTCATCGTCGATGCTTCCGCCCAGGTAGGTGGAGTAGACCAACACTGGATCGACGACAAGTGGACGAGTTCGATCGAAATCGCCGATTTTGAAGTTAACCTCTCTGTTCCTCGACAAGATGAATCGGCCGCTTATAACGCGCCGGTTCCCATCCAACTCTTGATAGATTGCCGGTTTCTTCAATCGCACTTCACCCTCGGGCAGCTTGAACAAAAGGTCTCCGACTCCGTCGATCGCTGGCTCAGCCCCTTGCACGGAAAAACGAATTTGCTCTGGGTCGGCTCCCGGCTGAACAATCCAATCAAACTCCGGCTCACTGTTCTCGCCGTGGCAAATTAGGTTCACGCCAGGATAAAGGTTTCTGTACTCCACACGAGAATAGTTGGCAATCCTCGGCTGCCAGTGGCTCGGGTCGGCACCGCGAAAATAATTGCTGATCGACTGCAACTTTCCACCACCTACGATATCCGGCTTTCCCGCGCCGACGAAGACCAAGGACGCTCTTGCCGGAGTACGAGAGATTTGGGCGGCTTGAGAGTAGGAACGCTGATCGGGTTGCCCGAACGGGCTCACGACCAATGCAGTTTGTGACAAGAATAGTGAGTAGTTCTTGGTACGCGCAGCAAATTTAGTAGGTTCAGGAAATTGGCCTTCGTTAGGTTCGAAGCGAAGCGAATTAGCGCCCAGGGCTGATATTTTACCAGCTTTTGTCAGAGGGCCGAAGCTGTCAGGAGGGGACAAAGCCATAATCCGTTTCGACGCGATGCCTGAATCAAACGCAAAAGACAGCAGGATCCCGATGCTAAACAGCGTTGAGAAACCGATCACAAGGTGCAAGCGTCTCACAAATCTCCGTTCTACTTCCTGGCACCGAAAGGAGGGGGCGGGAGAAAGTTCCTGGTACGCGGGACGTGACGGCGCTTGGATTGATAGTGACATCTTTTGAATTGATCTTTACCGCGGCAGATTTTATCAGATGGCTGATTATTGGGTCACCTATCTTGTGAATGTCATCCCGATGACTTACACATCGCCTGCCTATCCTGGCACGGACCGGCCGCGTGGCGGCGCATTTCGAAGACATGACAACCAATGGAGGAGTCCGGCTCGAAAGGTAACCCAGGATCGGGTCCGCCCACGAATGTACCGGCTTTGATAGATCCGTAGTCAGGCTCGGCTGCGCGCACTGTATGCGTACCCCAAAGAGAAGTCGATCCGTCGTTTCATGACCAAGTAAGGCAGCGAACGAAGCGGACGGTACCTCTGCAGACCAAGGAGCTGATCGAGGAACTCAATTACTGCGGGGATGGGGCGAGTACTATAAGCGCGCCCACGTTCGCAAGCTCTTCCAACGTCTCGACGGCTGGATCCTGCGACGCATCTGGTCGCACCGATTCAAGCGTTGGCGCAAAGGTGGCCGGAAACAGTTGCCTACGTCCCAGCTCTACGGCGAGTACGAGCTTGTACGCCTGCTCGGTTTAATTCCTTCTCTTTCCCCTTGGTTTCGTTGAGTCTTCGCGAAAGTTGCATACGGCAAATCCGTCTGTGCAGTTTGGGCGGCGGACGGAGGTCAGCGCCTAACGGCGCGCCTCCTCCGACCCGAACTATCGAACGGGTATCTAGGAAGTGTGCGAGGACTTCCGACGGGTGTGACTTGACCGTGCAAGGCGCCGGACTTGAGCTTGCAGTTTGATTTTCTTCCAAAAAGCCTGATCTTGTACCTAATTTTCCGAAACCAAGACTCGCCGTGTGGTGCACTTCGCACCGTAAGACACTAGATTAAAACAAGAAAGATTGGTTTCGTGCAGGCGATTTGAAAACAGAATGCCTAGCCCTGCACTAGGCGCTCAATGGACTTTCGCATTTTGTAAGTTGCTGTATCTAAAGGATTGGTCGGGGCGAAAGGATTTGAACCTTCGACCTCCTGGTCCCGAACCAGATTCGAAGAATTATTGAGCGTCGTGGAATTTTGTGGGGAATAACTGTTTTCGATGGAATGGTTTGGGAACATCGGTTGAAAGTTGTTGCGTTTTATTGGTTCGAAAGGCTTTCACAGCTACAAAATCGCCTACAACGCGCGCCGATATGCACGTTCAACCGTGAGCGCTGCAAGGGGCGTTCCGACTATGTCGACGCCGCGGACCAGTTTATCGGGCCGCCCATCCGCGTAAACTTTATAGACGATCACGGACAGCACCTGGAAGGCTTGCGGCAGAGAACGTGTCGTCAGCGTGAAACCACCCTGAATGTCGTCGAAATACAATCCGCAAGGCTTGTTCTGTTTTTTAACTTCATCGATGAGCTTTTGCCGCATCTGCGCTTCCGGAACGCTTTGCGAGGAAGTCACAATCAAGTTGCCCTGGCGCCCCGTGGGCATCAAACCGGGCTGATTGCGGCCGTGGCCGTTGGATTCCGCAAAATCCTTGATCGGCATACGCGACACCAGAAAATTCTTCAGCACGCCATTTTCCTGAACTACGCCGCGAGGCCAGTTGCTGAGGAATACCACATCATGGACCCTATTCCTTTACCATAACGATCCGGTTGGCTGGGACGTGTTCCATCTCGCGGACAATGCCGCTAGGAAAAGTAACTTTGAGGTGCTTGACTTGTTTTTGCTGGTCTAAGCCAAAATGCGCTTCTTGAAAATTTTGCGAGAGATACGAGGTTTGCCCGCCGATTTCCTGAGCCTGTTTTTCGCCACCGGCTTCGATCTCAACCTTCGTGCCAAAGCCCGTGCGGTTTGACTTGGTGCAGATTACCCGAACTTTGATCCAGTTTTTCTTATTGCCGCCATCATTGCGCAGCAGCTGCGGCCTACCCTCCTGATTTACGATGAACACGTCCATGTCGCCATCGTTGTCGTAATCGGCGAACGCTGCCCCGCGACCGACGTGAATCTCCTGGAAGGGGTCTCCGCTCATTCCACCAACCTCGTAAAATCCTTCTTCAGAATTCCTCTGCCAGAATAGGAAGTTCTTCATCGGGACCAAATGCCCAGGATTTTTATCGTCTTGAAATGTACTCCCGTTTACGACCAGAAGATCTAACTTACCATCGTTGTCGTAGTCAAAGAACGACGTGCCCCAACCGATGGTCGGCTTGGAGATCTCGCCCAAACCAACCATTTCGGCAACGTCCCCAAAGAACAGCCCACCTGAGTCTCGCGATTTTGCTCCCATGTAGCGGAGATTTTCAAAGAGCGCATTTTCCTGGTAAATCCAGTGGGTTACGAAGATATCCGGGTCGCCGTGGTGAGCCCAGTCTCCGATCGCGATGCCCATGGCTCCGCGAAAGTCTGAGACCCCAGCTTGTCGTGTGATATCCCTGAACGTGCCGTCGTGCTGATTCAGATACAGCTTGCTCCCCCACAGATCGTTCGCGACGTATAGGTCTGGCCAGCCATCCCCGTCGAAGTCGTACCACGCGGCCGAGAGGCTTCTCCCGGTAGGATCGTCAACCCCCGCTTGTTTAGCCACTTCGCTAAAAGTGCCGTCTCCGTTGTTGTGGAGGAGTAGCTTGCGCTCCGGAGGATAAGCAGCAGGATTCAGTGTGAAGGGCACCACCGACGAATATTGCAGCGACTTTTTGTGTAGATCTTCGGAACGGAAATCGTACTTCACATAGCCGCAGACGAACAGATCCACATAGCCATCCCGGTCATAGTCACCCCAGGCCGCCCCCGTCCAAAACCCTCGATATTGGTCAAGACCAGCCTTACTTGTTACATCGGTGAAAGTCCCGTTGCCGTTGTTGTGGTACAGAGCGAGCCGGTCATAGCTCGTTACGAGCAAATCCAAATAACCGTCATTATCGAAATCGGCCCATGCAGCGGCCATGCCCACACCCTTGAAACCTACTCCGGCTTTCTCCGTGACATCAGTAAATGTACCGTTGCCGTTGTTATGGTAGAGCCTGTTGCCGCCAGGCGAATGGGCAAGTTGTTCGGGCGAGTCGGTCAAAGGACCAGCAACGTCGACGACGTAGAGGTCTGGAAAACCGTCGTTATCGTAATCGCCCCACGCCGCACCCGAACCCATATCCTCGGGCAATTGGGTCGAACGTGCGCCGTGAAAGTGCCGAAACCGGATTCCCGCCTTTTCTGTCACATCCTTGAACCGAACGCGCGGATATTCTTCTGGTAGCTTTTTCAGCCTTGCCGATTGGCCACCCGAGATATCGCTATTTGCTAAAAAAAGCGCGAGTCCTAGAGCGCAGCAGACACCAAGGATAAGTGAATTCTTTAGGTCGCATATTTTCGACGTGCATGCTCTTGGCACACGAATCGCCTTGTCCGGAACTCAGTACGGTTCACGAATGGTAGAAAGGCTCGCCTTCGTCACTGCGTTCCCGTCGTGAACGTGGAGTTGAACGCCGTCAGCGATTGGCCTTCGAGGTCGGTGATTCCCGACGTGGCGTTGATTGAGTACTGAGTGGAAGCCGCCAACGACGACGACGGAGTAAAGGTCGCGGTAAGGCCGTCCGCCGAAACCGCGATGGTTCCCGCAATTGGTTGTTGGGTGCTCGAGGGAGCGACGGTAAATGTCGCACTGCCCACGGTCAGCGCATCAACTCGCTTGCTAAACTGCAATTGAATGACGGAACTCCTCAGAACGCCCGTTGCGCCACTTGTTGGACTTACAGTTTGTTCCACCGGTACTGTCAAATCGACCGCCGTTCCTGTCGCGAAGGTCGTGGTCACCGGAGCTGCTAAGGAATTGCCACTGACATCCTGGATTCCTGTGACAGTGACCGTGTAGGTCGCGCTCGTGCTGAGGGGTACGATGGGAACGAGAATCAGGTTCTGATTCGCGTTACTCAGCACGCGGGCAACGGTAACATTTCCGCCCGGGCTACTGAGCGTCACCTGGTTGATCGTGAGCGCATCGATTGGCTCGTTGAATTGAATCAATACTTGCGCATTGATAGGCACTCCGGTCAAAGTGTTTGGAGGACTCACGCCAAGTACCTGTGGCTGAGTGGTGTTTGAAGTGGTTCCCGTCGTGAAGGAGAAGTTCGGTGGACCACCGTTTGAGAGCAGGCCATTCCCCACTAGGTCCGTTAGTACTTGGTTCCCAAAATTAACGTCGTACAAACGGCTTGGCGCGAGCGCGGCACCGGACACAAAGCTAACGGTCAATCCATCGGTGCTCAAGGAGTAGGCCCCCGTCACCTGCTGGTTCGTCGTGGTGTCCACTAGCATAAGTGCACTGCTGTTGACCGTGCCCGGATCTATTGGTTCGTTCATTCTCGCCTGCACGGGGACGTTCAACGGTACGCCCGTCTCGCCACTAAACGGATTTGTACTCACAACAACGGGAACCAGTACATCCGGTCCGACTCCAGTCGTGAAGTGCGTTGTCTGTGCCGTAATCACATTTCCAACCACATCGGTTATCCCCGAGATCGTCAGGGCCATCACCGTGCTGTCCGGCAACGGCCCGTGTGGAACGAGAAACGCACTCTGATTGTTTGAACTGAAGTTGATGGCGTCGAAGACTTGTGTCGTTCCGCCTCCCGTAAGCTGGACGGTGTTCGCATTGACCGTCAACGGATTGATAGGTTCGTTGAAGACCAGTCGTATTGCCGCATTATCTCCAACGCCGGTGGACCCATTCGGTGGGGAGACGGAGGTGAACCCAGGTTGCGTCGTGTCGGTGCCCGAGCCCGTCGTGAAACCAATCGTGTTGCTGACGAAGGCTAGTCCGTTCGTGCCTTGAATACCGTTCGTCAGATTGAAAAAGTACGTCGTGTTTGCAGCTAGCGCGGAGCTTGGAACGATCTGAACAATCGTGCCTCCGGAAAGCAAACTGACCGTGGTCGATATGGTCGAGGAACCCTGCTTCAGGGTCACGGTGGAGGTGTTTACCGTGGTAGGGTTCAAGGTCTCATTGGAGGCGATATCGATGACCACGTTCGTTGGCACACTAGATGCGCCACTCGCTGGGCTCGTGCTTACAACCGAGGGCGAAATCGCACTGGTGTTAACCGCAGTTGTGAATGACCCTTGGTACGCAGTCAGACTGTTCCCATCGACATCTTGTGCAGTCGTATCCAAGAACACCTGAACCAATGCGCCGTTCGCGAAGGGAGATGACGGTGTGAACTGGATGGTCTGACCGCTGTCAGTCACTTGCGCCGTTCCACTCACGAGGACACCATTTTGTGAGACGTGCAGGGCCCCAGGAATCGTCGCGGCGTTCATGGCTTCATTGACGTACAACACGACGCTCGTGTTCACCGACACGCCCGTTGCCGAGTTGGCCGGCCGTTGAGCGATTACCGATGGATGGGTCGTGTCAAAAGCGGCTGCCGTTGTGAACTGGCTCGTAAAGTTCGCCAACGCATTTCCGTAGAGGTCCAGCACTCCGCCGGTTGCCACGATGGTGATTGTGCTTGAGGCCGGCAGCAACCCCGACGTGCTAAGGGTAACCACGCGGTTGTCAGCAGACCGGCTAATGGAGATCGGAAGCTTTCCCCCGTTCGCCAAGAGTCCGAGGTTTGTCGTGTTGATTGTCGTTGCGTTCAGCGACTCTGAGAAGGTCAATACGACGGTGGCATTCAAACCGATTGAGGTCGCTCCGTTATTTGGTGTCACCATTAAAATTGTCGGCGGATTGGTACTGCCTTCTGCGCCCGTCGTAAACGAACTGGAGAAGGTCGTACTTATCGCGTTCCCAACAAGATCCTTCACTCCATTGGCAAACGCCGCCACAAACACGTTTGTGTTGCCTGGCAATGGGGTGAGCGGGGTAAACGTTACCACCGCTCCGGTAACCGAGTAACTCCCCGCTAGAACAGGACTGAAGGAGCCGTTGGTCGCGATGGCCACGGTGCTGTTGTTCAACGTAGTCGGGTCGATGTTCTTATTGAACGTGATCGTAACTGTAGTGTTCACGGAGACGCCTGTTGTGCCGCTCGTTGGGCTCACAGAGACCACTGACGGAGCAGACGTGTCCGCTGTACCGGAGGTCCCTGTGCTGAAACTGCTCGTGAATGTGGTTAGAGTATTGCCTGCAACATCTGTCACGCCGCTCACCGTTACGGTGTAGCTCGTGCTCACGGTCAGGAGATTCGTGGACGTGAACGTAAGAGCGGTACGGTTGCTACTCAGGGTTACCGTGCCGGGAACGCTGGTTCCTCCAGTCGACAACGTGATCGCATTGCTTCCAACGCTGCCCGGCGCGACCGGTGCACTAACCACCACATCAATGTGAGCATTTACCTGCACTCCCGTTGTCCCATTCGGCGGGCTTACCATGACGACCGTCGGAGCGGCCGTCACCACACCTAAGGCCGTCGTGAACGTCGAACTAAATTGTGCAAGGGTGTGACCCTCGAGATCGGCAATCGCAGTCGTCGCCAGCACGGTATACGACGTCGAAGGATCGAGCGCCAAGCTGGGTGTAAATGTCGCGCTCAGCCCATTCGCGGAGACCGTGATCGTTCCGGCCACAGGAATGCCCGATGCGTTGGGCGACACAGTGAAACTAGACGCCGTGACGGTCAACGGATCAATCTGCTTGCTAAACGTGAGTTGAATCGCTGCGTTTGTTGGCACGCCGGTGGTGGAATTGTTCGGACTGACGGTTGCAACCGTGAGCGACGTAGTGTCGCTTGTGCTGCCCGTCGTGAACGTAGAGCTATCAGGATTTAGCAAAGGATTGCCCGCAAAATCCGTAAGCTTGTCGGTGGTGACGACCAGATACGTAGAGTTGGCGGCCAAAGCGGAGCTCGGAGTGAACGTCAGAAGGGTGTTTCCGTTCGATAGCGCGATTGCGCCGGGTATCGGGGTTCCAGCTTGTTGCACCTGCAGACCAGTCAATGCGCTCACCTCATCGATGGGTTCATTGAATTGCAGAACAACCAATGCGTTGAGCGGAATACTCGTCCCTCCGTCTGCCGGGCTCGTATTCAAGAGAGTCGGCCCTTGATTGTTCGAGGTAAACGCCGTGGTGAAAGAGAAAAGGAGCTGACTTGGGAAGAAACTAGTGTTGGCGAAATTCGTGATCCCAGCAGTAAGGTCGACGAGGATGGAGCGCCCTACACCATACGGTTGCGTTGGCACGAAGGAAGCGGTCAACAACGATGGATCTACCTGGATCGTGCCAGGTACTGGCTGTCTCGTAAACTGGTCCGTAACCACGAACGTCTGCGAAGTAAGAGTGGCCGGGTTCACTGGCTGACCAAAGTTCACCTGGATAGGCGCATTGGTCTGCACACCCGTCGCGTTGTTCGTCGGATTTGTGAATGTAGTGCCAGTCGTTGCGCTGACTGTTGAAAGACCTGTGGTAAAGCTGCTCTGGAACGGCTGAGCCATCGGATTTCCGCCGGCATCCCGGACTGCCTGGACGGAAACGGTGTAGGTCGTTGACGCAGAGAAGAAATGATTGGGCACAAAGATAAGGGAAAGGTGGTCATCGGACAGGAATACGCTTCCTCCGACATTTCGCCCGCCTTGCGAAACCTGAACGACACCAGGCATAGCCGTACTTCCACAACAGGTCCGCTGCAAATAGGCTTGCAGCACTTGAGCCGCTGCCAAAGCGTTCGCGGAAGAAAAGCCCGATCCCACGGGCAGAGCTGCATTGATTGCATTTTGGGCAGCCGACAGGCTCACGCCCGCCAGCAATGGTTCTGTGAAACGCACCACGACCACTCCATTTGTTGGATAATTTGTCGCGGTGTTCGCGGGGAAGACACTCGAAACAGAAGGGGCCACCGTATTGAGCAGAGGATTCAAGCCGCGCTGGAAGGATTGCAGGTATGTCAAGCCGTTGGCTCCGACATGACTCGCGAGTGCCGCGTTCAGAGGCGGCGTTGAAGTATAGAAAAGTGCCCAGCCATCGGAGAGACCATCTGACGTAGTGCTGGAATTGCCGTAGTTCGTTCCGATTGCAGCCTCATAAATGTTCGTCAGGCCGTCGCCATCAGAGTCGGCGTTCGGATCAGCAGAAAGAACCGTCAGAGTGTTGCCGGCAGTTGAAGTCTGCGATGAACTTCCGCTCCCGCTTGTTCCAACTACAGTGAACGACCCACTGGCATTCGAAGCCAGGGTCAGCATCATGGTGGCGGAGGTGCCGTTCGAATTGATATTTACGTTGGAGGCGGCAATCGCGGCCGGAGTGAAAGGCGGCAGGAAGGAAAAGGTAGCGCCGCTAAGATTTGAACCGTTCAGTTGGAAGGTGACCGTGGGAGTATTTAGGACCAACGTAGGGCTGACGGAGGTAACGACAGGGCTAGTAAGCACCGCGAAATTGCTACTCGAAGTCGCTGTCGAAGTTCCTACGGTTATACTTATGGGTCCGGTAGTCGCGCCCGAGGGCACGGTTGTGGTCAGGCTGTTGATGGCGGCTGCGGTCACCGTAGCGGTTGTGCCGTTAAATTTTACAGTGTTGGCGCTAGGGGTGGCGTTGAAGTTTTGACCCTGTATGGTGACCGTCTGTCCCACGCTGCCTTGACCCGGGGAAAAACTGAAAATCGCCAGCCCACTGGGAGATGTTGCCGAGCGCGTGACGGACAGCAGATTGCCGACCGCGTCGTAGTTGTACGTCGCCACGTTACCGCTGGGATCGATGACCTGCGTCAAGCGGCCCAAAGCGTCATAGACGTATTGGACGGAGTTGCTCTGCGCCCACAGCGGAGACACGAAGCTGAGCTGGAACAAGACGAACAGATATTTCAGCATCCACTTCTGCATCATTTAACTCCCAATCTTTTTCAGGTGACGAAAACTTCAGTCACTTTGAAAAAGACAGCGAAACGCCGCCTTGCTCACAACTGGGACGGGGCCGCTTGAACTTTCTCTCACAGTACATCTGCCCTTTACCTGCTAGCACACGTCTTCAACTAACCCAACGAAACACGAGAATGGTAAGCCCGAGAGATAAGAGTCCAACCGAGGTGTCAACGATGGTCATCCCGTTCGGCCATTGGTAACTTGGCTTATAGTCTCTTAAAGCGCGGATGACGATCAGAAAGAGCGTCCCCGTGAGTATCGCTACGGTCAATCCCACCCAATCATGCCTAAGCACGAACGATAACAAAGACTGAACAGTGCAAAACCCGAGAGCACCACAAATGAGGAGCAATCGTTCCCGTGCTAGTAAAATAGATAAAATGGATAGACCTGCGAACTTGAAGCCCAGCCGATGATTGTTGCCTCCGCTAAATAAATCAGCGAGCGCAGCGAGAGTAAAAAGCAAGAAGGGCCAGGCCAAGAATATATCGCGATAGTAATTCAGCTGCCGCGATGGTAGCCGAAATGCGTCTCCGGTAACGACCCTTTTCCAGTCGGGCATGTACTTTCCCTCGTATATCGTCATGCTAATGGGCATCGCCCCGGTACTTCCATCTCAAGACTGTTTTTTCGATTTCGATGTTTCACTCTTCACTGCACACCACCAAGGCTCCGATATAAACGCCCCCGTCCAGGAACACCTTGCCTGTAAAAAAGTCCTCCAGGACACCGAAGCCGATCTTCCCCGCCGAAGTCATCCCGGCCGTTCTGGTCGTTGTACCCACAGTTATCGGATTATAGACACCTGGGTTATTGGAAACCGCTTTACCGATCGATGCCACTGTGCCCACGGCGACTTGCGTTCCGCCCTCCAACAATGTGTGTCCCGCGGCGTCGGCAGCTAGCGCAGCCCCCGAATCGCCCTCGTGGCTCGCCCCGAAATTAGCTACGTCTCCAAAGGTGTTGCTCCCTATTAATTGGAAATGCCCACCCATTAGGACGTTGCTCACAGAACCTGCTTGAGACAGCTCGCCCGCGCATTTATTTACAGTGTTGACTCTATCGGGCCCTGGCTTCCTTCCGGCAAGCGGGAACATCGGAGGGAATGGCCCATTCTTATCGACGTCGAACATAAGTTTATAGGTCGCCCCTGACTCCAAACCTAGTGGATCCACGAGATTAATAGGATTGTTCCAAGCGTACGCATAAGCATGGGGCCCTGCTTTCAACCCGAGGGGATCCTCGCTGATGAACCTTTGGAGCGTTGGGCTGTAGTATCTGGCGCGATAGAAGTAGAGGCCAGTAGGGTCGAGTTCGCGGCCGGTATAGGCGAAGCTGTTTGTCGTGGCAGCACCGGTTGCCGTTGTGTTGCCGAAAGGCTCGAAGGTGTAGGAAGTCTGGACCGTACCCGTGGAATCCGCCAGCGCGAGCGTGCTGCCGAGAGCATCAGTCAAAAAACTACGCCCACCTGCGGAATCCGTTCGCTGGAAGTATTCGTCCACGCCGCCTGTGAGCAGATTGGCCGAAGCGGCCGTGCCGGAGAGTTCCTGCACAGGATTGACACCGTCGTAGAGATACTGCGTCGTTCCGCCGATGGTTTTGCTCACGCGACGGCCGAACGCATCGTACTGGAAGGTGGTGTTCACAGCGCCGCTGACGGAAACCAGCTGGTTGCGCGCGTTCCAGGTGTAGGTATTCGTGCCGTCGTTGGTCAGGTTTCCGTTGAGATCGTAGGTGAGATTCGCGCCCTTCCAATTCGTAAGCTGATTGTTGACGTTGTAGCTGGCCGAGGAAACTGCCTGCGGCACGCCTGTCCGCGCAAAGCTCCCGCCTACGTTTGTCCGTCGCCCTGCCAAATCATAGCTATAGCTGAGACTCCCCAGCGTGTTTGACCCCTGCATGTACGTAACTCCTGTAAGCTGCGAGGCCGCATCGTAGCCGTAGGCCATTTTCACGCCGTTCGGCAGAGTCAGCGATTGCCTCCTGTTGTCGCTGTCCGGAACAATCGTCACGTTCGCGCTTCCCTGCGCGATTTGTGTCAAGCGATCCGCGTTGTCATACGAATAGCTGGTCGCGCTCTGCCCGCTCACGCTCATGCTGGTCCGTCGACTTGCCGCATCATAGGAATAGCTTACCGAACCCTGCGGAGTTACCTCGGAGATGAGCCGGTCGAGCCCGTCATAGCTCCGCGAGATAGTCCCGCTGATCGAATCCACTACTTGGACGAGCCGATCTCCCACGTCGTAGCTGTAGTTGATCGTACTTTCGTAATTCGAACCTCCAGTGGTCCCAAAACCCGCGAAAGTCAGACGGTTCACCGCGTCGTACTTAAACGTGGTCACCTTCCCGCGTCGGTCAGTGAACTGCGTCAGGTTTCCATCCAGATCGTATTGATAGCTTTCCGAGTTCCCCAACGGGTCTTTGCGTGTCTGAACTCTATCCATACTGTCGTAGGTATAAATGGTCGTGTGTGTGGATCCCAGAGAATCGACGAGGCTCAGGACGTTGCCGTTCGGGTCATAACTCAAGGACGTTTGCCCATTCAACGGATCGGTGATTTGCGTGACCAAGTTGAGCGGGCTGTATTGGTATTGGATCTTTTGCCCCAATGGGTTTGTGACGCTCTGCGTCCGGCCGACCGCGTCAACAACCCTACTCAGGATTCGAGCGAGTGGATCCTTAAACTGAGCCAGATTCCCGAAGCTGTCGTAGGTTATGTTCCCGGTGTTTCCCAATGGATCGGTTGCGGCTACGAGTTCGCCGGAGCCGTCATAAGCCAGCGATGCGGGAGGATCCACAGGATCAGTGACGCTGGTCAGGTTGCCCGCCTTGTCGTACGCGAGGGAAGTGGTGTGTCCGAGCGCGTCGGTGATGGTGGACAAGTTGTTGAATATCGGTTCGTATGTGAATGAAGCGCTTGTAAGATTTTGAGAAGTTCCGACGACCGTGACGCTGGTCATGTTACCCGCGGCGTCATACGTGACGACCGTTTGCCGGCCGAGCGGGTCCGTTACGCTTAACAAAAGGTTTGTTCCCGGGTCCCTGGTGTACACAGTTTTTCTACCAAGAGCGTCTGTGACGTCGAGCAGGAAACCAGAAGCGTTGAAGTGGTACGTCGTTTGATTGCCCAGCGGGTCCGTAACAGAGGTCAACAGTACTGGACTCGTCGGAATCGAAGGGTTGGCAAGTGCGTATACGAATTTCGTTATTGCGCCATCTACTGTCTGTTGCTGAATGACCCTTCCGTTGGGGTCGTAGGTGTTCGTCAAGTACGTAATGCCGCGAGCGTCTTCAATCGTTTGCAGATTGTTATTCGCATCGTACCCGTAAGTGGTCACACCCGCGGGGCTATTCGCATCCGTAACAGTCGCAAGATAGCCCTGCGGATTGTATGCATATTGGACGGTCCGTCCGATCGGGTCTGAAATGGAAGTGATTCGCTGCGAGCCGTCATAGGTAAGATTCAGAGAACGTCCGACAGGATCAATGATCTGCGTGATTTCAGCCAACGCGTTGCGGACGAGAGTAGTCTTATTACCATTTGAATCGGTCATCGACATCAGGAAAGAGTCTCCCTGTGTATTCAAGGCTTGGAAATTGAACGAGGACCCGTTTTTCCACCGTAGGATGGCTGAACAAACATTTGCCGAGGCGCACGACAGATTGCTGATAACCGCGCCTTGGAGCGACGGGATCGGAGTGTTCACGAATATTGCGCCGGTCTGGACGAATGGGAACTGATTTCCGTCCGGCATGATTAAGTTGATGAGCCCGCCGGACACGTGAGTAACGTCGAGGATGTAGTTGTAGTTGTGGCCGGTGCCAATCCCAAACGGTCCAGGACTCGTGGTCGCGCCACGGAAGACGCGCGTAATCCCGACCTGCCCGCGTGCACCTCCGAATCCGATGTCCGTTTTTGTGACGACCGGTAGCCCACTTGCAAGGTCTATCGGGT
>Ga0210409_10001111_pt1 | contig 37258 bp, 36 predicted proteins | sample IncBWH17MmetaG_FD_161649 | JGI IMG/M metagenome (GOLD analysis project Ga0210409, IMG submission 161649) | Forest soil microbial communities from Barre Woods Harvard Forest LTER site, Petersham, Massachusetts, United States - Inc-BW-H-17-M | ecosystem: Environmental > Terrestrial > Soil >... | reverse complement strand
TCCCTGATTCACAGTGGGGCGAAATCGTGATGGCCTGCGTTGTGCGGAAGCCCGGAATGGTTATGAGCGCGAACGACCTCACCACCCATTGCAGGCAATTCCTGGCGAATTACAAGATCCCCCGGCGCGTCGAGTTTTCAGTTACCGAATTACCGAAAAGCGGCTCCGGCAAGATCCTCAAAAGGGTTCTTCGCGAACGATTTTGGGCTCACGAAGAACGGGCCGTCGGCTAGCCGACCGAGCACTTAACAGTCAAGCGAGTCGTATAAGTTTCTTACGAGGAGAGAAGAATGGAAGACCTCCAGGTTATCGCCGCGATACTCACTGTGGCGCTCTGTTCGACTAAGCCACGCACAACTTCAAAAAAACTGGCTGCGGATCAGTGGCGAAATGTATGGCGCGACTACAACAAGTTCCTGAAGGAACTGGAAAAAACGGACGAGTCTATTGACAGACGCGGAATCAATCCAGATTAGGTGTGGGAATGGCATTCGCGACCCAAAAGTCATTGCTTCGAAACTCCACTGTCGCGAGCTGTTTATTGATGTTCGCAACGGATGCCCTCGTGCGCTTTTAGCTCGAGCAATTCAGTTCTGTTAGGGCGAGTTATCCGCAAAGTTTCAAGGTACGTCGGTCGGTCATCACTCCATCAAGCACTTCCACTTTAGTCCGTGAGGCGAATCGTAGTCATCCATTCGCGCGGCGTGAGCCCTCGCTCTCCTACAGTGTCCGCGTGCGCGCGGTGCCATTCCTTGTTTGATCCTTCACCGAATTGTTGTGCTCCGCGGTGAAGCGCCAGTCTCCAACGCCACTTGAGACGTATGGCTGCGAGCACGCTCTGTGCTGTCAAACCCATGACGAAAACGCTAGACGTTTGGCCAGCCTACTCGACGCTCCGTTTTATGTTGGTCATCTAGAAGGTCTTGCCGCCCTCGTTGATGGAAAACGAATTGCAACCCTCTCATTCCGCAAGAAATGGCCAAGAGCCAAAGAAAGGTGGCGGCATGACTAAAAAAGTGGCGGACCTGTTGGTGGATGTTCTTGCTGAAGCAGGTGTTCAGAGAATCTACGGGGTGGTTGGCGACTCACTTAACGGCATTACGGACTCAATCCGCATAAAAAAGAATATTGATTGGGTGCATGTGAGGCATGAAGAGGTGGGAGCTTTTGCTGCGGGAGCCGAGGCACATCTCACCGGGAAATTGGCGGTCTGCGCCGGTAGCTGCGGACCCGGGAACATGCATTTGATCAATGGCCTCTATGACTGTCAACGCAACAATGTTCCAGTACTTGCGATTGCCGCGCATATTCCGAGTCGGGAGATTGGCAGCGGATACTTTCAGGAGACTGACCCGAAACATATCTTCGCGCAATGCAGCCACTACTGCGAGCTCGTCTCCGATCCCGACCAGATGCCGCGAATCCTGGAAACGGCCATTCAGACGGCAATCTCCAAGCGTGGCGTCGCCGTGATTGTGTTGCCCGGGGACGTAGCTCTGAAAGATGCCGTCCACGGGCCCCGTGTACGTTTTCACGAACAGAAATCCAGCGTTTGTCCATCGGATGAGGAACTCAACATCCTTGCCGAACTTCTAAATCGATCGGAAAAGATCACCATCCTCGGCGGTGCGGGTTGCGCCGGAGCCCATGCGGAGCTGATGGAGGTTGCCGGCAAGCTCCAGGCTCCGATCGTGCATGCTTTTCGCGGTAAAGAATTCATCGAATACGACAACCCCTTTGACGTGGGCATGACAGGACTGCTCGGATTCTCTTCCGGCTATCACGCAATGATGAATTGCGAAGTCTTGTTGATGCTCGGAACGGACTTTCCATACCGCGATTTCTATCCCAAGGACGCGACCATCGTGCAGATCGACGTTCGCGGCGAGCACCTCGGACGCCGGAGCAAGCTGGACTTTGGCTTCATTGGAGACACGAAGACTACTCTGCGAGCCCTGCTACCAAAGCTGGAGCAGCACCAATACCAACAGCATTTGCAAGATTCGGTGGAACACTATCGCAAAACACGCAAAGGTTTGGATGAACTGGCAACCAGTAACTCCAATAAACCTCCAATCCATCCTCAGTATGTTGCCCGGGTTATCGACAAACTAGCAGCCGAAGACGCGGTTTTTACTTGCGACGTAGGTACGCCAGTAATTTGGTCCGCACGCTATCTCACGATGAACGGGAAACGGCGTCTGCTTGGCTCTTTCAATCACGGCTCTATGGCCAACGCAATGCCTCAGGCTATCGGAGCGCAAGCTGCCTATCCAGGTCGCCAGGTTATCTCGCTGTCTGGCGATGGCGGTTTCTCGATGCTCATGGGGGATGTCATTACCCTGAAACAACAGAAATTGCCGGTGAAAGTAATCATCTTCAAGAATGAATCACTGGCTTTTGTGGAACTGGAGCAGAAGGCCTCCGGTTTCCTCGAGTTTGCAACCGACCTGCAGAGTCCAGATTTCGCGAAGATCGCAGAAGGTTCGGGGCTTCTGGGATTGACAGCGAGAACGCCGGACCAGGTCGAGCCGATGATTGCGCAGGCTCTGAAACACGACGGTCCCGCCGTGGTCGAGGTGTTCGTCGCGCGTCAGGAACTCGCGATGCCTCCGACGATCACGCTGGAGCAAGCCAAGGGCTTCTCCCTGTTTATGCTGAAAGCGGTTCTCAACGGACGCGGCGATGAAGTCATCGATCTCGCCAAGACCAACTTGTTTCGCTAGCGAACCTGAAAAGCGAGTCCTCAAATGACGACAAAGCCAATCGCGGCACCTCTTGCAGCCGACGCAACCAGTGGATGGCGAATTCACGCATACCAAATCGCGTGGGGACTCGCCCTTTGCTTCTACTTTCTCGAGTACGCCTCCAGGTCAGCGCCGGCGGTGATGATCGAGCATCTCGCAACCGCATTTGGCACCAGCGCCATCGGCGTCAGCGCGATTCTCGGAACCTATTACTACACTTACTCGACCACCAGCCTTATCGCCGGTGCTGCGCTCGATCGCGTCGGCGCAAAGAAAGCTGTGCCCGTCGGCATTTTCATTTTGGCTATTGGCTGCCTGTTGTTTGCCATTCCAACCGCGGCAGCGGGCTACGCCGGAAGGCTCCTACAGGGCGCGGGTTCAGCCTTCGCCTTCACTGGCGCGGTTTATCTAGCCACTCATGGCTTTTCCGCACGATGGCTGGCCACAGCGATCGGCGTAACACAATGTCTCGGTATGCTTGGCGGGTCAGCGGGCCAATTCGTCGTGGGCCCATGGCTCGAGCACGGCGTCGGATGGCAATCCATCTGGCATTGGCTCGGCATCGCCAGCCTCGTAGTCGGCGTACTCCTATTCGTGATTACGCCGTCGGAAACCCGCCCACAATCCGTGGGTTCCGGCTGGACGTCCGTGTTACGTCCTTACGCGATTGTTTTCCGCAACCCGCAATCGTATCTGTGCGGCGTTGTGGCAGGACTTCTTTTTGTGCCCACCACCATCGGTGATATGACTTGGGGCGTGGCTTTTTTTCAGCGCGACCGGATGTTCAGCTTCCACGATGCAGTGGTAACGGGTTCCTTGGTTCCATTGGGCTGGGTGATTGGTTGTCCGCTACTCGGCTGGCTCGCGGATTTTGTGGGCCGTCGCAAGCCGGTGCTTATCGGGGGCGCCGTCGCCATGCTGTTGTCCGCAACGGGAATCACCTTCAGCACTGGTCACACGGCTACGGCAATAGGCTGCTTCCTATTCGGCGTCGCCTCGGGAGCCGCGATGATTCCGTACACCATCATCAAGGAAGTGAATCCTGACGAGGTCAAAGGAAGCGCGACAGGTGGAATCAACTTCCTCACCTTCGGAGTGACGGCATTGGTTGGACCCATTTTCGCCGATTTACTCGGCAAGGGTTTTGCCAGCACGCAAAATCATTTCGCCCACTTTCGTGCCAGCGGCATCTTCTGGATCACGAGTATTGTCCTCGCCATCCTGCTCAGTATGTTTTTGCGCGAAACCGGCCACGCGCGAAAGAGTGTGGAAGCTGTCTAGATATGAAGCCGATCCACATCCTATTCGCGTGCCTTCTTCTACCGGGCGTCGCACGAGCACAGCTCAGTAGCGCAGATTCTGATTCCTCGGCGGACAACACCAATTTGGCCACCGAGGTCAAGGCTCTTCGCGAAGCTCTATTGCAAACTCAAAGGCAGATGGCCGCACAACAGCGCGAAATTGAAACACTAAAAGCACAATCGAAGAATGCAGTGACAGTCTCTGCTTCGAGCGAGCTGCCTAGTCGCGGCAACGGAGTTGCTAGTGGTTCGGACGTATCCTCACCTGGGCCGACGACTGTGTCTGCAGGTGCAAATATCCAGCAGCAACCGCTCGCTCGACAACGTCAGGAACACGGCAAATCAGAGCAGGCGTCGTTGGGATCCTTCAACATAGGCGACGCCGTTTTTACTCCCGGCGGGTTCGTGGACTTTGAAAATATATTTCGCACCACCAACACACAGAACAACATCGCCACCAACTTCGCAGCTATACCGTACGGCAACACGGCGCAGGGCCACCTTACAGAGTATCGTTCCACCGCGCAGTATTCCCGCTTTAACTTACTGGCCACAGACAAAGTCGGCCGCAGTGATGTTACCGGCTACTGCGAAGCGGACTTCAGCGGCAATGACGCCACCAATGTGTATCAGGTCGTGAACGGCCACACCCTTCGTCTGCGCCTTTGCTTTTTGGACTTGAAACGCGGCAAATGGGAAGTTCTTGGCGGGCAAACTTACAGTTGGCTGACCCCCAATCGAAACGGGTTGGGCCCCATGCCCGCTGATCAGGCCACGACCTACAACGAGGATCAGAACTTCCAAGTTGGCCTGACCTTCACCCGCGCTGCGGAGCTCCGCGTTGCCTATCACGCCAACGATCACTTGGCGTTTGGACTGGCTATTGAGGACCCCAACCAATTCATAGGAAATTTCGTTGTCCTTCCATCGGCATTTGCCTCTACAGTTAGCTCGCAGTTTGATAACGGAGCCCAAATAGGGGCTCCCAATCTTTTTCCAGACATCATTCCCAAAATCGCTTACGACACAAAACTTGGAGGCAGGCATCTTCATTTGGAAGCGGTCGGACTGATTACGGGAGCGAGGTCCGCTGTCGTGCCTATCGGCGAGAAATTTTTCACGTCGCACTCGGTTGTGGGCGGGGGTGGGTCGATAGCTGGGAACTATGAACTTTTCCACAACTTCCTCTTCTTGCTCAATACGTTTTGGAGCGAAGGCGGCTCCCACTATCTGGTATCGGACGGACCACAAGTAGTCCTTCGGCCGAACGCCGCGGGAACCGACATCTTTCCTTCCATGGTTCACACCGGAGCGGGCCTAGCCGGCTTCGAGTGGATCGCCTCTAAAAAGTCCGCATTTGCCGTCTACTACGGACAAGATTATTTCGGGCGAAATTTCTTCCCGGACACCACGAATGCTGCCGCTCCGGGCACGATCATCGGGTATGGAGGGCCAGGCTCGCCTAACACAAACAACCGCGTCATTCAGGAATACACCTTCGATTGGCTGCAGACCTTCTGGAAGTCCGATAAGTACGGAGCGCTCCAATATTACACGCAGTATTCGTATGTGAGTCGGACTCCTTGGTTTGACCCTCCAGGTACACCTAGGAGCGCACATCTAAGCATGGTCTACGCTGGTTTTCGGTACGTCTTGCCGTCGACATCAGGCAGCCTGCTTCGCGTGCCCTACCCGAACTAGATACGAAGATCTTAGCAAGTCCAGGGGAAGAGCGTGCATTGTGTTGGCAGCGGATTGAATTCGAAGTTCCGAGATCAGGAGAAGCCGCGTGAAGAAACCAATTTTGGTTGTCGCAAGCCAATTTCCGAAGGAAATTGAAGACCGCATCGACCGGGACTACGACCCAAGGCGGAATCCGAATACGGTTCCTTTCAGTCGAGAGCAGTTGTTAGCAGCAGCAGACGGGGTTGACGCTATATTCGTCACTCTGCTGGACCGGTTGGATTCCAACTTCTTTCAGAGAGTTTCGCCAACAGTAAGAATAATCGCGACGTACTCAGTGGGTTATGACCATATCGATCTGAAAGCCGCCGCCCGTAAGAAAATTTCGGTCGCTTACACCCCAGGTGTCAACCATGAAGCAACGGCCGACATTGCCATGCTGCTTCTCTTGGGTGCTTCGCGTCGCGCGTACGAGGCGCAAGAACTCGTCCGGACAGGAGCTTGGCGACCTCTGAGTCCGAACATGTTGTTGGGCTGGCAAGTAGGCGGCAAAGTGTTGGGCATTTTTGGAATGGGCAAAGTAGGGCAAGCGATGGCTCGTCGGGCAAGGGGATTCGGGATGAAGATTCACTACAGCAATGGCTCGAAGCTGCCCCCCAACTTAGAGGAAGACGCGACTTATCATGAGGACCCACACGAACTACTTCGGGTTAGTCAATTTCTTAGTCTGCACGCACCCGAAACTCCCGAGACTCACCACTTCCTGAATGCCAAATCAATCGGCTTACTCCCGCCTGGTGCCGTTGTCGTGAACACGGCACGGGGTGGGCTGGTGGCAGACGAAGATCTGATTGCTGCACTCAGGAGCGGACAAGTGGCTGCCGCCGGACTGGACGTATTCGAGGGAGAACCGCAAATTCACCCAGGCTATCTTGGGCTGAAGAACACGTTTTTACTGCCGCATGTCGGCAGTGCGACTGTTGAGACTCGCGTGGCGATGGGCATGCTGGCTCTGGACAATATCGACTCCGTATTGGCCGGACGACCGGCTCCGACTCTCATCGCTCAGTAGCGAAGTTCTTATGCGCGAATAAGTGCTGTTTCCAGAATCTCTTTTGGTCCAGGCCTGAGTGTTTCAAAGCAGATGCAATCTGATTCTTATCGAGCATAAACCGGCTCGGTTCAGTTCAGCCTGCACTGCAGCGTCGATTCTTAGGAGCTCCGTGGTTGGTCAGTCAAGACTCCGACCAAGCGTCGCGCGAGCGGTAGTTCGTGCTGCGATCGTACTCATTCTTTCGCACGGCGCGACTTTCGCACTCGCACAACGTGCACCTCTGTCACCTGACCATCCCTGCCACGGACTTGGGGAAGCGAGGATCGAAGCGGACGCGGGAAATTTCACCGAAGCCAAACTCAACTTCGATCCGGAGAAGACCTACTCCTTGCCAGAACTCATCGATCTCGCCGAATCGCACAATCCAGAGACGCGCGTTGCGTGGGAGCACGCCCGCGCACAAGCGGCCGCGTGGGGTGTCGCGCGCAGCGAACTCTATCCCACAATAGCGGCAGCGGCGCTGGCTGGCGTTGATCGCGAACAAGCGTACTTGGTAGACCGCTTCTTCCGTCAAACCATCGGCGACTTACAGGTCATGTTGAATCTGAATTACACGATCTTTGACTTCGGCGCGCGGGCCGGCCGTATCAACGCTGCCAAAGCCGAGGCCCTGGCAGCGAACTTCACCTTCAATAACACACACCGCAACGTGATTTACGGAGTTGAGCGGGCCTACTATCAACTCTTGAATGCCTCAGGCCAGGAAGAAGCCGCACGGGCGAATCTTTCGAACGCGCAGGCCGTGCAGCAATCGGCCCAAGAGCGCCTGAACCACGGGTTAGCGACTCTGCCAGATGTACTTGAAGCCCGTAGTGCAACCGCACAGGCGGAATACGAACTGCAAGCAGTGCTGGGAGCCGAGGAGATTGCTCACGGGAACCTAGCAACGGCTCTCGGAACGACTCCAGAAACTGCCATACGCGTCCAGCCTCTACGGGAGCTAACCATTCCGAGCGACATCGACGACACCGTCAACTCTGCGATGGACCGAGCACTGGCGCAGCGTCCTGACCTCCTTCAGCGGATCGCTGACGTCCACGCAGCGAAAGCGAAGGTCAAGGAAGCGCGTGCGGCCTACTATCCCTCACTAAATTTCACTGCTACGCCAACCGCGCAGTCGCTGTACGGGTTGCAACAGCAATTTCCGTGGGGACAAACAGCAGGCCTGGCTGGTGGCATGGCCTTTAGCTTGAATTGGACGGTGTTCGACGGCAGGGCACGAAAAAATAGGCTCGCGCAAGCGGAAGCCAATGTTCATGAGGCGGAGGCTCAAATTCACGTTTTGCGCGATCAAATCGCGAACGAAGTCTGGGCCGCATACTCCGATTTGAATACTGCCTTGCGCCGGCGCGAAGCTGCAACTGCGCTGCTCGAAGCCACTGGCCGTTCCTACGATGCCGCTCTGGAGTCCTATAATTACGGGCTTCGCAATCTGCTGGACGTGACCGCAGCGCAACGAACACTCGCGCAAGCTCGCTCGACCGACGTCCTCGCCCGCACGCAGGTCCTCACGACATTAGCTGCTCTAGCTTTCAGAGCCGGGGACTCAATTCAACTGAACGCAATGCGACCCAGACCATGACCCTCCTTCGAGATCTCCGTCTCGTAAGACTTCTGCCCCTCTTGCTAGTGGCCCCGCTACTATCGAGTTGCTCGCGGGCGCCGTCCGTAGAGGTACTAGGTTCATTTTTCCCGGCATGGCTGGTGTGTTTCATTGTAGCGATTGCGCTGACGGCCCTCGTCCGGTTGGCATTGTTGCACTTGCGGGTGAAAGCAGCATTACCGTTGCTGGTTTACCCGAGCCTGGCTGCACTCTTTACCTTTCTGCTGTGGCTGCTCTTTTTTTATTAGCGACTCTTATTGAATTTCTTGCATAGCAATTTTTAGCAGCGAGGCGAAAAGACCATGGAACTCGATTCCACCGCGACGACCACCAAGCAACTTAGCGGCTGGGTGAGCATCGGCATTCTACTAGGGGCAGTCGTGCTGGGCCTCGCTGTGCTCTACCACATTAACTACTCTCCGCGAACCGACGATGCCGAGGTATTCGCCAACTTTATCGGCATCGCTCCGCAAGTCGAGGGTCCCATTGTCCGCCTGAACGTGCGGGACAACCAATTCGTCAAGAAGGGCGAAATGCTATACGAGATTGATGAGCGACCTTATCAGTACACGCTCGAAAGGGTTCTTTCGGAACAGGCCGTCCTCGAAGGACAAATCGCTGACGAGCAGCGGAAAATCAATGCGCTAGTAAGCGGCGTCTCCGTTGCTAAAGCGAATATTTCCAGTTCCGAAGCCGATGTGGCACGTTGGGCTGCGGCCGTCGAGCAAGCGCGGGCGGACGTGGCCAATTCGGAGCAAGGGGTGAGCCGCGCAAAGGCAGAGTGGACGTACGCGAGCAACAACTTGCGCCGTCTTGAGCCGCTTCTGGCAAAGCAGTTCGTCACCGTCGATCAGGTGGACCGTGCAAGGACCTCTGAAGTCGCGCAGTCGGAAGCACTGAAGCAAGCGGATTCGCAATTGAGGCTTTCTCAGGCAGGCGTCCAATCCGCGCAAGCGCAATACGAGCGGTCTAAGGCGGCTCTCGAACAGAGCAAGGCGCAACACCAGCAAGCACATAACGCGGTCACTACACTGGAGCCTTTGATCAACCAACGAGGTGCGCGGGAATCAGCTGTGAAGGATGCCCGCTACAACTTGAACAACTGCCAAGTGTATGCGCCGTTTGATGCCCTGGTCACAAATCTGACAATTTCAGAAGGGGCATACGCCCATGTGGGCCAGGACGTCTTCACTTTAATTGACGCGCGCACGTGGTGGGCGATTGGGAATTTCCGCGAAGGACAGCTGTCACACATTAAACCGGGAATGCGCGCCGATGTTTACGTCCTGTCAACACCCAATGTCCGATTCAGGGGCATCGTGGACAGCGTAGGTTTTGGAGTCACTCCTGATCCTGACGTCATCGGCAAGCTGGACAAAGGCCTACCGGACGTGCAGCGAACGCTCAATTGGGTACACCTGGCATCCAGGTACCCAGTTCGCGTGCGTGTGGAAAATCCGACACCAGAGCTCTTTCGAGTTGGCGAGTCTGCGGTTGTGACGATTCGTGGAAATTGAGCATGGCTACCGCCGCACAAAGCGTCTCAGCGACGCCCTCTTCCCTGTCTTGGTTGGGAGAGTTTCTTAAAGACGAACTGTCGCCGTACCCGGGTCGAACAGCGTTGGTCTCACGAATGATTATCGCCGCGACCCTGGTCATGATGATCTGCATGGTCTTCGGCATCCCCTACGCGTTCCAGGGAGCGATCTACGCCCTCATAGTGTCGCGAGAGAGTTCTCAGGCCACGCTCAAATCGGCGGTGTCGATCCTCGCATCAACCGGGATCGGCGCCCTGTATCTTCTGGTTTCGGCCCGGTTCGTCATCAGCGTACCAACCCTGCATCTTCTCTGGGTGATAGCTTCGTTTTTTCTGGGATTTTACGCGATCAGCACGATCAAGAACTTCGGTGCTAGTTCCACCTTCGCGATCATGCTTTGCGTCGGAGTGCCTATTTGGGACCGCCATCTCTCCGCCGAAACGAATGTCGAAGATACCCTGCGGCTCTGTCTGGCATCCGCGATTGGAGTCGTGGTTACCGTAGGGGTAGAAATGCTGTTTTCGCGTATCAAGCCCGGCCAGGACGTCGTCACGGGCGTCGCGGAACGCCTTGGCGCCGTAGAAAACTTATTACTGTGTTTTGCGGAGAACTGCCCTGTCGATCAACTCACTCAAGCGAACGTAGTACGCCTGGCCATGGTCGGAACATCCATGTTGCGGCGCATCTTGCAACGGTCTGCCTATGCACCGAATTATGCTGAACAAATGGGAGCAGTGATCGCTCTTACGGGCCGGATTGTCGATCTTGCGGCTAATCTGAGGAGTCCCACCCAACTGTCTGGTGATGATCGCGAACAAATTCGTCTTCTGGCCGAGAACGTCGGCAGCGTTCGCGCGGCTTTGCTGGCGGAAGGAACTCCACGTTTGAATGCATTCCATGTGGCTCAAGGGAATGTTCAACACGCCATTCCCTTGGTGACCGAGATGGAGAAAACGGTCCAGCTCATGAAAGAAGTTTTCATAGGCTCCCAATCGCTCAGTGTTTTTGCACCACAGCCCTCAACTGGCGATCCACCGCCGTCGTTTTTCGTTCGCGATGCGTTCACCAATGTTGCGCACATCCAATTTGCGTTGAAAGGCTGTTTGACGGCCGGTTTGTGCTACATCCTTTACAACGGGCTGGATTGGCCGGGAATCAGCACAGCGGTCACAACCTGTTTCCTCACCGCGCTTTCTACCGTCGGTTCGTCTCGACAAAAGCAGGTGCTGCGCATCTCCGGAGCCCTCGTGGGTGGCTTCCTTATTGGGATGGGCTCACAGATATTCATCCTGCCCTATCTAGATTCGATTGCGGGATTCACCATTCTTTTTGTCATTGTCACCGGCTTCGCTTCCTGGTTCATGACTTCCAGCGCGCGTTTGTCATACTTTGGGGTGCAGATCGCAGTTGCTTTTTACCTTATCCATCTCAATTCATTCGCGATTGAGCCTTCACTCTCGATAGCCAGAGATCGTGTCGTCGGCATCTTGCTCGGATTAATCATGATGTGGCTCGTCTTCGATCAACTATGGGGAGCATCCGCCGTCTCAGATATGAAGAGGGCGTTCTTTTCGGCGGTTCGATTGCTAGCTCAATTTGCACGAGAGCCGATCTCGAAGGACTACAAAGTGGCCGCGGAACGCAGTTACTCCCTCCGTGAGGCGATCAACAACAATTTCGACGGCATGCGAGCGTCCGCAGATGGCGTTCTCTTTGAATTCGGACCTTCTCGCCAGCAAGACCTCGCATGGCGCACTAAGCTCAGACAGTGGCAGCCGCAGCTGCAACTCCTTTTCGTAACTGAAATTGCACTGTGGAAATACCGCGCCCGACTTCCTGGCTTTGAGCTACCACAAACCGTAGGCGTGGCACAGCGAGCGTTCGATGACGAACTGGCGCAAGCGCTGGAAGCCATCGCGGATCGAATCGAAGGACGGCCATCGAAGGTAGGTCTCTTGGAAGACTCGCTTGCGCGTTTGGAACACGCGGTCAGTACTTACGAGGGATCGGAATCGCAACCAGAGACCGCAGATCGAGTCCAAGCGTTCGTTTCACTGCACCGCAGAATCGAAAGCCTAACGAGTTCGTTGCAGAAAGAAATCGGAAACGTTGCGTGATCAGGGATACCGCAGAGATTACGCGAAGGTTTGTGCGGGCTTGCTACATCCGCACGGCGTGCAAGAGCCCGCAACTCAGTCGCGGCCTCGACCTTATCGTCAAAACCTTGGCACGACATAGCTGCAAGAGCAATTCCTCATTCTGAACTTAGCGTCTCCTTTTTATTGAAAACAAGACGGATTACAAAATCTCAGGCGCATGTTCGGCGTTGGACACACAGTTGCTTTCCCTCATCGCGCCAGTTTCGAGGCTACTAATTGAAAGGGGGATTTGAAATCGTATGGCTCAACAATCATCAAACGGCAATCGTCCAAAACTGAGTGAGAAGGGACTCTTGACTCCGGACAATTGCGTCGTGGCGCTGATCGACCATCAACCACAGATGCTGTTCGGCGTAAGCAACTTCGATCGGCAGTCCATTATCAACAACACCGTGGCCTTCGGAAAAGCCGCAAAGGTGTTCGATGTACCTGTGATTTTGACGACGGTCGAGACGAAGTCTTTCAGCGGGAACATGTGGCCGCAGCTTCGCGCGGTGTTTCCCGGCCAGGAACCGATCGAGCGGTCCTCGATGAACTCCTGGGATGACAAGAACTTTGTCGCGGCAATCGAGAAAACCGGCCGTAAGAAAATCGTTCTGGCCGGACTCTGGACGGAAGTCTGTGTTGCGTTTCCGACGGTGCAGGCGATTCACGACGGCTACGAAGTCTATGTGGTGGAAGATTGCTGCGGCGACGTGAGCCAGCTTGCTCACGATAATGCGATGAAGCGCGTCATTCAAGCCGGGGGAAAGCCCGTCACTTCAATGTCCGTCATGCTCGAATGGCAGCGCGATTGGGCTCACAGGGAAACCTACGACGCAGTCATGGACATCGTGAGAGCACATCTCGGAGCTTATGGTATTGGGGTCGAATACGCTTACACCATGGTCCATGGTTTGCCAGCAACCAAGTTTGCCGAATATGTAGTTCCAGCCGCCCTCGCAGCCCACAAGTAAGGCCCAAAGGGCGGAGCCTTCTCCGCCCTTCTCAATCCCTTGGGGAAATTCGAAACGGAGACCGCCATGTCTGCTGAGCTCATATTGCACAACGCCAAGATCGCCACAAACGGCGTACCCTCATTTGTCGAAGCGATCGCCATAACGGCCGGAAGGATAGCCGCTGTGGGCAAGAATGAAGAAATTCTGCCCCTTCGGGGCCCGCAAACGCGCGTAATTGACGGTTGCCGACGAACCGTCATCCCTGGTCTCAACGATTCACACATGCATCCGATCCGGGGCGGGCTCAACTACAACTTGGAATTGCGCTGGGACGGTGTCCCTTCGCTGGCCGATGCATTGCGGATGCTGAAAGAACAAGCTGCAAGAACGCCCGCGCCTCAGTGGGTACGGGTGATCGGAGGCTGGACCGAATTCCAATTCGCCGAACGCCGGATGCCTACGCTCGATGAGATTAACGCCGTTGCTCCAGACACACCTGTGTTTGTGATGCATTTGTATGACTGCGCATTATTGAATGCAGCGGCGTTGCGTGCAGTGGGCTATGACAAGAATGCGGAGGATTTCCCGGCTGGTGAGGTTCAGCGCGATCGGCACGGAAATCCCACGGGTCTTCTCATCGCCAAGCCGAATGCCAACATTCTCTATTCCACGCTCGCCAAGGGCCCTAAGCTCTCCCTGGAAGATCAGCTTAATTCTTCTCGACTCTTCTTCCGCGAGCTAAATCGTTTCGGCATCACCAGCGCGATCGACGCGGGTGGCGGATTTCAGAGTTATCCCGATGATTATGGCGTAGTGAACGAACTGCATCGCAATGGCGAGCTGTCGATTCGCCTCGCGTACAATCTCTTTACTCAGAAGCCGAAAAGCGAACTCGGTGACTTCCAGAGCTGGACGAAGATGACGAGGCCCGGCGACGGTGACGACTTCTATCGTGTCAACGGCGCGGGAGAAATGCTGGTTTTCTCCTGCGCCGACTTCGAAGACTTTCTCGTGCCGCGTCCGGACATGCTCCCCGTTATGGAAAGCGAGCTGAAAGCGGTGATTCGCCATCTCGTGGAGAACCGCTGGCCGTTTCGCTTGCATGCGACCTACAACGAGACCATCGAGCGGGCACTGAATGTCTATGAAGACGTGAACCGGGAAATCCCCTTCGACGGCCTGCATTGGTTCTTCGATCACTGCGAAACAATTTCCGACCGCAACATAGAGCGCGTGAAGGCGCTAGGCGGCGGTATCGCGGTGCAGAACCGCATGGCCTTTCAAGGAGAATATTTCGTCGAGCGATACGGTTCACAGCAAGCTAAACGTACTCCGCCGATCCGACGCATGTTGGAAATGGGTGTTCCGGTGGGGGCAGGCACCGACGCAACCCGCGTTTCGAGCTACAACCCTTACCTTTCTCTGTACTGGCTTATCACCGGCAAGACCATCGGGGGGCTCAGTCTTTATCCGCAAGAGAACCGATTGGATCGAACGGAAGCGCTCAAGCTCTACACGATGGGAAGCAGCTGGTTTTCAACCGAAAACGGCAAAAAAGGAGCGCTCGCTCCTGGCCAGCTGGCCGACTTGGCGGTTCTCTCTGGCGATTATTTTTCTATCCCCGAAGAGGAGATCAAGCATCTGGAATCAGTACTTACAATCGTGGGTGGGAAGGTCGTTTACGCCAGCGAAGAATTCTCAAAACTCGCGCCGCCTCCGCTGCCGGTGAGTCCAGGCTGGTCTCCTGTCAAAGAATATGGAGGTTACGCGAAGACGCAGAACAAAACTCTTGGTGCATCTCACTCCGCGGCCTGTTCGCATGTCGAGGCATCGCCAGATAGCGGAGCGCCGCGATCGCACCTCCAAGTGCTGGGTGAGTTTGGGCTTTGGGGGCTAGGTTGCGACTGCTTTGCATTCTGATTCACGCGTGGCTGGAGGGATCGAAATGAAGGTGTTGTTTTTGTCTTTCGTCGTGGGTCTCGGAGTGGGTGTCCTTTACGGACTTATCCGAGTGAAGAGTCCGGCACCGCCGATCGTCGCTTTACTCGGCCTCTTGGGGATGGTGCTTGGCGAGCAGTTCGGGACTTGGATTCATGCGAAGAAGCTCGACGTTTCACGTGCGGCATCCGTATGCCTCGTCGGTGAACGCTACGACCGTCCGCTTTACAATCCTCCATCACGCAAGGCGCGTTACGACCCAAGTTCCATCTTTGCGGAACACATCGCCAGGACCGACGAAGTGGATACGACCGACGTGCACAGCAGGTGATCTTCTTTGAGGGCTGGCTGGAGCCAGGAACCAGTTTCACAGCCACGAGGTAATCGACGACTTAGGAGAAATAGAATGCGCTTGAAGAAGATCCTTTCTGGAACGTCTGTTGCTGTCTTCCTGACGATTGGCTTAGCGCAGGAATCGCGATACTTCAGTACACTCGCCCAAAATCTCCGGATACCCAAAACGGCGGGCGTAGCAGTCGGCCCGCAGTTCGACACGACGCATGTCTACGTTGCTCCACAGGACTTTGACCGTTTTGTCGCGAGCCTGATTGCCACATTCGGTGGCACAACCACCAAGCAGGGAGTCTTCACCGTAACTCCGACACCCAGCAGCACCATGTCGCAGCTGGTCATGACTCTTGTAGGCACCGTGTCCGTATTCGGATTCAAGACGCCGGTTCCGTATCCATTCGGGTTGGAGCGCACAGGCTATCTGGTCACTGATATGGACGAGGCGATCCGCGCCGCCAAGGCAGCAGGAGCGGATGTGTTAGTCGCTCCCTTCAACGATCCGATTGGCCGAGATGCGATCATTCAATGGCCGGGTGGCGTGAACACACAACTGTACTGGCACACCAGCGCGCCGTCTTACGCTCCGCTCCAAACTATTCCGGAGAACCGGGTCTATGTCTCGCAGGACCGAGTGGATGCATTTGTGTCCAGCTTTGTCGCGTTTTCTCACGGGAGTGTCATCTCTGATGAACCGCGCGCACCGGGTGTCGAAATCGGAAGACCCGCAGAGACCTATCGGCGAGTGAGAATCGAATCGAAGTTCGGCAAGTTGACCGCGATGGTTACCGACGGTCACCTTCCGTATCCGTACGGTAGGGAGACGACCGGATATGAGGTGACGAATCTGACGGACACGCTCACTAAGGCCAAAGCAAGCGGCGTCGACGTGCTCGTACCTCCGTATAAGACCGACCAACGGGAAGCCGTTGTCGTGCAATTCCCGGGGGGATATATCGCAGAAATCCACACCGTAATCAAGAAATAGGACGCGCAAACAACTTCCGACGATCGTGGACGAAAAAAAGGCCGTACTTGGGATCAGAACGAAAAGATACATGCGAATGATGATGATTCTAATGCTCATGTCTTTTGCGAGTCCGCCACCCTCGCGAGGCCAATCGGTTCCTACCACTGAATCCCCGGCGCTTGCCCGCGTCTACCACTTGCTCCGCGAGGACGACGACTGGAGTTTTCTCGCATATCCGGCTGAGCGGCGGGAGTTTTGGGATCGCATCAAATACATACCTCTGCGAGCCGATCGGGATGACTGGTTCTTATCCATGGGCGGCGAAGTTCGCGAGGTTTGGGAACAGATCGGAAACGACAACTGGGGCCAACAGCCTTTCATGAACGGCTATTTCAACGAACGGTACATGTTTTACTTCGACATTCATTACGGCAAGCACGTTCGGTCGTTCGTCGAGTTCAAAAGCGGTTTGAATTCTTACCGTATCGGTGGTCCGCGGCCGATCGACGAAAAGAAACTTGATTTTCAAGCAGCATTTCTCGAAGTCGGAACGGGGGATGAACGCAACTGGATCAAGGTCAGAGCCGGGAGACATGAGATGGAGTATGGTTCCGGGCGGCTGATCGATGTTCGTGAAGGACCCAACGTGCGCTTGAGCTTTGACGGGTTCAAGGTAAAAGCCGGTGTCGGTTCTTGGCAGATTGACGGCTTTGCCGTGCGGCCGGACCTGGACAAGCCAAGTTTTTTTGACAATGCACCCAATCACGCTGTCGGATTCTGGGGCGTATACGGCGTCCGATCCTTGACGAAGACCATCACACTGGACGCTTACTATCTTGGCCTCGATCGGAAAACAGCTGCATTCAACCGAGGTGTCGGCCACGAAGTGCGGCACAGTATCGGTGCGCGTCTTTCTCGTCCTATTGTTCAGACGAAACCCGGTTGGGATTTCGATGATGAAGCGCTTTGGCAATTCGGAACCTTCGGTTCCGCAAACATAAGGGCCTGGACAGTGGCTTCGGAAACCGGTTACCGGTTTCCAAACGTTCCGCTGAAACCGCGATTCAGCGCTAAAGCGGACATCTCGAGCGGCGACGATCCGAGGACGAACACTCTCGGCACATTCAATCCGCTATTCCCCAAGGGTAATTATTTTGGCGTTCTCGCCACGGCTGGCCCGGGCCCCATCAACTTTATTGACGTACACCCACGCGTTGAAACAACGCTGCCGCGCGGCGTGGTCATTTCCGTCGATTGGATCTTTCAATGGCGGGAGAGTTTGCGAGACGGAGTGTATTCGGTTCCCGGATTTCTAATTATTCCTGCAGGAAAGAGCAACGCGCGTTTCGTCGGAAATCGTCCAGGCACGGAGGTTCGCTGGCAGGCGAACCAACATCTGTGGTTTCAAGCCGATTACGGAATCTTTTATGCCGGCAAGTTCGTGAAGGAAAGCCAGCCAGGCCGCAACCTGAATTACTGGGCGTTATGGACGGGATACAAGTTTTAGGGGAAAGCAGTGACCCCTCAAATGAAAACAAGATCTGACGCCGTAAAGAATCTCTGCATTGTGATGACCGCACCCAATGCCGCACCCAAAAACATTGCGACGACCGCTTCAACCCTTCTCGCCAATCTCAGGAAGTTTGTCACGTGAAATGCGGAAGCCCGGCCCCGCAGTTTGGATTTCTCGTTAGCGCGACAACGCAACGGAAGGAAGGATCTACCGGAAGGTGGTTTGGGCAGAACTTGAGGACCGGCCCGCGCGTTGGTCTTTCTGACCGGTGCCGCTGGATCAAGGGGATCTGAAGGGCTAGGGTCGAAGTGGTGACGTTGATTCGCGTCAGGTGAAAACCGGTCGGGGGACTAGGGGTTTGGTACCCGGATATGGACGGCAAACAACCGTACTGGCCAGAGACGCCGCTAAGGTGCTATGTGCATCCAGGTGCGAAGCGCGTGTAAGTGGCTGAGATTATGGAGCGGCCTATCGGAATCGAACCGACACCTGAACCTTGGCAAGGTTCCGTACTACCACTATACTAAGGCCGCTCAGGGCTCTTCCTTATATAACATGGGGAGCTAAGCGCGACAAGTATTCCCGCCGGTTGCGCTTCCATGCGACATCAATTCAAAGAAAATTCCGACCGCTTACGAAACCTGCGTGATGCGCGCGGCCTTCACCACCGGGGAACGCTTTTGGCGGTCGGCGAAGCGCGTGGCTTTGTCCTTGTCGGTGTACACGCGACCAAATTTTTCGCCGTCTGCGTAAGACACGGTGACCAGCCAGTGATGATGCTTGCGGCGGCGGTCTTTATTGAAGCTGGTCTTATCTGCTTTTGCGGAGTTCTTGGGGGTGCTTTTTGTCACGGTGCTTTCCTATTCTTGACGTCAGTGATGCGAACTATCGCAAACTAATGGGGCACGCGCAAGTGGCACGTGAGGTAGTAACGGATTTTCATCAAAACGATGAACCTGGAACCGATCAGCTTCCCAGTTGTCGTAGCCTAATCGGAGTCGCGTAATGTTGCGAGAGAATCGCGGATCCGCACCCAGCTAACTTTCTCGCATTTCTAACGTTACGGCCTCCCCGGACATCAAATAATGAGAGCCAATTCAACAATCCTGGACCTGGGTAGGGTTTTAGCTGGTATATCAACAGAATGTGAAAAGTTGTGAACCATGAAACATTCCAGGAGTTTTTACGTCTTACTAGGTGAGCAGCACGATAAGCTGAATCAGTGGATAAGAACATGATCTCAACAACAAAACGTCCCCCGTTAGTGCAAGACCTGCGGAATCATTCCGCGGAACAAGTAACCGAATTGCGCCTGCTGTTAGAGAATGGCGCTCCGACAAAGGCCGATCCTCGCCGCCCTGGTTTTTATGAACTGCAAGGGCTGCAAAATGTGTTTTACGTCTTCAAATATCCCACCGGCGCAAAGGTTCTTTTGCTCGGGGTATGGGAACGCGACCCGGTCGCGGAAATGGTGGACGCCAACTGCTGCTGTTCCGCGTAAGTGTTTTCTGAAACTAAAACTTTGCCAGGGCCGCTTGTTGACTCGCGGCTCTTTTTTATTTGCCGTCCAATTTTAAAGCTGCAGAGTTAATGCAGTACCGTAAGCCAGTAGGAGTCGGACCATCATCGAACACATGGCCGAGATGGGCTTCGCACTTGCTGCACTTTACTTCGGTGCGAGCCATTCCGTGGCTGCGGTCGATTTCGGTATCCACGGCTTGTTTATCCGCCGGGGCGTAAAAGCTGGGCCATCCGGAGCCGGAATGAAACTTGGTCTCGGATGTAAATAACGGCTGGCCGCAACAAACGCACTTGTACGTGCCAGGGTCTTCGGTATCGGCGTACTCACCAGTAAACGGCGGCTCGGTGCCTTTCTGGCGGGTTACGTAATATTGGTTTTGCGTAAGCTGTTTTTTCCAGTCTTTTTCGTCTTTACGTATCTTCTCTTCCATAAAAATCTCCTGATGTCGTGAATTCCTATTTGATTCCGGTGGAGAGGTTAATGTTTCATGCCTGCGATGGATGGCCGGGCAGTTGCTGTTCCATCGCTGAAACTATACATTGACAGGCCGTAGAAGATTCCTTATCGTTGATTTTCTTACATGAACACAACCCTCACTTCTCAGACCCACCGGCACCATCATCATAACGGCTCAACGCCGCGTCTGCTGGGGTGCGTATAGCGATTCGTTAAACAAAGCACTCATCGGCCCGCTGGCGCAGAAAAGCCCAGCGGGCTTTTTGTTTTTAAGCTCGATTTTGGAAAGGCGGCACGGTGAAGATTGCATTCGAAAAATATAACGGGCTGGTGCCGGCGATTGTTCAGGACCATGCCACCGGGAAGGTGCTGATGCTCGGCTTCATGAATGAAAAGGCGCTCGCGGAGACGCAACGGACGGGGCAAGCGGTTTTCTTCAGCCGTTCCCGGGACAAGCTTTGGAGAAAGGGCGAGTCCAGCGGTCACCTGCTGAAAGTGCTGGAGTTGCGTGTCGATTGCGATTCGGACACGCTGCTGCTTCGCGTGCAGGCCATCGGGCCGGGCGTATGCCATGAAGGTTATCGAAGTTGTTTTTTTCGCAAGTTGGAAAATGACGGTACTGCAACGGTAACGGAAGATCGCACGTTCGACCCTTCAAAAATCTATGACTCGAGTTCGCAATCATGAATCAGCTAAAGCTTGGAATCCCGAAGGGGAGCTTGCAGGACGCCACGATCGATTTATTTGCGCGGGCGGGCTGGAGGATCTCGCTAAGCGCTAGAAGTTATGTGCCGTCCGTCGACGATCCGGAAATTGATTGCCTGATGGTGCGTGCGCAAGAGATGGCGCGTTATGTGGAAACCGGCGCGCTGGATGCGGGGATCACCGGGCATGACTGGGTGGTGGAAACGGAAGCCAACGTCGATGAGTTGGCGGAGTTGGTTTACGCCAAGCAGCGGCTGGCACGTGTGCGGTGGGTGCTTGCCGTGCCGGAGGATTCGGCGATACGGCAGCCCTCCGATCTGTCAGGGAAACTTATTGCGACCGAAGTGGTGAAGACCACCGAAAAATATCTGGCGCGCCACGGCGTGAAGGCGCGCGTGGAATTTTCGTGGGGCGCGACAGAAATAAAAGTGCCGCGACTCGCCGACGCGATCGTGGAGGTGACGGAAACGGGCGCGTCGTTACGCGCTAACCGACTGAGAATCGTGGACACGGTGCTGGAATCGGCTACCGTTTTTATTATGAACCACGAGGCGGCGGCGACTTCCTGGAAACGCGAAAAAGCGGAGAACCTGATTCTTATGTTGCAGGGAGCGATCGACGCTACCAACAAAGTTGGGTTGATGCTGAATGTGCGGCGAGAACATCTGGACGCCGTGCTTGCAGTGCTTCCGGCGCTGAAGAACCCGACCATTTCGACGCTGAGCGATCCTGACTGGGTGGCGGTCAATACCATCATTGAAGAAGCGGTGGTGCGGCAGATTTTGCCAAAGCTTAAGGCTGCGAAAGCTCAGGGGATCGTCGAGTATCCCTTGAATAAGATTGTGCTCTAATGAAAATCCTCAAACTCACTAAAAACGTAGAACGCGCGGTGTTGGGTGGGCGGCGCGAACGAGATGAAAAAGCGCACCGCCTTGCGGCACGCATCATTGCTGACGTGCGAAAGCGTGGCGACGCGGCGATTCGCGAGTGGACTAAAAAATTTGATGGCGTGGATTTGCGCGCGGGCATGTGGGTTTCGCCCGACGAGATTGAAAAAGCTGCGAACAGTGTTGCCAAAGAGACGCGGCTGGCTATTGAGCATGCGGCCCGCAATATTCGCATGGTTGCTGAGCGCCAATTACCGCAAGAATGGACGCTGGAGGTGGAACCCGGAGTAAATATCAGCCAGACTGTCCGGCCTATAGAAGCCGTCGGTTGTTACGTGCCTGGAGGGCGCTTTTCGCTGCTGTCGACATTGCTGATGACCGTCATCCCCGCTCAAGTGGCCGGCGTGAAGCGCATTGTGGTGGTTTCTCCAAAACCAAATGCCGAGTTATTGGCCGCGGCGGAGATGCTCGGGGTTACGCGGATCGCACGGATTGGCGGTGCTCAGGCGATTGCGGCGCTCGCTTACGGCACGAAGAGCAGCGCGGCGGTGGACAAAATCTTTGGGCCCGGGAATCGCTTTGTTACCGCGGCGAAGCAATTGGTGAGCGGCGATTGCGCGATCGATCTTCCAGCGGGTCCGACAGAGGCGATTGTGCTCGCAAATGACGGCCAGCCCGCGTGGATCGCAGCTGATTTGTTGGCCCAGGCGGAGCACGCGCCTGACGCGGGAAGTTTTCTAGTCACTACTTCTCGTGACTTCGCGGCTCGAGTTGAACGCGAGATTAGGAAGCAGCTACGTGCACTGCCGAAAACGAATCCTGCACAACAGTCTTCGGTGCGGAGCGGCGCGATTTTGTTGGCGTCTTCGATGGAGCAGGCGTGTGAGTTTGTGAATCGGTTTGCGCCAGAACACTTGAGCTTGCCGCAAGACGCCGATGACTTGCTGCAGCGGATTCAAGCTACCGGAACTGTTTTTCTCGGGCCCTGGAGCGTGCAGCCATTTGGCGACTATGCGAGTGGAAGCAACCACGTTTTGCCTACGGCCGGGTGGGCGCGGGCGCGGGGCGGCCTCAGTACCGCGGACTTTGTGAAATGCCTCAGCGTGCAGCAGATTAACGACATCGGATTTTCGCGACTGTCGCGGGACGTTCAAATTCTGGCGCGGGCCGAAGGGTTGATCGCGCACGCAAATGCTGTCGAGGTGCGCCGATGAGAGTGCGGCTGCCGGTTCGCAAAGCCATTTTGCAACGAAAGACGTATGAGGCTCCCGCAGAGGGCCGGCTGAATAAAATGCGGCTGGACTTCAATGAGAATACTTCCGGGTGTGGGCCGGCGGCGCTGCGTGCGCTGAGGAAACTTACAGCGCAGCAGGTGGCCATGTATCCGGAATATGCCGGGCCCACGCGACGCATCGCGGCTTATTTTGGACTTGCGGAGCAGGAATTGTTGCTTACGAACGGTGGAGACGACGCGTTGCGCGTATTTTTCGATGCGTTTGTTGAGCCCAGCAGTCGCGTTTTGATTTGCGAGCCGACATTTCCGATGTATCGGTACTACGCGGAAATTGCCGGGGCCCGGATTGAAACTCTGCGCTATGGCAGCGAGATGGAGTTCCCGCTGGATGAATTTGTCTCCGCGTTGCGAAAAAAGACCGCGGTCGCTTTCATCGCTAATCCAAATAATCCGACTGGGACGCTGTTGCCGCCAGCCTCTATCCAAAAAATCTTGCTTGCGGCAACCAACACCGTCGTGGTGATCGATGAAGCCTATGCGGAATTTTCCGGGGTGACGGTGCTACCGTGGATTCGTAAATATCCGAACTTGTTTGTCACGCGCACCTTTTCGAAAGCCGCGGGGCTGGCTGGACTGAGATTAGGCGCCGCGATGGCTTGTCGAGAATCGCTTGCTCTACTTCGCCGCGCCATGCCTCCCTTCCCCGTAAACATAGGGGCGTTGGTCGCGGCGGAAGCGGCGGTGCAGGAGCGCACTGCTATCCGAAACTATGTGAAACAAACGCGAGAAATTCGCGAGTGGTTTGCTGGGGAACTGGCGCGGCTCGGAGTCAAAACTTTTCCCAGCACGGGGAACTTTCTACTTGCTGATTTTGGTTCTCAAGGCCCTTCGCTCTTTAAAAAACTGGACGCTCAGGGAATTTTAGTGCGTGAACGCTCGAAGGATATTGGGCCGGGATTTGTGCGCATCAGCATTGGGACCGGATCGGAAATGAAGCGGCTCGTCAAAGTAATTCAAAGAGAATTACAGATAATTCAAAAAGAACCACGGCCGAAGCCTCGGAGAGAAAGAAATTAACGATGCCTCGCACAGCTGCTAATCATCGCAAGACCAACGAAACCGACGTGCGGTTGAAGTTGAATCTCGACGGCCGCGGCAAAGCACGAATTTCAACGGGCATCCGTTTTTTCGATCACATGTTGGAGCTTCTGACCCGCCACGGCGGCTTCGATTTGCAGCTTACGGCCAGCGGCGACCTGGATGTAGATCAACATCACACCGTCGAAGATGTTGGAATCGCTCTTGGAGAAGCTGTCCTGAAGGCTCTCGGAAATAAACGCGGGATTCTTCGCGCGGGGTATTTCGTGATGCCTATGGATGAATCGCTGGCCCTGGCGGCGATCGACCTTAGCGGCCGGCCCTACTGCGTGGTGGACTTGAAAATTAAACTCTCCTTGGTGGGCGATCTGCAGACCGAGCTGATCGAAGATTTTTTTCAAGGATTCGCGCAGGCCGCACGCGCGAATGTGCATTTACGCGCGCTGTATGGGCGCTCTTCACATCATCAGGTGGAAGCAGTGTTCAAGGCGTTCGCACGGGCTTTGCGGTTTGCGGTAGCGCGAGACAAGCGACTGCGTGGCGTGCTGCCCAGCACTAAAGGGTTGTTATGAATATTTCTCTTCTCGATTACGGTGCGGGGAATTTACCTTCCGTGGAGCGCGCTTTGCAGCGACTGGGCGCGCAGACCGAAAGAGTCTCGACATCCGCCGGCGTAGCAAAGGCTGCTGCTCTTATTCTTCCGGGAGTTGGCCATTTTGGGGCGTTGCTACGCGCGCTTGACCGAGATGGGTTGCGCGAATCGTTGATTGCCGCGATTGAGCGCGGCGTTCCGTTTTTAGGAATTTGCTTGGGTTTGCAAGCGCTGTTTGAAAACAGCCAAGAAGCTCCCGATTTGCAGGGATTGGAAATTTTGTCCGGATCGGTGCGCGTTCTGAATGGTGCGGTGAAATTGCCGCACATGGGTTGGGATCAATTGCAGGCCAAAGCTGGATCGGGATTGCTGGAAGGAATTGATTCCGCGGCCTATTTTTATTTTGCGCACTCTTACGCTGTGCCGTATCGTGCCGAGGACCAGGCGCTGGAAACTCGAGCAACCTGTTCATATGGCGGCGAATTCGTCGCAGTGACGGAAACAGAGAACATCTTCGCGGTGCAATTCCATCCGGAAAAGAGTGGTGCCGCCGGCCAACACGTACTCGAGAATTTTCTGCGGATCGCGTCATGAGCCTGGCGCGCCGGATCATTCCCTGCCTGGATACCGACGGCGAGCGCGTGGTGAAAGGCGTGAACTTTGTGGCATTGCGTGATGCGGGGGATCCAGTGACGTTGGCGCGACGTTACAACGCGGAGGGCGCCGACGAGTTGGTGGTTCTGGATATAGCCGCGTCGCGCGATCGACGGCCGACATTTCTGGAAACAATTCGCAAGGTTGCGGCCGAATTGGCAATTCCGCTGACCGCTGGGGGTGGCATTCGAACGCTGGACGACGCACGCGCGGTGGTTCGCGCGGGCGCGGACAAAATAACCGTGAACACCGCCGCAGTCTTGCGCCCGGAATTGATTTCGGAATTGTCGGAGGAATTTGGCTCGCAAGCGGTGGTTTTGACGATCGATGCAAAATGGGATGGCGACCGTTGGCGCGTAATGACAACTGGCGGGCGGGTATCCACGGAGTTGAACGCCGTCTTCTGGGCTGAGAAAGGAGCAGAACTTGGCGCAGGCGAAATTCTGCTGACCTCGGTGGATCGCGACGGAACACAAAGTGGCTTCGACGTGGCTCTCACCGCGGCAATATCGAAAAACATTCTGGTGCCGGTGATTGCCTCCGGCGGGGCCAGATGGCCGCAACATTTCGCAGAGATTTTTTGCCAAGGGGCAGCGGATGCGGCGTTGGCAGCCTCAATTTTTCATGACGAAATTCAAAGCATTCGCTCGCTGAAGGAGTTTCTAGCCGATCAGAAAATCCAGGTTCGGTTGCCGTGTTAATTCCCTGCATCGATCTACAAAACGGGATGGCGGTGCAGTTGATTCATGGGCGCAAACGCGAACTGGCGGTGCGCGATGTGCTCGGCGTGCTTGAGAAATTTAAGAATTACGAGTGGCTGCACATTATCGACCTGGACGCGGCGATGGGCAAAAGGTCCAACGCGGAACTGATGCGGCAATTATGTTTTAAGGCGCGCTCCTCGTATGGGATAAAAGTTCGGATTGGCGGAGGGATTCGTACCGTGGCACGCGCGGTGAAGGTCGCCGGATGGAAGGCGGAGCAAATCATCATCGGCAGCGCCGTGTTCCATGAAGGAAAATTGAACCTGCCATTTCTTGAGCTGTTGGTAAGAATGGTCGACCCCGCTAGGATCGTACTCGCTCTGGATACGGCAAAAGGTCACATAACGATTCAGGGTTGGCGACGCACGTTGAGACTTCGTGCCGAAGACGTCATGACTGAATTGCAGCCCTACTGCGGAGCTTTTCTTTGTACGGATGTTGACCGGGAAGGAACCATGAGCGGGGCGAATTTAAAATGGTTTAAAAGTTTGAGAAACGCGACGGAGCATCCAGTTATTGCGGCGGGTGGAATTAAAACCACGCGCGAAGTTTCAGCTCTGGAAAAAATGGGGATGGATGCGGCGGCGGGTATGGCGATGTACAAGAATATGTTGCGCTAAAAAGGCTAGCGCTATTTAGCGGAGATGAATTTTTTCAGTAAGAAGATTCAATTTCTCACCGATTGTTCCTTTGAGAAAAAACTAGCGCATATAGGCGTCGGTAATATATTGCTGCACCATGCGCTGGGTATTAAAGAAAGATCCGTTGATAGCAATGGCGTGCTGCATGACGCTCAGATAACGATAGCGCTCGTTATAAAACATCGGAATGATCACGCTGTCTAACTTGGAGTAAAGCGATTCGGCGTCGGCTCGGTTATCGGTGACCAAGTCGGGCGCGGCACGGCGTGCTCCCCCGATGGACCAACCGGTTACGCCTTCGATATGACCTTCCGACCACCAACCATCGAGAATGCTGAGGCTGGGCACGCCATTCAGAGCGGCCTTCATGCCGCTGGTTCCGGAAGCTTCCAGCGGAAATTGCGGAGTGTTGAGCCACAAATCTACGCCGGCGGTGATTTTTCCACCTAAATCCATGTTGTAGTCGTCGAGAAACACGACTGGCACCGCTTTGCGCAGAGCTTTCTTGGCTTGAAAAATATGTTTGATGATGGACTTTCCACCGGCGTCGTGGGGATGCGCTTTGCCGGCGTACACAATTTGAAACGGCCCGGAATTTTTTGTGATCTGCCGCAAGCGATCCAGGTCGGCGAGAATCAGGTCGGCACGCTTGTAACCGGTGGCGCGCCTCGCAAATCCGATGGTGAATTTTCCGGGGTCAAACTTGATGCCCGTTTTCTGCCGCACCACTTCCAGCAATTCGTGCTTAGTGAGCAGATGAGCGGTCCAGACTTCTTCCGGCGGAAGACCCAGCGCGCCACGGAGACTGTAGTTGTCTTCGCGCCAAGTGGGAATGTAGCGATCAAAAATTTCGCGAAATGCCGGAGCGGTCCAGGTTCCAGCGTGGACGCCATTGGTAATTGCTTCGATAGGTACGCCAGGAAACATTTGACGCGAGGTCTCGCCATGCTGCTTAGCGACACCGTTCACGTATTTGCTTAGGCTGAGCGCGAGATAGGTCATGTTCAGGGAGGCCCCGGCGCGCGCGGCTTGCTGCAAATCCGGGAACGCTTGTTCAGCCTGAAGCACACGCTTCACGAGATCGGCGGCGGAAGCATCTTTCAAATCAAAAAGGTCAGTCTGACGCGGAAACGCCCGGGTGAGGTACTCCATGGGAAATCGATCGTGACCGGCGGGGACGGGCGTGTGCGTAGTGAAAACACATTTACAGCGAACTTTTTCAATGTCCTCGGCGCGAATGGTGGTGCGTCCCGCTTTGGCGGCCTCGGCTTCCAGAAGTTCTAGCGACAACAGCGCGGCGTGGCCTTCGTTCATGTGATAACGCGTGAGTCCTTCGTGCCCTAAGGCTCGAAGCATGCGAACACCACCGATGCCCAGAATAACTTCCTGACAAAGACGGTAGTAGGGATCGCCGCCGTATAAAGTTCCCGTGAGCGCACGATCCGCGGGGGCATTGGAAGGCAAATCGGCATCTAGAAAATAAATCGGAACTTCATATCCGCGCACGCCAACGGCGGCATATCGCCAACAACGAAGCTCCACGCGGCGGTCCTCAAGGGGAATGGTTACGCGCGGCGACTCTTCGTGCAGAAAATCTTCGACGCGCCATTCGACGGGTTCTTCGGTTTGCGTGCCGTCCTCGGCGAGGCGCTGCGAAAAATATCCTTTTCGATAAAGCAGCGAAACGGCGACCATCGGCAGTCGAAGATCAGCAGCGGCACGGATGGTGTCCCCTGCGAGGACGCCGAGTCCACCGCTGTAGCACGGCATGGAATTCTCAAGCGCAATCTCCATGGAGAAATACGCAACTAATCGATCTTTAACGCACTCCATTCGATTCCTTCTACGCCACTGCAAAGATTAACGATTATTTAGGTAGAAAAGCCCGCGTTGTCGTGCTTCTCATTGTCGGGGAATCCGTGCGGGCAAGGCAAGCGGTTGCGGGATAAATCTGCTCGCGAGTTGCGTGGAAATAATAATACCGGGTTAGTTGACTCTAATTATTTCGATGAATTTGCCAGCGCTGCCGTCTCCTTCGTGGTGTAGCCCAGATCTTGGAGGATCTGGTCGGTATGTTCGCCCAAAAAGGGAGGGGCCAGCCGGTAGGTTACCGGAGTACCCGATAAACGCATCGGATTGGCGATGCTCTTAACGCTTCCTAAGATGGGGTGTTCCAGCTGCACGACGAGGCCGCGAGCCTTGGCCTGGATATCGTTGAGAGCTTCCGAGACACCGTTAATTTTCGCAGCGGGAATGCCAGCGGCCGCGAAACGCTCGAGCCATTCGGAGGCGGACTTTTTGCTGAATGTTTCTTGCAGGATGGGAATCAATTCTGCCCGGTGTTTGATGCGCTCGGCGTTGATTCTAAATCTTGAGTCACGATATAGATCCGCCTCGGTATCGATGATGGCGGCAAATTTTTGCCACAGAGCTTCAGTGCCGACACCGATGACAAAATAAACACCGTCGCTGCCGCTGAACATTTCGTACGGAACAATGTTGGGATGCGCATTTCCCCAGCGTTGAGGCGTAACGCCCGCGTTTAAGAAACTGCTTCCTGCATTTGCCAGCCAGGTCAGTTGAGAATCGAAAAGCGCCATGTCGAGGAGTTGGCCTTGCCCGGTTTTCTCGCGGGCAAAAAGCGCGGCTAGGATGCCCATGGCGGCATAAATACCGCAGGTCATATCCGCGATGGCGATGGGATAGCGCATGGGTCCGGAAGTTTCCTCGCCGGTGAAACTCATGAGCCCAGCTTCAGCTTGGGCGAGGATGTCGTAGCCCGGCGAGCCTGCTTTCGGGCCGGAAAAGCCGTAACCACTGATGCCGCAATAAATCAGTTTGGGATGGCGCTCGCGCAGACATGCCGCGTCGAGCTTTCGTTTCTGCAATGATTCCAAAGACGGCTGATTGGTGATGAAAATATCGGCCGTAGCAATCAATTTATGGAGCGCTTCAAGTCCATTCGGTTGGTTGTAATCGAGCACGATGGAGCGCTTGTTGCGATTGGTAGACAAAAAATAGGCCGACATCTCTCCGACAAATGGCGGGCCCCATCCACGAGCCTGATCCCCAATCCCCGGACGCTCAATCTTAATTACATCGGCTCCCAGGTCGCCAAGCAGCATTGCGCAGTAAGGCCCAGCCAGGGCCTCGGTCATTTCTATAACGCGAATACCATCCAGAACATTTTTCACGAAGGGGATTATAGCCGAGTCGGTATTAGGTCGATCGTGGATGACCGGAGAGTGTTGAAAAAGTGTTTCAATTCGGCACGCGCAATACTTTTTCGAAAAAAGCCTACTTTCGCCTTGACCTTCTCACAAGCGGACGCTAGCCTACGCACCATTCGTTCGGGAGCTAGATCTGCCGCATCAAAGAAAGTCGTTTCCTTCATCCGTTATCCTCACGCGGGCCAATGATGCTGTTGCTTTGTCGTCTGAATCGCGGTCCGTTTCGGAAATTTCCGTTTGCATCGCTGCGCGTTTTGCTGTCATCGCATTAATCATTTTTGCTTGCACGGTGTTCAACACTTCCTGTCAGGCATCCGTGCGCAAAATTATTTTTGATACTGACCCTGGAACCGACGATGCCATGGCGCTGATGCTGGCGTTGAATTCGCCGGAGCTGGATGTTCGGGCGATTACGGTGGTGCCCGGCAACGTTACCGCCGAGCAAGGCCTGGAGAACGCACTGCGAATGGTGTCGCTTGCTAATCGTTGCGACATCCCGGTTGCGGGCGGCGCTCGGCATCCGCTATTTCAGAAATTAGTCACCGCAGAATTCTGGCATGGAAAGAATGGGCTAGCCAATATCGAATTGCCGCGTAGCAAATGCAAAGCGGACCCGCGTTTTGGCCCCGATCTGATCATTGAATTAATTCATGCATCGCCGCACGAGATCACGCTGGTGCCGGTAGGTCCGCTCACCAATATCGCCTTAGCTGTAGAAAAAGATCCCTCCATTGTTCCGCTCATTAAGGAAGTGATTCTGATGGGCGGCTCGATCAAAGGAGGAAATGTAAACGCGGCTGCGGAAGCTAACATCTATAACGACCCGGAAGCGGCACAAATTGTTTTTCAGGCCGGCTGGCCACTGACGATGGTGGGCCTGGATGTTGGCGACAAAACGTTGCTCGGCCATAAACAATTGGATCAATTGGCCAGCACGCACGGCCCGGTCAACGATTTTATTTATGGAGTGACGAAATTTCTGGTGGAGCTTTCTGAAAAATTCGGCGATAACGGTACGCCGATGTACGATCCGCTGGCGGTCGGGGTGGCCATTGACGCGACGCTGGTCACCGCGCCCGCGATGCATGTGGATGTTGAAACCCGAGGCGAATTCACTCGTGGAGAAACCGTTGCCAATCGCCGCAATGAAGTTGAGCGCAACGTACTGCATGGGGACCGCTACATCATCGAAGGCGTCGACAAAGTGCAACCCAACGCCAAAGTGTGCGTCGAAATACAGGCCGACCGTTTTTTGCAACTTTTTGTTTCGCGCATTCAGGGCAAGTGACTCGCTGGGAGGTCGATACTCTACGTTGAAGGGCTAGGAAGTCACGGTGACGGTAATCTTGTTCGATTTAACCTGCGTCTTACTCTCATCCTCGAAACGTTCCACCTGAACAGCGTACTGACCCGGTTTCAAAAGGTATAGCTTGTTGAGGTCAATCGTGTGGGTGAGTGTCTCTCCGGGTTTTACGGCGCGGAATCCGTTACTGCCAACTACGATTAACTCTGTTTTAGAGGCGGGATCGACAGTATCCTCACCCTTTACAGCACGAAGGTACCGAGTCTCCGACGGTTCTTGTCCATCTTTGCCTAAAACATGAATCGTGTAATCGAATTCTCCCCGACTTCCATTGTCTAAATCCAGAATCAGTTCTTTATCAGTTAAGTTCGTAAGCACAATACTCACTTTTAACTCCGATCCAGCCTTTACTTCAACAATAGGAGCACTGATCGCAACGGAATACGGCACAATCGCTCGGACTCGGCCGCTTTGGGCGCCCATAAGATTGAATAGTGGTATTGTCAGAATGAATAAAGTACTTATGGCTGTTTTTGTTTGCATCTTGAATCTCCACTCCTGTTCTGGAATGGGGGAGTGGTCGACTGGGGATTGCAATGTATTATCGACTCCATTTACTCCATAGCAGATGCCGTATTGATTGTACCGCCGACAAGATGCCAACCGGTAATCGGGTTCATGGATTCCACAGGTAGCGGGAATCGCTCAAGCGCTACCGTTTTACAGAAAACTGCTCGCAGGTTAGAGTCCGCATTAGGGACTTGCAGCCGCGGGTAGGACTTCAGTTCTAAATGAAATCAGCAATCGAGGACAGACGGCGCTTCCTGACGGGTTTGGCAGGAACGTTGGCGATTTTGCCGCTGGCTCGCCCGTTCGGCTCGTTCTTGATAAAAAGTTCAACTACTGTCACGAAGGAAAATCCTGTGCGCTGGCCCACTTTAAGCGGTAGCCCGGTTCTGGATAGCTTACGACCGGTCATTGAAAATTCACGCGACGTCCGTACCAATATCGGGAAGATTATCGAAGTCGCCGGGTGGATGGGATATGAGGAATTGCCCCTTCCGGAATTCACGCTTCCTTTTGACGTTGGCGCAGGTAACGCAGACGAAGCGATCGATTTTATTCTGGTGGCGGATTCCATCGATACGGCGTTCACGGATTTCTCCACGCGCGAAAAATTTCAAGTGGATTTTGCCGGGCAGCATTGGTCGGACTCCGACGCGGAGTTCGCTTGCCTGAAACGAGCGCTGGACGCGGGAAAGCCGATTCTTGACGGCAAATACCTGGCTAAAATTTCCCGCGCGGAGCTTGATGACATTTTTGCCGGCAACATAAAGATGCCCATGCTGGACGAAAAGCTTGCAGTGCTGCATCAAGTCGGCGCGGTATTGGCGGAAAAATACGATGGGCGCTTCCACAAGTTCGTGCAGGCATGCTCGCCGCGACTTTATGACCGCGGAAACGGACTGATCGAACGAATGGTAAAGGAATTCCCGCGCTTCAATGACGTGAGCGAGTTTGAGGGGCACGAAATAAAATTTTACAAATTGGCGCAGCTGGGCGTGTGGATGCTGTATTCAACGCTGCACAAGTCCGGTAAATTTCGACTGGATGATCCGGAGAAATTGACGGCGTTCGCGGATTACATCGTTCCGGTAGCGTTGCGATTGCTGGGAATAACGTCATACTCGCCGGAATTGGAAAACGCGATCAACACGCATCAATTGATACCGCGGGACTCGCGCCGTGAGATTGAAATTCGCGCGCACGGTATCTACGCAACGGCTTTGCTTGCAGAAGAGGTCAACAAGCTCCGTGGCCCGAAGGAGCAGGTGATCATTCCGCAGATCGATGCGCGGCTTTGGACCCACTATCACACCACTTCATGGCCTCACCATTTGACGCAGACCATCATGTATTAGAATGGCCGAAAATCTTTTGACGCCGGCTGGAAAGGAAATATTTTCGTGATGAACAGGAAATGGTTCTTACGCTGTGGCGTGCTTGCGTTGCTGGCGTTTTGTGTTCAATTCCCTTTTCAATTGCCGTCACGGGCACAAGAAAAACGCAAAGTGATCATCGATCAAGACTGCGCCGGGCCGGGAGGCACGGATATGCAGGCCATTCTGGCGCTCGTCAATTCTCCGGAGACAGAGGTGCTGGGAATAACGGTGCTCACTGGGGATGCGTGGCGCGACGAAGAGGTTCAGCACACTTTGCGGCTGCTGGAAATAATCGGGCGCACTGATATTCCGGTGGTGCCTGGCGCGGTTTTTCCGCTGGTGAACAGCAAAGAGTACATCGCCAAGTGGGAAACCCTTTACGGCAAGGTGGTCTACCAGGGCGCATGGAATTACGCGAAGCACAATCCGGTGCATGGCCCGTACGATATTCCGCCCATGCCTGAGGCCGCGCCTACGACGAAACCTTCCACCGAAGATGCCGCGCGATTCATGGTGCGCCTGGTAAATAACCATCCGCATGAAGTAACAATTTACGCCGCGGGACCGATGACCAACCTGGCGCTGGCCATCGCGCTTGACCCGCATTTCGCCGAACTCACGAAGGAATTGATCGTGATGGGCGGCAGTATCAATCCCCGCACGGATGATCCGGAATTCAGCCTGACCCCGCGACGGGAATTTAATTTCTGGATGGACCCGGAAGCGTCGCACGCGGTTCTGCACGCACACTGGCCGCGCATTGTGCTGACCACGGTGGATATTTCGGTGAAAACGCGCATGGAAAAAAGCTTGATCGCGGAAGTGGCAAAAAGCCAGACGCCCGGGGCGCAGTATGTCGTGAAGTACGCGGAAGCCAATTATCTCTGGGATGAGTTAGCCGCGGTGGCCTGGCTGGACCCCAACTTCATCACCAAGTGGCAAAAACTTTACATCGACGTGGATACCAGTCACGGAGCCTCTTACGGGGATACGCTGGCCTGGGCTCCTGGGCAACAACCGGGCATGGGCGAACAGTTGGTGGAAGTGCAAAAAGAGCTGGACAAAGACAAGTTTTACAAGGAATACGTGGAACTATTGTCTCGTCCGACCCCGAAGGCTGCCGCGAACGCGGCGAGATAATCTCGCCGCAGATGTGCCGCGCGCAAGTACGCGGGCAACGGTTGCAGAAATGCGTGCTCAGGCTGCCGTTGCGGCACGGCTTGTGCTATCGTTCCGGCGATTGCAACCCATCGCGATTTTTTTTCTCAGGAGAAATATGGCAGAGCCCACAAAAGTTGTAGGAATAGGAAGCTGTGGAGTCGACTACTTTGCGATTGTGCCGCGGCTGCTCGGCCCGGAAGAAAAAATCAACGCGGATCGGCTGGAGATTCATGCCGGCGGCGTTACCGGCAACAACCTCACGCAGGTTGGGCGCCTGGGAGTTTCGGCTGGTTGGCTTGGCCTGATTGGCGACGATGAGAGCGGACGACTAATCACCAAAGCGTTTGAGGACGATGGGCTAGATCTTTCCGGGATTGAAACGATTAAGGGTGAACACTCCACGTTTGTGTGGATTCCTGTGGATGCCCAAGGCGAGCGTTGCATTTACATGTTTCCGAACATCAATGGGAAGCTTTCCGCCGAACAGGTGCGCCGGCTGTTTTCTTCTCATATCAAGCAGGCTCGGCACTTTCACACGGAGGCATCGCAATTGCCTTTGCCGCCTGTAATAGAAGGTATGCGGATTGCGCGCGACGCGGGTGTGCGGGTGATATTCGACCTGGATGTGGCACCAAGTTATTTCGCTCAGGCCAAGCTGGGCAGCGAAGCCGATCTGATTACGGCGCTGCGCATGGTCGATGTGTTGAAGCCGTGTAAAGCTGCGGCGCGGGAGATTACCGGGGAAACGGATTACGAGAAAATGGCGGCGAAGTTATTGGGGCTCGGTCCCAAAATTGTTGCTCTGACGATGGGTGCGGACGGCTGCTTGATCGCCGCAGGAAAAGACATGGTGCACATTCCGCCCTTCAAGGTGGCGGTGGTCGACTCCACGGGGGCCGGGGATGCGTTCATGGGCGGTTTATCTTACGGCTTGCTGCAGGAGTGGGACCATCGCCGCGTGGGCACTTTCGCCAATGCTTGCGCAGCGATTTGCTGCACTAAGGTTGGCGCGCGGTCCATGGGCAGACGCGAAGACGTGATGGCTCTTATCCAGTCACAGCGCGCAGAAGCTTCCGCGTTCTAGCCCCGTAACTAGGTAATGCAACAGGTGATGCCGCGAAACGTCATGCACGGATTCGCGGCAGGAGAACACAAATGTTTGTGCCCCATGAGTTCGTTATCGCTTTGATCATGATGATTGCCAGCGCGGTGTGCTGGGGCTCGTGGGCGAATACCTATAAGGGTGTCAAAAATTATCGTTTTGAACTTTTTTATTGGGATTACGCGCTAGGGATCTTCCTGATTTCCTTGGTGCTGGCGTTCACGATGGGAAGCACGGCGGACGATCCATCGCGTTTTCTGACCAACGTTCACAACGCTGACAATTCCAATATCGCTTCGACGATGTTTGCAGGCGTAATTTTTAATCTTGCGAATCTCCTGCTGGTGGCCGCGATTGATATGGCCGGACTGGCCATCGCTTTTCCCGTGGCGATTGGAATCGCGTTGGTGGTCGGGGTGGTGTCCAGTTACATTCTTCAGCCCAAGGGTCACGCGGGCTTACTGGCCGCCGGGGTAGTCTGCGCTTTAGTGGCGGTAATACTGGATGGAAAAGCTTACGGCAGTTTGCCCACGGCCAATCGCGCCATCAGCAGAAAAAGCATCATCACATGCGTAGTGTCGGGGGTTTTGATGGGTGTCTGGGCGCCTTTTGTCACCCGCTCGATGACCCATGGAAATACGCTGGGGCCCTACAGCGTGGCGGTGTTCTTGACGCTGGGGGCGTTACTCTCTTGTTTCGTGTGGAATATTTATTTCATGAAGCATCCGCTGGTTGGCCACCCGGTAAATTTTGCGGAATTTTTTCGAGGGCCGGGGGCGGGACACTTGCTGGGCTTGCTGGGCGGTTGCATCTGGGGAATTGGCACGGTGTTCAATCTGGTGGCTGCGCATTTTACGGGCGTAGCGATCTCGTATGCGATTGGTCAGTCCGCGCCGATGGTTGCCGCGCTCTGGGGCGTGCTGGCGTGGAAGGAATTTCGCGGCGCGAACCGTCAGGCTTATGTTTATCTGGCGGGCATGTTTGTGTTTTATCTGCTGTCCATCCTGGTTATTTCCTACGCAAATACAGCGAGTTGAATAGTTTCGTTCCTGGACTGCAATAGCCCGGGGGTTGGCTGTTCGGACGCTAAGAATATTTATTGAGGTAGTCCGTCTTGCGGGCACGAGTTCGTTCAAAACTGACCCGGACCATTGTTTCTAAGCACCTTATGCACCCGGGTAAACGCGCGGCGGGCTATTTAGCCGCTATTTGTGCAGAAAACGCGTCATTATCCGGTGCCATTTTGGACTGCTCAGCGGCATTGCGGCGTTTCTGGCTACGCTGACGCTCATTTTCGACCATGTCATTCCATGGAGCGGGTATGTGAAAGCTTCGTTGGATTGGTGGGTCGGCCATGCCGTGGCCATCGCGTGCCTCACCCCTTTTTGTCTGGTTTTAGTGATCCCGGTTGTGCGCCGCTTCGCGGGATTAACACAAACCGCAGCGGACAGGGAGTCGGCTTCCGCGGGCAAGAGCATTCACGAAGCGCAGGGTTTTCGGCGGGTGATCGAATCCTTTTGTTTCGTCGCGGCTATTGTGGGATCGCTTTGGCTGGCCTTGGGGTCACGAAGCACCGGCAACCAGAACATGTTTTACGTTTTCTTTCTGCCCATTGTTTGGATTGCGGTACGCCGCGGTCTACGGGGAGCCGCGACGGGAATATTAATGTTGAATATCGGCATTGTTCTTTCGCTGCAATTCTCCGGCGGGGACCCATTACGTTTCGCTCTATTGCAATTGCTGATGCTGGTTCTTTCGCTTACCGGACTAATACTGGGCACGTTGATTAGCGAGCGCGATCGAACTGAAAAACAATTATCCCAGGAAGAAGAACGCATGCGTTTGTTGCTCGGATCCGTTGGCGAAGCCGTATATGGAGTGGACAGTAATGGAGATTGTACTTTCTGCAACGCAGCATTTTTGCGCCGCATAGGATATGCGAGTGCTCAGGCTCTGCTGGGGAGAAATATGCATGACGTGATTCATCACACTCGCGCTGATGGGTCGCCAGATCCGCGGGCAGAATGTGTCCTGCGCAACGCCCTGATGACCGGCGAAAAACTGCATATGCCCCGGGAGTTAATGTGGAGTTCGGACGGGACGGCTTTTCCAGT
>Ga0210409_10001110_pt1 | contig 37261 bp, 29 predicted proteins | sample IncBWH17MmetaG_FD_161649 | JGI IMG/M metagenome (GOLD analysis project Ga0210409, IMG submission 161649) | Forest soil microbial communities from Barre Woods Harvard Forest LTER site, Petersham, Massachusetts, United States - Inc-BW-H-17-M | ecosystem: Environmental > Terrestrial > Soil >... | reverse complement strand
ACAAACCATCCCTTGTAGCGGCCCCGACTTGGTCGGGGCCGCCTTTCGCCCGTCCCGAATGCTTTTACGGGACGGGCGCGTTGTTGCCCGCATCCTATGTCCCCCACGCCACAACGTCAATTCACAACTTCCCAAACCCCTATGCTAGAGTTCGCTAAAGCATCCAAGGGATAGCAATCATGGCAAAGTTCGACCGCATTATCTGGATCGTGCTCGACAGTGTAGGCATCGGTCCGCTACCAGACGCCGCCGATTACGGCGACGTCGGCCGCACCACGCTAGGCCACATCGCCGAATATCGCGCCCTGCAAATTCCCACCTTGGCCGAACTCGGTCTCGCCAACATCGCCCCGCTCAAAAATCTCTCACCCGCTGCAACTCCCAAAGCCTCCTACGGTAAAGGCGCAACACACTCCCCCGGCAAAGACACCACCACCGGACACTGGGAAATGGCAGGCGTCTGGCTCGACCAAGCCTTTCCCGTTTACCACCACGGTTTCCCGCCGGAAATTATCGAGGCATTCGAAAAACAGATTGGCCGGAAAACGCTCGGCAACAAACCCGCCTCCGGCACCGAAATCCTGAAAGAACTCGGAGAAGAGCACGTCCGCACCGGCAAGCCCATCGTCTACACCTCCGGCGACAGCGTCTTTCAAATCGCCGCCCACGAAAGCGTAATCCCGGTCCCCGAACTTTATAAAATGTGCGAAATCGCAAGAAAACTTCTCGACGGCAAGCATAAAGTCGGCAGGGTAATTGCCAGGCCGTTCGAAGGAACTGCTGGACACTTCGTACGCACCTCGAAACGCCACGACTACGCCGTCGATCCTCCCAAACCCATGCTCATGGACGTACTCGCAGAAAGGAAAATTCCCGTCTTCGGCATCGGCAAGATCCACGACATCTACAATGGCCGCGGCGTGGACGACTATGCAACCACCAAATCCAAGACCGATGGCATGGAAAAATTAACCGCGGCACTTCGGCAACGCCCTAACGGCCTGATCTTCTGCAACCTGGTGGATTTCGACATGCTCTACGGCCACCGCAAGGATCTGGAAGGATTCGCCCGCTCGCTCGAAGAGTTCGACGCGCAGCTAATGCCTTACCTGAAATTACTCGGGGCAAAGGATCTTCTAATCATCACCGCCGACCACGGCTGTGACCCCGACCCTCGCTGGGAAACCACCGACCACTCCCGCGAATATGTTCCCATCCTCGCCCACACGCCCGCCCAAAAAACCGGCGCAAATCTGGGAATCAGGCCAACTCTCGCGGACATGGGACAAACCATCGCCCAAAATTTCAGCACAACAATTCCCCACGGCACCAGCTTCCTCCCACAATTAGCGTAGCGGCCACTTTCAAGCTTGCCCTGACGAAGGAATGGGTGGCCACGCGGCTTCTTGTGGCACAGCCATTCCTGGCTGTGCGCTTGGGTTTTGTTTAGGAGACCGAGGCTTCAGCCTCGGCATAAATCTTCGCGAAGAAACTTCCTGAGTTACTTCCCCGAAACCCCGCTGCTCGCCGTAGGCGCGTAATACCCGTTCCTCGTTCGCGCCACCAGCTTCCCATGTCCCCGCGGCGGAATCACGTCCACGCGCACCGTCCGAAACGTCCCGTCCTTCGCCCCATTCGACGGGTAATACGCCAGCGTGTACTGGTGCCGGATATCGTGCGCCACCTGCTCGCAGATCGCGTGCACGTCGTCCACGTTCTCCGGGAAAAACGCCAGCCCGCCGGACGCCAGCGCAATCTCCGACAGCGCCTTCTTGGCGGTTTTCGCGCTGCGCTTGTTCTCCTGGCCCAGCAAACCGATCGTATAAATTACCGTCGACGTCTTCTGGATCTCCCGCAGCGTCTTCTCCAGCGAATTCCGGCTGGTGTTGTCCTCGCCGTCCGTAACGATCAACAGCACCTTCTTCTCTTTGACGCCCTTCTTCAGGTGATCGAGTGATCCGATAATGGCGTCATAAAGCGCCGTGCTGCCCCGCGAATCAATCCGCTCCAGCGCTTCCTTCAGCTCCGGAATGCTGTTCGAAAAATCCTTGTCCAGGTCCAGGTAAAAGTCGTCGTTGAAATTCACCACAAACGCTTCGTCCTGCGGATTGCTGCTCTGCACCAGTGTCAGCGCCGCTTCATTCACCCTCGGCCGCTTGTCGCGCATGCTGCCGCTGTTGTCAATCACCAGTCCCATGCTGACGGGAATGTCCTCGCGTTTGAAGATCGAAAGCTTTTGCTCCACCTTGTCTTCATACACGCGGAAATTATCCTGTGTCAGCCCTTCCACAAACTTTCCGCGGTCGTCGTTCACGGTCGTGTGCAGCACCACCAGGTTGACGTCCACCTTGATGCGCCCGCCGGACGGAGATGTGCCGCTCTCCTGACCGGGAGGCGGGGGAGGCGGAGGAGTAGCAACGGGAATTTGCGCGAACGAACCGCTCGCTACGAAGAGCGCGGCGAACACCAGGCACGCCAGTATCAGCCCGAAATGTTGAAGACGGCCAAACGATTCAGTGAGCCGGCGCGTAGTATCCGGTCTTTGAGTAAGTCGAGAGAGGCGGGAGTCCCTTGGGGGCGCGCAGTTTGACCTTGATCTTCCGCCACCGCGCGTCGTGAACGTGATTGCTTGGTTTGTATCCCAGCACATATTGATTGCGCAGCTCCATGCCGATTTTCGACGCAATGTCCGGCAGTTCATTTAGATGCTCGACAGCGAAAACGCGGCCACCCGTCAATTCCGTTACTTCGGAGAGCAGCGTTGGGCCGTTCAGCTCCTCCGGGGTGCGATTCCGATAACCAAGCGGGTCATAGATGCCGATGGCATAGAGCTGGGTATCCGCTTCTTTGACCAGCCGCTTGATGTCGTTCTCGTTGTACCTACTATGATTATCCCCTCCATCGGAAAGAATCAGCAAGGCGCGTTTGGCGTTATGTGCACCCCTCATCTGGCTCAGGCCCAGATAGATGGCGTCCAGCAGCGCCGTGCGTCCCCGCGGTGCGGTCACCATCATGCGGCTTTGCAGGTCTTCGACGCTGTTGGTGAATGCGCTCGTCAGTTCCGCGCGCTCATTGAATGTAACCAGGAAAAACTCGTCCAGCGGATTCGCGGTCTTGAAAAAATCCAGCGCCGCCTCTCGCGCCTTATCAATTTTATTGGACATGCTGCCGCTGAAATCGAAGATCACGCCAATGGAAATGGGCACATCTTCCGAAGAAAACGTCACAATTTCCTGCTCCACGTTGTCTTCAAACACGCGGAAGTTATCCTGCTCCAGGCCGGTGACCAGCCGGTTGAATGGATCCGTCACCGTGACATTAACCAGGGCAAGGTCTACATCCGTGTGAATTACTTTTCCCGGGTGAATCGTGACCGCAGGCGTGTTGTGGGAGACATCCGTCAGCTTGGAAGGCGCGGGTGGCGGAACTGGATTGTTTGAGGTGGTTGGCTCCTGGGCTCGGAGCAAAGTTGGACTCGCTGCCAAACAAAGGCAGCTGCACAGCCGGGCGGCAGCCAGTACGGACACTACGCGAAAACTGCACCAATCGCGTTTCACGGCTCCCCCATCCTCCCGGTTCCCCAGGATGGCCGCGCGGATGACTCATCATAACACCCGTTCCGCGGAAGGCAATAGCCCGCCGCGCCGTCAAAGCTTGACCTCATCCTTCGCCCGTAGAACTACTAGGGTGACATCGTCTCTTTGTGGTTGGGCTTTGGAAAAGTCCGAGACCTCGTCTAGGACACATCGGATGATTTCTTTTGGGGTGCGATCATGGCAGGATCGCAACAACTTCTCTAGTCTTTGTTGTCCCCAAAATTCGCCCTGGAGATTCTCCGCTTCCGTAATTCCATCCGTATACGCGATCAGCACATCGCCAATTTCGAGTCGAACGGCCGCAGAGGTGTACTCAGCATGCTCCAACGCCCCCACCGGCGTGCCTTCCGTTTCCAACGGAATCAGCTTACATTGTCCATCTCTCCAACGGAGCACCATCGGCGGGTTGTGTCCCGCATTCACATATCTCAGAACCCGGGTCGCGGGCTGGTACTCACCGTAGAAGAGCGACGCGAAGAAATACCCCGGAGACGACTCGTGAACCAGCCGGTTAACTTCGCTTACTATAATTGAAACGTCTAAGTGAGGATGCAGAGCTTGCGCCTTCAACGATGCCTGCAGGCTGGCCATAAGTAACGCTGCCCCGATTCCCTTGCCGGACACGTCGCCAATTGCGATTCCCCATCGTCCTCCTTGCAAGGGGAAAAAATCATAGTAGTCTCCGCCAATACTCTGCGCCGGCTGATAGAATGTTTCGCATGTTAGCCCCGGAATCGAAAGACTCTGTTGTGGGAAAAAGGCCTGTTGCACGTCCTTCGCGCGCTCCAGATCCTTGCGCAGAGCCCTATGAACACCAGAATCCGATTTCTTAAGAAACTCCAGGACCGTCTCTACATGATTGCGTAAGAGCAGTCCCGCTTCCCTCCCTTGCCCTCTTCCAAGGGCGTGAATGATCGGTTGGTGAGACTCAACTATTTCTTGGAGATTCCCTGTGACCTTTCCGACCGAACCCCGAATTCGCAAATCAACAGCCAAGGTGTCCCACACCCGGAGCAAGACCTCATTTTGTGAGGCTTGCAAGATGATTCGATGGAATTTTACGTCGTGTTCCGCAAAGGAATCGAGATCGAGGCCGCGAACTGCCGCGCGCATGGCATTCAATTGCCGTTGCAATTCGCCGATATTGCCTTTCAGCGCTGGGGCTGCGGCTCGTCCCCCCAGTTCCTCCAAGGCGGCCCGTATCTCATAAGCTTCGTGCATCTCCTTCGGATTCGGCGAATGAACAGTAGCCGTAAGCTTTCCCGAAAGCGTAACCATTCCGAGCGTTTGAAAGTCAGCGAACACCTTCAAGACGGAATCCACATCCAATTGATATTCCGCTGCGATTTCCGGCAAAAGTACTAATTTGCCGGGGTGATAGCGTCCGCTGAATAGTTCCTTGGCCAAGCGAGCCCGTGCCAATTTGTTGGGATGCCCACTGCGGCTGCTCCCGGTAGTCGGGTACCTCTTACCTTCGTCCAACAACCCCATTCGCTTGCTCCTCAGGTTATGTTCTAGGCTGGGGTGGGTAGGCCTGTGCAAGAAACCGCTTCTTTTATCGAACATGTTGAAACTCTCTCCTAGTATGCATCTGGGTGGTAACCCAACCAAACTGATCTCCAAACTTCTGAGCCAGCTCGATTTCGGGCTGAAAACCTGGTTAACGAGTCCACCACCCCGGGCATCAGACTATCCGGTGAGAGAAATCTAGGTGTGTCGTTCGCGTTGAATTCTTATGACTTGCGAGCGCTTCCTCTTTGGCACGGATCGAACGTGAACAGGTAACCTGTTACACAGGCGTAACACAATCGCTGTAACGCTACGCTAGGATATAGATAGCATTGCGCTTATGTGGATGCCCCCAGGCTCCGGCGCAACGCGAACCCAAGACATGAAGTCATTCCTCGGATTTCAGCTTGACCCCAAAAACCACTCTCTTTTTCGTGGGGAAGAGCGACTACAAATTACCCCCAAGGCCTTCGATGTCCTTTGTTACCTGGTTGAAAAGGCAGGCTCCCTTGTTACCCAGGACGAGCTTCTTGAAGCCCTTTGGCCGAATACATTTGTAAACCCTGAAGTCCTCAGAAAATATATTCTGGAGATCCGCCGGGTACTGGGCGACCGGCCCGGGCACCCTATATTCATCGAAACAGTAACCAAACGCGGATACCGCTTCATAGCACCCGTGACCGCTGAAAATGCCGCCGAGCCTTCAGGCCCTTCCACACCGGAAGGAACACAGGAGTTGCTTGATCCACAAACGACTTCACCCGAACGGGAAAGTTCCCCCAGCACAGCCACATTCCGCAAACTCGCGATTCCAGCACTTTTGCTGATGGTCGCTGCAGCAGGGATAACTTGGTACTTCTGGCGTGCGCAAACTAGGGTGAAGGCTCCCTCGTCAAGCAATAATTCCATCGCGGTGTTGCCGTTTGCCGACCTAAGCCCGGGTAAAGATCAGGAATATTTCTCAGATGGACTCACGGAGGAACTGATCACCAGTCTCGCCCACATACCGGGCCTTAAAGTCGTCGCGCGCTCTTCGTCCTTTCAGTTCAAAGGGAAGAACGAAGACCTTCGCAGTGTTGGGCAGAAGCTCGGAGTGGCAACTGTGTTGGAAGGAAGCGTCCGCAAAGACGGGGATCACGTACGCATTACCGCGGAACTGATCAAGGCTGACGACGGATTCCAGCTCTGGTCGGAGACCTATGACCGCGATATCAGTCATATCTTCGCGGCACAGGACGAAATAGCTCGGGCTGTGAGTGGTGCTTTGCAGCTGAGATTGTTGAGCGGCAACAACGCGGCCCCTCCGGGAGGTTCGCCCACAACGAATTCCCGAACCTACGAGGCCTATCTGCAAGGGCAGTACTTCATCGCCCGTGGGCAAGACAAGGAGGATCTCGAGAAAGCACTCTTTTATGCGGACCAAGCAATCAAGCTGGACGCCGGCTATGCCCCAGCATGGGCGCAACGGGCGCAAGTGCTGCAGACCCTGGCCAGCGTCGCTCTGATCGAGAACGCCGATGGGTTCCGCCGTGCGCGGGAAAGTGCAGAGAAGGCGATTGCGCTCGACCCCAATTTGGCGACAGGCTATATGGCGCTGGGGTTGGTCCAGATCAACCATGACTGGGATTGGGAAGGTGCGGATGAATCCCTGAAGAAGGCCGGGGTGTTGGAGCCGAGTAGCGCCACCGTTTTAGGTAATCGCGCTTACTTAGCCACGAACCTCGGGCAATTGGAAAGGGCGATTGAGCTACGCAGGGAGGCCATTGCCCTCGACCCGTTGAGAGCCAACTTTCATTTGGCCTTAGGCTACGAACTCTTGCTCTTGGGCCGATTCGACGAAGCAAAGGCTGCGCTACAAAGGGCTCAGGAATTGAATCCGCAGCTTTCCTCTCTGCACCTCACTCGCGGCACGATTCTCCTCTTGGAGGGACACCAAGTTGAGTCTCTGACGGAGATGGAGAAGGAAACCGGCGAATGGGAGAAATTGTCGGGAGAATCCATGGCCTACTATGCGCTTCGGCGCCGAGAGGACTCAGACCATGCCCTGAATAAACTTATCGACACCCATCAAAACGACTGCGCGTATCAAATCGCCGAGGTATACGCCTATCGCCAAGAAACCGAGAAGGCGTTCAAGTGGCTGGACCGCGCTTTTCAACAACGAGATCCCGGCGCCCCCGATCTTAAATCCAATCCGCTCATGAGAAGCTTGCGCGGAGACCCGCGTTACGTTGAATTGCTGAAAAAGATCCGGTTGCCCAATTAGCGAGCTCCGCAGGTTATGCCGCCAAACTGTTCCTTGATCCTGTGACCTCGCGCTCCCATCCGCTAAGAGTGTGGGCTGTTTGCCCTGGCTCGAAACATTCATCTGCCCACCGGGAGCTCGTCAAAAAGCCTGCCGTCCCGCACCCTCCAAACGACTGTGTTAGCATCGGCATCGTAGCTCCAATCCCAGGAAGTTGCGATGAGTGCCGACGAACCAAGAGTCGTAGTGGTGATTCCCGCGCGTTATGCTTCCACGCGCCTTCCCGGCAAGCCGCTCGTTTCGCTCGCCGGCAAGCCCATGGTCCAGCGCGTTTACGAACGCGCCAAACAAGCCCAAACTGTCCATAACGTCCTGGTAGCCACCGACGACCAACGCATTATTGACGCGGTCCGCGGCTTCGGGGGCGAAGCGCGCATGACCCGGGCTGACCACCGCACCGGCACCGAACGTATTGCCGAAGTGGCCGCGCACGAGGAAGGCGATGTCTTCGTCAACGTCCAAGGCGACGAACCGTTGGTCGATCCAGCCGCGATTGACGCCGCCGTCGCCGCACTCCTCGAAGAACCCGCCGCCCAGATCGCCACCGTCGCCACGCCGATCCGCCACGCAGGCGACATCATGGATCCCAATGTGGTGAAGACCGTTCTCGACTTCGATGGCAACGGTCTTTATTTTTCCCGCGCACCGATCCCATGGATCCGCGACACCCAGCAGAAAATCCACGTAAAGTACTGGAAGCACCTGGGACTCTATGTTTTCCAGCGCGACGCCTTGCTCGAATATCCCACGCTGCCCCAGGGCGAACTCGAAAAAATCGAACAGCTCGAGCAACTCCGCTGGCTCGAAAACGGCTGGAAAATCCGCGTAGCCGAAGTCCAGCACGACGCCGTCAGCGTCGACATACCCGAAGACGTAGCCCGCGTCGAAAAACTCCTCCACGAACAAAAACTCTGATTCAGAAATGTAGGGGCGACTTCACGCGGCCCCTTCCTACTGCGTCTGCGGCGAGGCCACTCCCGCCGTAGTCCGGTCGCCGTCCATACAAACCATCAGCACCGTTCCGCCATCCGCAAAATACCCTACAAAATTCACTGTAAACGCCGACGGTCCGCCAATCACAATCTTGTACGTATTGTTTTGCGTCCCATCCCCGGCAATCGTCAATGTTCCGGAAACCCCCGCGTTCAGTGTCACTCCATTCGTATTAATCGTGTTCAATCCCAACTGCGCGTAGTCCACCACGCCGGCGATATTGTTGGTCGCGGCGCTCGTTTGGACAAATTGGCCGACATAATTCTCATCAAACGGTGACGGCGCGACCAATTCCACGCCGCTCCAGCTGAAACTGTAATTCCCCGCCAGACTCGCTGAAGTAAAAGATGTCGCCGACTGCGACACCATCGTTCCGTCCGTCACAACCCCCGAGCTGACGTCCTGAATCACCGCCCGCGTCGGCGAATACAGGTAAAATACGTACGTCACCGTGCCAACCGATGAGTTGTGAAACGTGAACGTCCCGCGCCCGCTGCCCGCGTTGCCCGTATCAATCGCGTAACTCGTGCTGGAAATCCCCGAGCTGGGCGTCAACTGAGTGTTGTTTCCGTCGTTGTTCTCGTGAAATGAAATCGTGCCGATTCCTCCGGATCCATCCGCGGCGAACCGCCCCACCCGCGCGACCGGTCCAAAGTTCCCCGCCGTCTGCGATCCTCCCGAAAGAAACGCAAAACTGCCGCTGAACCCGGAATTTTGGATTGGAATGGTGCCCGTTTGCAGAATCGCGGGACCCGAGGTTCCCCCATGCTGATCCTCTTCCAGCAATTCCACCCGAGTGCGGTCCACGATATAAAAGGTGAAGGTCCGCCCATCCAGCGTCATCGTTCCACGCCCGAAATTGGTGCCGTTTCCATTCGTGTCCAATTGATAGGTACTCGCCGTCAGTGCTGTCGCTCCCGTCGGCGCGAACGAACTGTCGTTCACGTCCGTCGTGCCGCCGGTGACATTTCCATTTCCATCCGCGCCAAACTGCCCAACAAGAGAAATCACCGAAGGAGTGGTGCCTGCAAACGATATCCCCGAAAGATCAAACACGTATTTTCCGTTGATCGCGTTCGCAGAAAACTGCAGGGAAGTCTGCAATTCCAGGCTTCCGCTAGTCGAAGCCAGTCCATCAGTCTGAACCAGGTAACCATGGCTACTCGATTGCAGCGACGCGCTCACTTGCAATGCCCCGCCGCCGCTCACGTTCAATACGATCAGTCCCCTCCCATTCCCCTGAATCTGATAGGTTCCATTCGAAAAGGTCACCTGCGATGCGGAACTTCCACTTCCCAAGTCCAGCACGTCTTCCAGCCCGCTCGTAATATGTCCTTGCCCGTCCGCTGCGAAGCTCCCCACCCTCGCGATAAATGCTCCGGAATTCAGGTCCACGCCGCTCATCGAAAACGCGTACTGCCCGTTCAGGCTGGCATTCGAGAAATTTCCTGTGGGAGGTGGCGGCGTGATAGTCGTGCCGCTGCCACCACACGCGGCCAGATAGCCCGCCATTACAATAGCCGCCACATGAAAAATCTGCTTCATTCCACGCCCCTGTGCGACGCGGCGGCCTGGATGTTGGTGTTGCGCGGTGCCACATAAGGAATCGGGAATCCGCGGGCCGTTCGCACCGCCAGCGCCTGCGTTCCTTTTTGTACAATGCGTGCGACAAACAAATTGCTATTCCCTGCGGCCAGGATTTCACCCACAATCCGCAGCGTATCGCCCGTCTCAACGGAAAAATGGTTCGCCGCCAGCAGCCGCGCGTCGCCAAGATGCACTTCTATCGTTGCGGAACTCGTTTGCACCGTCGCCCGCGCCCCGAACGGCGCCGTTTTCGAATTCGCTGAATACGCAACAACCGTTCCAACAACGTCGCTTTCGCGCTTCACGTCGTACTCGCCCGTCCGCGTGGCCAGCGCAGTTGCCGCCTGTTGCCCGCACGTCACGCTGCCCATCGCCATCGCCGCCATCGCAATCAGCCAGAACTTCCTGCTGCCCATGTCTGCCTCTCCCCGGGAAATTTTCTCCCCACCCACCAAACCTTACCCCACTTTTCGCCATTTACGAACCCGGCTCTCCAACAAATGTCGCGCTCCCAGAAAATTTTCCGATTCTTTCGAGCAAAGACTTCTCATTGACACAAATCCTTCCTCCGGACATAATTATATGTACGTCAATCCTGTGGAGGTTCGACAAGCTCAATTCTGCTCCGTGCGGAGGCGAGCGACCCGGATGGCGCCAAAATATATCTTTGTAACCGGCGGTGTTGTTTCTTCTCTCGGCAAGGGCGTAGCGGCATCTTCCATCGGCTGTCTCCTCGAAAGTCGCGGCTTCAAAATCACCATCCAGAAATGTGACCCGTACCTGAACGTGGATCCCGGCACCATGAGCCCGTATCAGCACGGTGAAGTCTTTGTCACCGACGATGGCGCCGAAACCGACCTCGACCTCGGCCACTACGAACGCTTCACCCACGTCAAGCTTACCCGCGACAACAACTGGACCAGTGGCCGCATCTACGAAACCATTCTCTCCAAGGAACGCCGCGGCGATTACCTCGGCAAGACTGTTCAGGTAATTCCCCACGTCACCGACGAGATCAAGCGCTGCTTCAAGCGCGTCGCTGAAGGTGTCGACATTGTCATCGTCGAAATCGGCGGCACGGTAGGCGACATCGAATCGCTTCCCTTCCTCGAAGCCATCCGCCAGATGCGTCTCGAACTCGGTCCCGAAAACACATTATTCGTCCACGTCACCTTGGTTCCCTATATCGCCGCCGCCGGCGAACTGAAAACCAAGCCGACCCAGCACTCCGTCAAAGAAATGCTCGGCATCGGTATTCAACCCGATGTCCTCCTTTGCCGCAGCGATCGCCACATCTCCGAGGACCTCAAGAAAAAAATCGCGCTCTTCTGCAACGTCGCAGAATCCTGCGTCATTTCCATGGAAGACGTGCAAACGATCTACGAAGTCCCCGTTGAGCTCAGCAAGGAAGGCCTCGACGCGCAAATCCTTCGCCACCTTCGCCTTGAAGAGCACCCCGCCAACATGCAGCCGTGGCTAGACATGTTACAGGGCTTGCACCACCCGAAAGGCGAAGTGCGCATCGGCATTGTCGGCAAATACGTCCAGCTCGAAGACGCCTACAAGAGTTTGCGCGAAGCCCTTTTGCACGGCGGCCTCGCCCATCATCATAAGACCGTCATCGACTGGATCGAATCCGAAGAGATCGATTCCCTCGAAACCGCCGAAAAGCGGCTCAAGGGCTACGACGGCATCTTGGTCCCCGGCGGCTTCGGCAAACGCGGTCTGCAGGGCATGATTTACACCATACAATTCGCGCGCGAGCACAAAGTCCCCTATTTTGGAATTTGCCTCGGCATGCAGTGTGCCACCGTTGAATACTCCCGCGATGTTGCTGCCCTTCCCGATGCGGACACCACGGAGTCCAATCCGCAAACCCCGCATCGCGTGATTTACAAACTCCGCGAATTGCTCGGCGTGGAAGAGATGGGCGGCACCATGCGCCTCGGTGCGTGGCCCTGCAAGCTCGAACCCGGCTCCCTGGCCCACAAAGCCTACGGCAAAACCGAAATCAGCGAGCGCCACCGCCACCGCTACGAATTCAATCGCGAGTACGAAAAAACTCTGACCGCAGCCGGTCTGCGCATCACCGGTCGCACTCCTGACGACAACTACGTCGAAATCATCGAAGCCCCGAACCACCCCTGGTTCCTCGGCTGCCAGTTCCACCCCGAATTCAAATCCAAGCCCCTCGAGCCGCACCCGCTCTTCGCCGCCTTCATCGGAGCCTCGCTAGAACACAAGCTCCAAAAATCGCGCCCGGCTATATCCACAAGTGCAGCCGAGGCGCAGCCTCCTGCGCCCACTTTGCGCGCCACCCCGCACGCCGCTGCCTAACCATTTTTCGGCCCACTTTGCTCGGGCGGCAACCTGTGAACTCGGTTCGCTTGTGATATCGTTTTGACTTCGATGACAACGACACGTGAAATCGCTTTAGGCTCGTTGCGCCTCGGCGGCGACAATCCACTCTTTCTCATCGCCGGCCCCTGTGTCATCGAATCCGAAGCCCACGCCCGCTCCATGGCCGAGCGCGTCGCGAAAATCGCCTCCGACGCCGGCGTCCCCTACGTATTCAAAGCCTCCTACGACAAAGCTAACCGCTCCTCCGTCAAAGCCTTTCGCGGCCCCGGCCTCTCCGAAGGCCTCCGCATCCTCAGCAAAATCAAATCCGACCTCCACCTCCCCATCCTCACTGACATCCACGACGCCTCCCAAGCCGCGCCCGCCGCAGAAGTCGTCGACATCCTCCAAATCCCCGCCTTCCTCTCGCGCCAGACCGATCTCCTCATCGCCGCCGCAAAAACGGGCCGCGTCGTCAACGTGAAAAAAGCCCAGTTTCTCTCTCCCTGGGACATGGGCAACGTCGCCGAAAAAATCGCCGCCGCCGGCAACCAGAAAATCATCCTCACCGAACGCGGCGCCAGCTTCGGCTACAACAATCTCGTCGTGGACATGCGCACCTTCCCCGTCCTCGCAAAATTCGGCTACCCCGTGGTCTATGATGTAACTCATTCGGTCCAACTCCCCGGGGGCCAGGGACACGCGAGCGGCGGCCAACCCGAATTCATCGAGCCCCTCGCCCGCGCCGGCGTGGCCACAGGTGTCGACGGCATCTTCCTTGAAACCCACGACAATCCCGCCGCCGCTCTCTCCGACGGCCCCAACGCCCTTCCCCTCGCGCAGCTTCCCCAGGTCCTCGCGCGCCTCAAAGAACTTTCCACCCTAGTCCGCCACTGGAGCAACGCATGAGCCTCGACACGGCCCGCCGCGTTCTCCGCATCGAAGCCCAAGCCATTCAGGACGTCCTCGCCCGCCTCGATAACTCTTTCGCCCGCGCCGTCAACCTTCTCTTCGCCTGCAAAGGCCGCGTCGTCGTTACTGGCATGGGCAAATCCGGACTCGTCGGCCGTAAAATCTCCGCCACGTTTTCCAGCACCGGCACGCCTTCCTTCTTCCTCCATCCCGCCGAAGCCCTCCACGGCGATCTCGGCATGCTCGCCCGCGGCGACACCCTCCTCGCCATCACCTACGGCGGCGAAACTCAGGAAATTCTCAACTTGCTTGAATCCCTCAAGCGACTCGAAATTCCCATCGTCACACTAACAGGCAATCCAAAATCCACGCTCGCCGAAGCCAGCGAAGTCGTTCTCGACGTCAGCGTGAGAGAAGAAGCCTGCTCGCTCAATCTGGCCCCCACCGCAAGCACAACCGTTGCCATGGCCGTTGGCGACGCCCTAGCCGTTTCCCTCCTCGACCGCCGCGGCTTCCAGCACGACGATTTCGCCGCCCTCCATCCCGCCGGCCGCCTTGGCAAGAAACTTCTCCGCGTGGAACACCTCATGCACTCTGGCGACGCACTACCCCGCGTCTCTCCCGACACACCGATGCCGGTCACGTTTCACGAAATGTCTGCTAAGAAACTCGGCATGACCACCGTCACCACCGCCGACGGCAAACTCGCCGGTATCCTCACCGACGGCGACCTCCGCCGCCTCATGGAAAAGCACGGCGGCGCCACGCTCTCGATGACCGCGGGCGACTGCATGGTCCGCAACCCGCAAACCATCGGCCCCAAACTCCTCGCCAGCGAAGCCCTCAACCTCATGGAAAAGAAAAAAATCACCTCCGTAGTCGTCGTAGATTCCTCCCAAAACGTAGTCGGCGTAGTCCACCTCCACGACCTCTGGACCCTCGAACTCATCTGACCGCGCCAGAGCGATATTCATTCGGCCGCTACTCCTCTGTGAACTGTGCGGACCTCTGTTGTGCCCTCCGTGGTGAATCTTTTCTCTTTTCTTCCCTTTTTCCCATTCCTGCTAAAATTAACGGTTCATTCCAACGACGGAGGCCTTCTTGTCCCCAACCCCCAAAATCTCTCCCACGCTCAAAAAACGTGCCGCACAAATCAAGCTCTTCCTGATGGATGTCGACGGCACCATGACCGACGGCGGCGTGCTCCTTCTTTCCCAGCCTGACGGTTCCGCACTCGAAATAAAAAAGTTCGACGCACACGACGGCCAGGGCCTCACCCTCGCTCACACGGCGGGTATCCGCACAGGCTGCATCACCGGACGTGAAAGTCCCGCTCTCCTTCGCCGCGCCCACGAAATGAAGATGGACTACGTGTACATGAAGATTCCGCTTAAAATGCCCGCCTACGAAGAAATCCTTGCGAAGGCCGGCGTAAAAGACGCCGAAGTTGCCTTCATCGGTGACGACCTCCCAGACATTCCCATCCTCAAACGAGTGGGCCTCGCCGTCGCTGTCGGCGACGCCGTTGCCGACGTTAAAAAAATCGCCCACTACACCACCAAAGCCCTCGCTGGAAGAGGCGCCATTCGTGAAGCCATCGAGCTGATCCTCAAATCCAAAGGCATCTGGGACGAACTCATCGACAAAGCCCGCGCCTGATGCTACATTCCCCGCCACACGTTCCTGGCGGAGAGAATTTTAATGAAAACAAATTATGCTGCAGTGTTTATCGCCGCAATCGCCTACTGGCTGCTCGGCGCCCTTTGGTTTGGTGTGCTCTTCGGAAAGCCATGGATGGCCCTCGAAAATATCAGCATCGAGGAGGCCAAAACCATGAATCCCGTCCTGCCTTATATCGTTAGCTTCGTCCTGAATCTGCTCATCGCCTACTTGCTCGCGCAAATCTGCGTCTGGCGCAATGCCAACACCATCGGCCGCGGCGCCTCCGTCGGCGTCCTCCTCTGGATCGGCTTCGTCGGCCCCATCACCTTCACCACGTACATGTACGAAATGCGTCCCAAGGAACTCTTCGCCATCAACGAGTTCTACCCCCTAGCCGGCCTCGTGCTGATGGGCGCCATCATCGGCGCCTGGACAAAGAAATCTGCCTAGCTTTTCAGTGCAATTTTTTCCTGTAGGGCCCGCCTTCTCATGCGGGCCGCTCTTCTTTGCGTCCTCTGCCCTCTTCCTCCGCGCCCTCTGCGCCAAATCTTCCTCTTCCCTCTTCGAGAATTCCGCGATCAGTCCTTACCTTTGCACCGCATCTCAATACATAATAGATAGCCGTCTGTTAGGAGCGAGGTATCCCAGCGTGATGCATGCATGGCACGATGTTTCCCCCGGCAAGGAACTCCCCCGCGATTTCCAGGCCGTGATCGAAATTCCCCTCGGCTCCAACGTCAAATACGAACTCGACAAAGCCACTGGCCTCCTCAAGGTCGACCGCATCATTCACTCCGCCGTCTTCTATCCAGCGAACTACGGCTTCATTCCGCAAACCTACGCCGAAGACAACGACCCTCTCGACGTCCTTGTCCTCTGCCAGGAGCCTGTCCAGCCTCTCGCTCTCATCAAAGCCCGTGCCATCGGCGTCATGACCATGATCGACTCCGGCGCCAGCGACGACAAAATCATCGCCGTGGCCACCAACGACCCCGAATTCAGCGATTACATCGAAGCCCGCGATCTTCCTCCTCACCGCCTGCTCGTCCTCAAGCGCTTCTTCCAGGACTACAAGCAGCTCGAAGGCAAACAGGTGCAGGTCGAAGACATCCGCCCGGCCTACGCCGCCATGAACATCATTGAAAAATCCCTGGCACGCTATACCGCCTTACGCGACGAGTTGCGTGCTTCCGCCAATTACTAACTGGAGGACGAGAATGCATCCCATCCTCAAATGGTCTCTAATCGCCGTCGCCATCCTTCTTCTTGCGGTGGCCGTCGGCCTCAGCATCATGGCCGGCAGCCCCAAAGACGCCATCGGTATGGTCCGCTACGCCCTCCCGCATATGCATCGCGGCAATCTCCAGGTCGGCAGTGACGCCCCCGACGCCACGCTGGTCTCGCTCGATGGTTCAACGCGCTTTCACATACGCGAGCGCACCAAAGGTAAACCGCTCGTCCTCGTCTTCGGCAGCTTCACTTGACCGCCGTTTCGTCGCCAGGTCGGTGACATCGCGCAAATCTACAACGACTATAAAGATCGCGCCGATTTCCTCACCATCTATGTCCGCGAAGCCCACCCACTCGACGAATGGCAGATGAAATCCAACGAAAAAGACAAAGACAACGTCTGCTACGCCCAGCCGAAAACACTCGCCCAGCGAGTCGCTATCGCCAACGATTTCACCCAGCGCTTCAAATATTCAGTTCCTTTCGGCATCGACGAGATGACCAATGCCGCCAACGATGCCTACGCCGCCTGGCCCGAGCGCCTCTACATCATCGACGAGCAAGGCCGTGTCTCCTACAAGGGCGGCAACGGCCCCTTCAAATACAATCCCAAGGAAGTCCGCGACTGGCTCGCCAATCGTTTCGGCGGCGTGAAGCATCCCGACGCCTCTTCGCCGGACAAAAAGACCTAGCGTCCCGGGTCATTAAATACGTGACACACCGCCCCGCCCGCACATCGCCTGCAAAACCAGATTCTCCCCGCAAAATTGGCCTCGCCCGCGCTCTTTCCAAACTCGGCTACTGCTCCCGCCAGCAGGCATTCGAATTAATCCGCCAGGGCAAAGTCCGCCTCAATGGCGCCACGCCCAAGAATCCCGAAACTCCTGTCCGCCTCGGCACCGATCGCATTGAAGTGCAAGGTCAAGCGCTCAGGCCTGCGGGAAAAATGTATCTCATGATGAACAAGCCGCGCGGCATCATCACTACAGCTGCGGACGAGAAGGGCCGGGATACTGTCTATGCGCTCCTGCCTCCAGATTCGACCTGGCTCGCCCCTGTCGGCCGCCTCGACAAAGCCACCGAAGGCCTCCTCCTCTTCACCAACGATTCCGAATGGAACGCCCACATCACCAATCCCGGCACCCATCTCGACAAGACCTACCACGTGCAAATCGCCGCCGTCGCCGACTCTGCCCTGATCGAATCGCTCGAACGTGGAGCACGAACCGAAAATGGCGAACTCCTGCGCTGCAAACGGGCAAGCCTCCTTCGCACCGGAGAAAAAAACTCCTGGCTTGAAATCGTTCTGGACGAAGGGAAAAACCGTCAAATCCGCCGTATCCTCGATGCCCTCGGCATCGAAGTCCTTCGCCTCATTCGCGTCTCCATCGGCCCTCTCCAACTCAGCGACCTCCCCAAAGGTGCTAACCGACCCATAACTTCGGCCGAACTAGCCGCTCTTAACCGTGCCCTGGGTTAACATCAGTTCTTTCGTCCCCTCTTCTTCTCTGTGTCCTCTGTGCTCTTCCCTCCGTGCCCTCTGTGTTAAAATCTTTCTTCTGCCGTGAACCTTCCCGCATTCGTTGTTTAAATCTGGGGCGAGTCTCAAACAAATGCCGACAAAAACCCCAAACTGGCTCCAATGGGCGCAACGCCTCCAGGCGATCGCGCAAAACGGCCTCACCTACGCAAAAGATCCCTTTGACCTCGGACGCTTCGACCAAATCCGCCAAATCGCCGCCGAAATTCTCTCCTCGTCCGACGAACCCCATGCCACGGACGCCGTCATGGACCTCTTCAAAAGCAATTTCGGTTACGCCACCCCAAAGGTCGATGTCCGCGCGGCCGTCTTCGACAACGATCGCATCCTCCTGGTCAAAGAGCGCACCGATGGCGCCTGGGCACTCCCCGGCGGCTGGGCCGAAATTGGCGACGCGCCCAGCGTCGCCGCTCTCCGTGAAGTCCGCGAAGAATCCGGCTACGAAGCCAAAGTAGATAAGCTAGCCGCCGTCTACGACCACAACCTCCACGACCACCCACCCTATCCCTTCCACTCCTACAAACTCTTCTTCATCTGCACCCTCACCGGCGGCGCGCCAAATCTGAGTCTCGAAACCACCGCCGTAGACTTCTTCCCTGACAATGCCATCCCACCCCTCTCCCTCCCTCGTGTCACCCCAACCCAAATCCAGCACATGTTCGACCACCACCGCCACCCCGACTGGCCCACTTCCTTCGACTAACCAAATCCCCGCAGCGGCCACTTCCAAGTGGCCGGTCATCGCTCCAGACGCGTCCGAATCATTGGCAAAATCTCCCTGTTTTGCGTTACACTCTAGGCGGTTAGCGAGTGGCCCATACCCGGAATGCTTCGGTTTTCTGCAAGCTTTTCGATTGATTCCGGATTCGGTTGCTCCAGGCAGCAAAGCGCTTTGATTTTCCCAGCGCTCGCGCCTTGCCGCTGCCGGTCCTCCCTGCAATGCTGGGAGCAGCTTGGGGTACTTGATGGCTACCGTTCCGAACATCGTCCATTCGCGCGCTCTTCCCAAAGGCCAAGCCGGCGAACTGCTTCACTTTTCCCGCGAAAGCGTCCAGTGGGAATGGATGAGCATGTCCGCCCGCCGTCTCAATCCGGGCGAAACGTATTCCGCCTCCACGCAGGGTGAGGAAGCCGCCTTCGTCCTTCTCGGCGGCCGCTGCACCGTAAATTGGGGCGAAGGCGCACACCCCATCGGCCAGCGTGAGAATGTTTTCGACGGCCTTCCCTATTGCCTCTATCTCCCCACGAATCATTCCGTCACTTTCAAAGCGGAAACCGTTTGCGAAATCGCTGAATGCCGTGTCCCTTCCCAAGCGAAACTCCAACCTAAACTCATCACTCCAAAAGACGTGGTTAGCGGCCTCCGTGGCGGGGGAAACGCCTCCCGCCAGATCGTCGATATCATTCGCCCGGACTTCCCCGCCGACAAACTTGTCGTTATCGAGGTCTACACTCCCGGCGGCAACTGGTCGAGTTTCCCGCCCCACAAACATGACGTGCATAATCCTCCCGCCGAAGTCGACCTCGATGAAATCTACTACTACCGCATCAATCGTCCGAAAGAAGGTTTCGCTCTCCAGCGCCTCTACTCTCCAGATCTCTCTCGCGACGTCACCGTCCGCGCGCAGGACGGCGACGCGGTCCTCGTGCGTTCCGGCTTTCACCCCGTGGTCGCCGGTCCCGGCTACGACGTCTACTACCTCAATTTCCTCGCCGGAACTTCCCGGACCCTGGCCGTGACCGAAGACCCCAATCACGTCTGGCTGAAATCCACATGGAAAGACACCGATCCGCGATTGCCGTTGGTGCGTTGAAGCAGTAAACTTCCCGCAACTTCAAATGGACGGGGCAATGGCCGACAACCAGCAAGGCAAACGCACCGCGTACCTCGCCGATAAGCGCTTAGAGATTCCTGCGATTTCCCGCTGGTATTTCTTGCCCGTTCTGCTTCAAGCTAATTCCCTGTCCCGCACTCCTCGGAGAAGGAGAATCTCTCCATGATCCGCCGCCTCACCGTCGCCCAAGCCATCGTAGCGTTCCTCCAGGCCCAGTTTTCCAGCCGCGACTCCCAGGAGCATCGCTTCATCGAAGGCTGCTTCGGCATCTTCGGCCACGGCAACGTCGCCGGCATGGGCCAGGCCCTCGAGCAGAACCCCGGCCTCCGCTACTACCTCTGCCGCAACGAACAGGCCATGGTTCACACCGCCGCGGCTTTTGCCAAAACCAGCTTCCGCCTACGTACCCTCGCCTGCACCACCTCCATCGGCCCCGGCGCAACCAACATGATCACCGGCGCCGCCGCCGCAACCATCAATCGTGTTCCCGTCTTGCTTCTCCCCGGCGATATCTTCGCCCGACGCAACGTTGCTCCCGTGCTTCAGCAATTGGAATCCCCTTTCACTCAGGACGTTTCCGTCAACGATTGTTTCAAGCCCGTATCCCGCTACTGGGACCGCATCCAGCGCCCCGAACAGTTACTCACTTCCCTGCCCGATGCCATGCGCGCCCTCACCTCTCCCGCCAATACCGGCACCGTCACACTCAGCCTTCCTCAAGACGTGCAAGCCGAAGCCTTCGACTTCCCCGAAGAATTCTTCCGCAAGCGCGTTTGGATCATTCCCCGCACCCGGTGTGATAAAGAACTGCTGACGCAAGCCGCCGCGTTGATCCGCCAAGCAAAAAAACCTCTCATCGTCGCCGGTGGCGGCGTTCTCTACTCTGAAGCTTCCCACGCCCTCGCACATTTCGCCGAAGCCACTCGCATCCCCGTCTGCGAAACGCAAGCCGGCAAAGGCTCCCTCCCTTACGATCACCCGCAACAACTTGGCGCCATCGGCGTCACCGGCACGCCCGGCGCAAACATCCTCGCCCGCGAAGCCGATCTCATCATCGGAATCGGCACGCGCTACTCCGATTTCACGAGCGCCTCTAAAACCGCATTCCAGAATCCCGCCGTGCGTTTCATCAATATCAACGTCGCCGAATTCGACGCTTACAAGCACGGCGCTTTACCGCTCACCGGCGACGCCCGCGCCACGCTCGAAGAACTCCAATCCGCCGTCGCGGGCTATCAGGTCGAAAAAAGCTACGCCGCGCGCATAACCACCTTCCGCGCCGATTGGGAAAAAGAAGTCGATCGGATCTACGCCGTTCGCAAAAACCCGCCGCTCTCTCAGGGCGAAATCATCGGCGCCCTCAATTCCTTCACCGAAGCCTCCGACATCCTCCTCTCTGCCGCCGGCAGCCTCCCCGGTGATCTGCACAAACTTTGGCGCACCCGCCAGCCCGGCGGCTACCACATGGAGTACGGCTACTCCTGCATGGGCTACGAAATCGCCGGCGGCCTCGGCGCGAAAATGGCCAACCCCAAACGCGAAGTCTACGTCATGGTCGGCGACGGTTCCTATCTGATGATGGCCCAGGAAATCGTCACCTCTCTGCAGGAAGGATACAAACTCAACATCGTCCTCCTCGACAATCACGGCTTCTCCAGCATCGGCGGCCTAAGCCGCGGCTGCGGCAACGAAGGAATGGGCACCGACTACCGTTATCGCCGAGGTGAAAAATACGACGGCGACACAATCCACGTCGATTTCGCCGCTAACGCCGCCAGCCTCGGGGCCTGGACGATTCGCGCCGAAACGCACGACGAACTCCGCAACGCTTTAGCCACCGCCCGCAAACAAGATCGCACCTCCGTCGTCGTGGTCGAAACCTCCTACGACGACCGCGTCCCCGGCTACGAATCCTGGTGGGATGTTCCCATCGCCGAAGTCTCCGAGCGCGAATCTGTCCGCGCCGCCCGCAAGAAATACGAGGAAGTACGCAAGAAAGAACGTTTTTTCTTTTAGGAAATAAATTTCGGAGCGTAGAACAGTAATCGGGCCCCTAGTTCTTTTCTCAAACGAAAGAGGCCGGCGTGGAAACAACCACAGGGACACTCCAGGCGGGAACCCCAGCCCAGCCCCAGTTGAAGCGCGTCCTCGGCCTCTGGGATCTGATCTACTACGGCGTCATTCTCACGTCGCCCATCGCCGCCGTCCCTCTGTTCGGCGAAGCGCAAGTCCTCTCCCACGGCCACGCCGTCACCACGCTGCTCCTCGCCATGGTCGCCATGTCCGTCACCGCCGTCAGTTTTGGACGCATGGCCACCGTCTATCCTTCCTCCGGCTCCGTCTACACCTACATCAGCAAAGGACTCAATCCCCACGTCGGCTTCGTCGTTGGCTGGGCCATGTTCCTCGAATATCTTTTTCAGCCCATCCAGAACGCGCTCTACGCCGTCCTCGCCATCCAGCGCATGGCCCCCAAAATTCCTTTCGCCATCCTCGCCGCTCTTGCCGTCGGTCTCATTACCTTCATGACCGTCCAGGGCATCAAATTCACTGCGCGCACCAATGAAGTTCTCCTTGCCTTCATGGTCCTCGTCACCCTCGCCTTCATCGTCGAGGCTTTCCGCTACATCATTCTCCATCAGCATTTCTCAGGGTTGATTTCGCTCCGGCCCATCTACAATCCCGACACCTTCAATTTCCGCCTGGTAGCCTCGGGCACGGGACTCGCCGCCCTTGTCTTCATCGGCTTCGACGGGGTCTCGATCCTCGCCGAAGAAGTCACAAATCCCCGCCGCAACGTCCTGCTCGCTTCTGTCCTCGTCTGCATTTTCACCGGACTCTTCAGCGGCTTCCAGGTCTACATGGCCCAGCGCGTTTTGCCGGACTACACCGCTTATTTGAATCCAGAAACTGCCTTCATGGACGTAGCCCGAGCCGCCAGCGGCCCCTGGCTCTTCCACGCCTACGGCGTCATGCTCCTCGTCTCCAGCATTGCTTGCGGCCTCGCCGGACACGTCGGCGCTTCCCGTCTGCTCTTCAGCATGGGACGCGACGACGTCCTGCCGAAAAAAATCTTCGGCCACATCAGCCCCAAAAAAGGCAATCCCATTTTCAACGTCTGGATCGTCGGCGTCCTCGCCTACATCGGCGTGCTCACCATCCCCTGGGAACTCTCCGCCGAAATCGTCACCTTCGGTGCGCTGATCGCCTTCATGGGAGTCAACCTTGTCTCCCTCCTGCATTTCTCCTTCGGTCCGGAAAATGCAGGCAAACGCAACTTCTTCCTCGACGCCTTCGTCCCCGGGTTCGGTTTCGTTTTCTGTTTTGGATTGTTATTCAGCCTGCAGAACTGGACCAAATGGGCCGGCATCATCTGGCTGGTGGTGGGAATTCTCTACGCCGCCTACAAAACCAAAGGTTTTACTCTCCGTCCAAAACTTTTTGACTTCAGCGAGACCTAAGTAGCACAGGCTTCAGCCTGTGTTCTTGCTCTTCTTTTCTCAGCACGCACTGTGTCTCAGCGTCCGCTGCGTTAAATGCTTTTCTTAGTCTTTTTCCTGTTTCTTCTCTTCCCCTGCCGCCCGCAGCCCAAACCCGCACGACTCCCGAATCCTCAACTCCGGCTGCAACTTCCTCACCACCGGCTTGCTATCATCCCCCGTAATCCTTTTGATCAAAAGCTCCGCCGCCTCCGTCCCCAACTGGTGCTTCGGCAACTCCACCGTCGTCAACCGCGGCCGGAAAATCCCCAGCCACGGATAATCGTCAAAGCTGACCAACCCGAAATCCTCCGGACACCGCAACCCCATCTCCTCCGCGGCCTGCAGCAATCCAATCGTCATCAAATGATTCGCCACATAAATCCCATCCGGCCGCCGTGAAAACAACGAATGCCCCGCGCGGAATCCGGACTCCAATCGGTAATCCCCTTCAATCACCAAATCCTCTTCGTACGGCAATCCCTCCGCCTTCAACGCATCATGAAATCCCTGCCAGCGCTCTTTCGCGTTGCTCACCTTCAATGGTCCGCTGATCAGCGCGATCCGTTTCCGCCCCGCGCGCGCCAGGTGCGACACCGCTTCATACGCCCCGTGATAATCGTCTGTAAGCACCGCATCTTTCGTCAGCTTTGGATACGTCCGCATCACCAGCACAAACGGAGTGTCCACCTCTTTGATCATTTGCCGTAACTGTGGCCGGAAATCTCCCGCCGCCTTCGTCAGCAAAATTCCATCCACCCGCTTGGACAAAAGCAACTCAATCGCTTTCTCTTCCTTATCCAGCGAATCGTCGCTGTTGCAAAGCAGCAGGTTGTAGCCATGCTTCTGCGCCGCATCCTCCGCCCCGCGAACGACCAGCGGAAAGAACGGGTTGCCAATATCCGGCACAATCATTCCGATCGTATGCGTTCTTTGGTTCGCCAGGCTCCGCGCAATCAGATTCGGCCTGTAATTCAGCTTGCGAATCGCCGCTTCCACGCGCTCCCGCAAACCCTTCCCCACGTGGCTCTTGTTGTTCACCACCGCCGACACCGTGAACACAGACACGCCGGACTCTCGCGCCACATCGTAAATACTCGCGGCCTTCCCCGTCTTTTTTCGTCCGGCATTTTTCCCAGGGCTCATGAATAACCTATTCCTTCCTCCGCTATTGCTTTTCTCTTCTCCGCTCCGGCTCTGCATCCTTTGCGCTCTAGAGCGTCCTCTGCGTTAAATTCTTCTCTTCTCTCCTTTCCTCTTCAACGATCCCCGTATCTAATTCCAACCGGCTCCTTCTTCCTCGCCGACTCGTAAATCGCCTCCAAAATAATCATATCCCGATGTCCCTGCCGACCATCCGGTTCCACGATCTTCTTCGTCCGAATCGCCGCCGCAAACGCATCCAGCTCCGGCGCAAACTCGTCCACCACTCTAAATTTTTTCTCAAACCATTTCCCGCCAATCTTCCCCGTCAACCGCCGCTCCTCGTCAAACGGAAACGCCGGCGTCAGGCAAGCCCATCCCTTCGTCCCCTGCACAAACACAAACGACGAAATCGCTGCGCTGTACGTCGATGTCCCCTGCACCACCAATCCGCTGGCAAAATGCATCCGGAACGAAATCCCCTCCTCAACGCTACGAAATCGTTCCTCATCTTTTTTCCAGGAGTGCGCGCTCACCTGCACCGGATCCTCTTCCACCAGCCACCGGCTCGTGTTCACGCAATACACGCCCAAATCCATCAGCGGCCCGCCGCCCGCCACTTTGGAATCCAGCAGCCAGGGAAGCGACCGCCCCGGCACGTGCAGCTCGCTGAAAGAGGTATGGATCACATCAATCTTCCCTAACTTCCCGCTCTGAACCAAACTCTTCAGGTACAAAGCGCTCGGCTCGTAATATTTCCGGTACGCCGTCATCAACTGTACGCCGCACTCTTCGCAAACGCGCACCATCTCCGCCGACTGCTCCGCCGTCACCCCCAGCGGCTTCTCGGAAAGCACATGCTTGCCCGCCCGAGCCGCCGCAACCGTCGCGCTCAAGTGTTCGCTCTGCGGCGTAGCCAGATAAACTGCCGTCACCTCCGGATTCTCCAGGCAAGCACCAAACTGTTCCGCCCCGTAAGCCGTTTCAGCCCCAAATTTCCGTGCCAATTTTTCAGCCTTCCGCTTGTCCCGGCTAACCAAAGCAACAAGCCGCGCCCGCTTCGCATTCCGAAACGCAGGCAACACGGCCCCCTGCGCAATCGCGCCCAGCCCCACCACTGCAAACCCCACCTTTTCCCTGTCTGTCATATTTGTAGATTTGCCTCGCCGCGACGATTCGTCGCCAGTAGCCCAGGCTTTAGCCTGTGTTCTTGCGTTTCTCTTCTCTGCGTCCTCTGCGGTCCGACCTCAGCGCCCTCTGCGTTAAAATCTTCTCTTCTTTCTACTCTTTCTCAACTCTCCCGGTCCGCCCTCCCCAACCTCTGATTCCGAATCGCCTTATGATCCAGACCTCTCAGCGCCTCAATGTTTTCCAATACCTTGTGAATCGCATCTACAATATCGTCCACGTCCTTCGTCGTCCCCAAAAAATGCTGGTGCGGAAACCACACCGCTTCCTGGTAAGCAGCCTTCTCCGACTCAGGACACGAATACATACTCCGCAAATCCAGCGGCTTCTCCCGCCCCCAACTCAAAGCCGGAAAATCCGTCGGATCCAGGGGAAACAGCGAACTCTTGTAAACGGGCTCGTAAAACAACCCGTCGCAGTGCACTCCCTCCAACTGCATCGCCGCCACAAACGCCGCCCGCGGAATCTCCTTCATCTTTTCCGCAAAATACTTCATCACATACCCATAAGGCGCCAGCCGCGTAATCCGCGGATCGGGTTTCAGCAAGCCGATCCCCTGGGTATTCTTCATCCGCGCCTCAAAACGCTTCATATTCTTTTCACGAATCGCGCTCTGCTTTGGCATTCGCGTCAACTGCGCCCCCAGCACCGCCGCCTGAAATTCCCCCAGCCGGTAATTGAATCCGATGATCCGCTTCTTATATTTGTCCGTCAGGCTCGCCCGCCCCGCGTTGATGTAGCTCTGCACCAGTTCCATGTATTCCAGGTTGTTGGTGATAACCGCCCCGCCCTCGCCCGAAGTAATCAATTTGCTCGATTGAAAGCTGAACGCACCCATATCCCCCATCGAGCCCGCGCCCTTGCCCTTCCACATCCCGCCATGCGCATGCGCGCAATCTTCCACCACTTTCAAGTTGTGTTTCGAAGCCACGCGCAGAATCTCGTCCATGTCCGCAAAGCGCATTCCCAGGTGCACCGGCAAAATCGCCTTCGTCTTCGGCGTAATCGCTTTCTCGATCAGCTTCGCGTCCAGGCAATACGTATCCGGATCCACGTCCACGAACACCGGAATCGCGTTGACCAGCAGCACCGGCCCAACCGTTCCCTCCCACGTGTACGCCGGCACAATCACTTCATCTCCCGGCTTGATCCCGATCGCCTTCAAAGCCGACTGGATCGCCACCGTTCCCGTGTTCACGCACTGCCCGTACTTCGCCGTGTGCGCCTTCGCAAATTTCGCCGCGAATGCCGCCGCGTGCTTTCCCGGAAACGGCTGCCCGCCCCACAACGTGCTATCGAGCACGTCCTTCAATGCAGCCGCTTCCGCTTTCGTCGGAATCGGCCACCGAGTAAACGGAGCCTTCCTAAGTGCCTTGCCACCCGTAATCGCAAGTTTTCCCACAGTCACACGCCTCCATTCATGATTGACCAAAATCACAAAACAAACCTGCTTCGCTTTTCTCTTCAGTCTTCTATGTAGCGATGGCTTTCAAGCCAGCTCTCGGGGTTCTCTTCTCTTCGCTCTCTGCGCTTCGACCTCTGTGCCCTCTGTGTTAAATCCTTCCTTCTTTCCCTCTACACATCCGGATTCGGCAACATAATATCCCGCACCACTCCATCCAAATCATGACAAGCCCCAATAAACTGCCTCAGTGTCCGCCTCGTAGGCCCAAACGAATCAAACTCCGCAATCGCAATCCCGTTCTCAGAATACGCCCGCCGAAAATCCCCAAACTTCCTCTCCAACTCCGCCACAACCTCCGCTCCCACGGGCTTATCAATTCTCGAAACAACCTCAATATCACTCTGGTTAAACCGCACCTGCCACGAGTACGGCGGCGAAATCACCACCTCCCCGCCGATCATTTCGCTCCAGTGCATGTGATTCCGAAACGCCGCCGACAGCAGCCGGATCCGGTAGCCGCGCTCCCGAAAGAGTTTGTACGTTTTCTTGAACACCGCCACGCCCGCCCATTCCGTGTATCCGGGATCAATCGCCACATTCTCTTTTTCGATCAGCACCTTCAGCCAGTCATCCAGCCGCCCGACCATGATCGTGCACACCGGCCCCATGCTCGCGATTTCCTTGCCCTCTTTTTCCCGCCGCTTCAGGCCCCGCTCCACTGCCTCGGCCACCGCCACACACTGCGGCAGGGTGAAGCACACCGTCGCATTAATACTGATTCCGCGATACGTCGCCTCTTCAATCGCCGGTATCCCCGCCGATGTCACCGGGATCTTCACAATCATGTTCGGCGCCAGCCGGCTGAACTCCTCCGCCTGCTCCACAATTCTCCTCGCGTCGCGATACAGCCGCGGGTCTGTCTGGATCGACAGCCTTCCATTCTTCCCGCCCTGCGCATCAAAAACCGGCTTCAGCAGCGCCGCCGCCCGCACGGAAATTTCCCGCACCACCTTCCACGCAATTTCATCTTCCCCTGCCGTCGGAAATTCCTTCAGCAATGTCTCAATCCGCGTCTTCCAGTTGGCAAGCTCCTTCTTCAGCACGCCCAACACAATCACCGGATTGCACGTCGCACCCACGGCCCCATGCTCGATCGAATATGTCAACTCCTGAACTGACGCCGAATCGTTCCACAGACACGTCGGCGTCGTCTGCGTCATCTTATGTAGCGGACTCTTGTATGCAGTCGCGGTCGCTTGGGTCATAAATTCCTCCCTTCAATCGAACCGTCGCCAATCAAACTCACGTCGCCGCCGAGCGTTCCAGTGTCACCTTCACCGCTCGCCCCTGCTTGATCGAACTCTCCGCCGCCACTGCGGTGGCTAGCGCCTTCAATCCATCCTCGCCCGTCACGCGCACCGGCTTATCCTGCAGCAAGTTCTGTACAAAATCCCGCACTTCGGCCAGGTACGCGTCCGCAAACCGCGTCAGAAAATGGTCCGCCAGCGTCTGCGAACTCCCATTCGCGCTCAAAAAAACCGCCGGCGTCTGCTGCAACGTCCCCACAAAAACCGCGCCCTTCGTGCCAAGTATTTCCGTCCGCACGTCGTAGGCATACACAGCGGACACGTAGGACTCGATATTCCCAATCCCGCCGTTCCGGTATTGCAGATTTACCGAACTCGCTACCACATCGCCATACTTCGCAACCTCCGGGCGCGTCGTCACGGTCGAATACGTCTGCACCTCGGCCACTTCGTCACGCATCAGCCATCGCGCTAGATCGAAATCGTGAATAGTGCTGTTGTACAAAATCATTCCGTTCACGCCGGACTGATACGCCGCCATCGGCGGCTCATCCTTGTCCCGTCCCACCGACTTGAAGATCAGAGGCGTGCCAATCTCTCCCGCTTCAATCCGCTTCATCGCCGCTGCATGAGCCGGATCGTAACGCCGCATGAATCCGACTTGCAGCCGCACGCCCGCCTTGCCGACCGCGTCCAGCGCCGCATAAGCATCTGCAAGCGTCAGCGCCAGCGGCTTCTCGCACAAAATATCCTTCCCTGCCTTCGCAGCCTGAATCACCGCCTGCGCATGAAACTTATCCGGCGTGGCAATCAATACCGCTTGCAATCCCTTCAACTCCAGCATCGCCTCTAGGCTGCTGAACGGGTGCTCGACCTCCAACTCCTCCGCCACCTGCTTCGCCCGCGCCTCCGCCACATCCGCAATCGCCACCAACTCAGCGCCCGGCACCAGCCGCCGCAAATTCTCCGCGTGGCGCTTCCCCATCTCCCCTACGCCCAACACGCCCATCTTAATCTTTCGCATTCCGCTCCTCGGTGGCACAGCCATTCCTGTGCCCTTGGGTTTGCTCTTCTCTGTGACCTCTGTGCGCCGACCTCTGCATCCTCTGTGTTAAATCTTTTCTCTTCTCTTTCCTACGCCTTAGCCGCCGCCCCCAACTGCCCCATCACTCCCTCCAAATACCGCAAACTCGCCGCCACACTATCCTTCGGCGGAATCTCCGTAGCCCCAAACTTCACATCCTGCTCAATCACCGACCATCCCGAATACCCGTTCCTGATCAACGTCCGAAAGAACGCCGGAAAATCAATATTTCCTTTTCCAATCACCGTAAAAACCTTGTGCTCAATCGCCTCCTCAAAAATCCACTTATTCTTCCGCGCTTCCGCCAGCACCGCGTTATTGCAGTCCTTGATATGCACAAACCGCAGCTTATCCTTATACTTCTCCGCCTCTTTCACCGAATCCCCGTGCCCATACACGCAGTGCCCCGTATCCAGGCAAAGTCCGATCTTCGTATGTGAAGTCGCATCGTAGAACCGCTCGCACTCCTCCGGTGTCTCCACGTAAGTCGCCACATGCGGATGAAACACCAGGTCCAACCCAAATTCCTGGGCCACCTTCTCCGCGTCCGCCACAATATTTCCCACGTGCTTCCACTGCGCCGCCGTTAGCGTCGGGCAGCCCTTCTCATACACCCGCCCCGAATATGCATTTCGCTCCGGCGATTGATCATCCGCCATCACCAGAAACGGCGCCTTCAACGTCGCCAGCAAATCCCCCACTTTCCGAATCCGCTCAATCGCCGCCTTCCCCGCCGCCGGATCCGTCATCCTCACCGGCACGAACGATCCCAAAAGTTTCAGCTTCCGTTTCTCCAGCTGCGGCTTCAGCACTGCCGCATCCGTCGGAAAAAATCCATAAGGCCCCAGCTCCGTCCCCGTGTATCCCGCCTCCACCATCTCATCCAGCATCTTTTCGTATGACTGCACCCACGACGGCCCCGGATAATCCAACACGCCCCAGCTATCCGGCGCGCAAGCAAACAAAAACCTCTCCTTCAATCCGTTCATCTCATTCTCCCGTAGCGGCCACCTTCAGGTGGCCCCTCTTGCCTTGGTAACGGCCGCCTTCTGAGGCGGGCGCCTTTTGCCTTCGTACTGGCCAATCTTTAAACCGGTCACCCTTGTCCCATCGCGGCGGCCCCGACCTGGCGGGGCCGCCACTCACAACCGCAAATCCTTTCCCTCACCGCCACGGCTCCATCACCACCTTCATCGACTCCGGCTCAATCGCCTTCGCCATCGCCGCATCCACATCGCGCAGCGCATATTTGTGCGTCACAAACTCCCGCAACGGATAATGCTTCATATACCGCGCCATCTGCCGCATGCTCGTCCCATATGCCGCCGGCTCTTCCCCGCCCACCGCCAAAATCCTCGCGTTCTTCGCGCACAAATGCCGGTGCGGACTGATCGAAACCTCGCCCAAATCCGAGAAATTTCCAGCCTCCACCAACAACCCGCTCACCCGCAGCATCTCCAAAGCCTCCGGCACGGCCTGCGGCACGCCGGCGCACTCCACCACCATGTCTGCCCCTCGTCCGTTCGTGAGACCTCTCACAAACTGCAACCGCTCCGCCTTCGACATCTTTCCCGCGTTGATCGCATGATCCGCGCCAAGCTTCCTCGCAAAATTCAGCCGGTACTCCGACAAATCCACCGCAATAATCGTTCCCGCTCCCAGCATCCGCGCCTTCATCAAAAAACACATTCCCAGAGGGCCAACGCCCATCACCACCACCGTGTCGTCGAACCCGAACGACTCGTTCGGGAACGCCGACATCTGCTTTGCCCGGTCCAGGCCCACCGATACTGCAAAGATTTCCGTCAGCACCGCCACTTCCGACGGCAAATCGTCCGGGACCTTCACCAGAAAACTTCCCGGCACAATATAAATGTATTGCGACCATCCCCCAAACAAATGCGGCGGATTCTTCGCGCTCAAATTATTTCCGTAATCCGTCGTCTTCTCGCAGCAGTAGTACGGAAAATCGTGCCGGCAGTAGTAGCACTCTCCGCACGAAACATTCGCGCCCACCACCACGCGGTCGCCCACTCGCAGCGGCACGCCTTCAAAATCCGCGTACCGCCCGTCTCCTCCAATCACCGCAATCGTTCCCACATTCTCGTGGCCCTGGATGATCGGAAACTCCAGCTTGCGGTCCCCATACTGCGTCACGTACCCCTGAAACGTATGCTTGTCCGTACCACAAATCCCGGACATCTCCATCTTCACCAGGACGCAACCGGGCGCCGGCTCAGGCAATGGATATTCCCGCAATTCGTACTTGCCAGGTTCCACGAGTGTTGCCGCGAGCACGCCTTGGGCCGACATTGCCGAGTCTCTTTCGCTTTGTTGGGCCGTTGACCTGGTACCAGCCACGTGTTTCGAAATTGCGGGGAACCGTTGTTTCTGCAACGATTCCCCGCTCGGGGTTAGAGAGGTTGCTAGGGACAAATCGTCAGAAATTCAGCTTCAAAGAAAGTTGGCCAATGCGCGGCAGTGCGGCCTGGTTGATGGAGCCAAAAGTAGATGTGGTTGACACATGGCTGTTCGGATCAAAGCTGCTGAGCCCAATCGAACCCGGCGCTATGAACTGGGCGTGATTCCAGATGTTAAACAGTTCGGCACGGAATTGCAGAACGAAACGCTCGTGGAGCTGAGTGTTCTTGAGGACGGCGAAATCCCAATTGTTGACGCCGGGTCCGTGAAAGAAGCGCCGGTTCGCATTGCCTTCTTGGCCGAGCGCCGATCCCTGGAATGAACCGGGGGCAAAGAATAGACAGGCACCGGGACACTGCGATTTCCGCGGATCCAGGGTATGGACTGGAGCCACAAGGTTGGGGGTATCCACGCTAAGAGGAATTGGCCCACCAAAGTTAGTGCCAAGCAAGGATTGATCGTCCGTTTCGACGAGGGTGATGGGAAGGCCGGTGGCAAAACGCGTAATACCACTGATCTCCCAGCCGTTGGTCAGTTTCTTCGGGCCGGGCAACATCTCAAACGGCAAACGGTAGTTATAGCTGACTACGAAATTGTGGGTGGAATCGAAAGCGGATAGTCCGCGGCTCAATTTCGGATTGACGGGATTGACCTGCTCGCCGTAACCGGAAGCCAAGTCCAAGGCCTTACTGAACGTATAGCCGAGGAGCATCTGCAACCGGCCGCTGGTGTGCCGCCAGTTGATTTGCGCGGAATTGTACGCGGAGTTGCCGATATTGATGAAGTACGAGTCGTTCCCGAAGGCGACAACTGGCCCGCTGGCCAGCGTAACCACACCGTTCGGACTAACGCCCTGGTTAAGCGGCGTGCGAGAGCCGCCCACCAGCCCTCCACCGGGCAGCGTATACACCGCGTTTTCGTTCCCGGGTCCACAAGTCGGGGTGGCATTCTCCGCTCTCAGTTGGAGGCAAAGCGCAGGGCTTCCAGGATTCGCCGAGAGCGCCAAGAGTAGATGATGCCCCTGCGTACCTACATAACTAACGGTCAACAAATCCGAAGGCGTTATCTGGCGCTGAAGGGAGAGTTCGTAGTTTTCCGCGTATGGTGATTTGTTTTTGTTGTTGAACGCCGGCGAACTGCCGATCGTGCCGAACGCTGTCAGGAAGTCCACCACGTTGTCGTAAGGACAGAACTGGCCGGCTTGACAGGAGTTGGTGGCCGGGTTGCTGGCTGAAAAGTGCTTTGGCGGGGGCTGGATCGGAAAGAAGTTCAGAATGGAGTTGCCTGTCGACCGATTTGTGAAAGGAGCACGAAAGTCGGGAGAACTCTGGCCGGTAAAGTCTCCAAACGGGGCATCTCCAATTTCGTTGAAATTTGTTGCGCCTTCGAGGGCTGTATAGAACTTGCCGTAACCCGCCCGGATACTTGTGGAGCCAGGTTTCCCGAGAATCTTCCCCAGCGTGCCCTCGTGGTCGCCGAACGAATAGGCGAGTCCAAGGCGCGGAGCAAAGTTGTTCCACCGGGTGGGGGCCAAAGAACTGGGAACGCCAGGGTCTCCGGGGAAAACCCATCCCTTCGGGGAGCCGGGAAATACGACGGATTGCTCGCCGGGTATGATGGTCTGTATCTCGTTAAACTGTTCGCGCCAGAAAGAGTTCACGTCGTAGCGCAGTCCGTAGTTAAATGTGAGATTCGATTTTATCCGCCAACTGTCTTGCGCAAACAGTCCGAGATAAAAACTCCGGCCGTAGGAGGGAAAGGCCAGCCCCTGGACAAAGGAGCTTGGAGCGCCAATGAGAAAATCAACGATATCGCTTCCTGTTTCGCTGCTCCCGCCGTTAACATTCGTGCCGAAGAACAAGTTGCCATTTGCGGCGTTGGAGAGATTCTCTTCCAACTGATTGTAGTGATACTGGGCACCGAATTTCAGGGTGTGCGTGCCAATGACTTTGCTGAAGTTGTCGAGGAGCTGGAAGCTGTTCTGGGTGATGCGGATCGGTTTGCTTGGCACTCCAATCGTGAAGTTATTGAAGTCCGTTTCGGGGACGCCTTCCACGCTGGGCGTGCCAACAAAAATACCGGGCATCCGGTTTGCACCAGAAGCAAATCCGAGGGCGGCCAGCTTCGTTTGCGTTCCGCCGAGCGGCTGGTTAAAGGGCGTATCCAAACGGAAGTACCCGAAACGAAATTCATTTACCGTGGCCGATCCGAAAGTCTTGGTATTCCCAAGATTGACAACGTCAGACAACCCCTTGGAATCAATGCTAAATCCTGGATACGTAGGATTGGGGGATGCCCAGTAAGGATCGATCCGCAGGAATTTATCGTAGTAATAATATGCTGAGAGCAATCCCCATCTTGTATTGTCGTCCACTCGACCGCTGAATTTGTTGTCGTGTAAATCGATCTTGCCCGCGCTCGTTGAAAAGGCATTTTGCGCCGCATTATTCGCGGGCTGAATGAACGGCAGCATATTTTTGGCGATTGGATTGAAAAGGCTTGGGTCCAGATGGGCATTGGGGAAAACGCATTGTGCCGTAGTTGTGCAGCCTGCGGTGTAATAGTGCTCCCCTGGAGTGATCGGTTGGCCGCCTAGTTCAGCTGACAGTTGATTTGCCCAGCTATTTGGATTTGAAAGAGGATCGCTCACAACTGTGCCGGTCAGGCTCCCAGCGACGGATGTCAAGTTTCCCTGCTGTAACAGAGCCGCGCTTGGTGCAGAGTTGATTGTTTGCGGAACTGCTTGAATTACTCGATTCCCTTGATAGTCCGCAAAAAAGAAAAGTTTGTCCTTCTTGATCGGGCCTCCAAACGTACCCCCGAACTGGTTTTGGTTATACGAGCCTCGATGTCCCGATTCAAAAAAATTGGCGGCGTCCAAGTCCGTGTTTCGCAAAAATTCAAAAGCATTGCCATGCCAGTCGTTCGTGCCCGATTTGGTGACCACGTTGATCTGCCCGCCGCTGTAGTTCCCGTATTCCGCGTCGAAGTTGTTGGTCAATATCCGGAACTCCGCGATTGAATCAAGGTTAGGAACGGCTCCGGCGCCCGAGAAGCCCGCTTCTTGCACCGTCACCCCATTCAGGATGAAGCCGTTTGCCCCTTCGCGCTGCCCGTTGACGGAAAGCTGGCCCGCACTCAAGTCCCCAGAGACTTGGGGTATCGCGAACGTGGCCGAGAGGAACGCACCCGCGTACGCTCCAGTCATCCCCGAAGTCTGCGAAACCACCCCGGGCTGCAACGCCAACAGGTCAGTGTAACTTCGTGTGACCAGCGGCACGGTGGTCATTTGCTTTCCCTCAATGACCTCGCCCATCTGCGTGCTGGAAGTTTCCACGTGCAGCGCGTCGCTTTGCACTACCACCTTTTCCGTAGATTGCCCAACCTGCAGCACCGCGTCGACTACCAGAGCGTCGTTCACCTCCAACACGACACCCGTTTTTTGGTACACCTTGAATCCCTTTTGTTGCACTTCAATCGTGTACTTCCCCAGCGGCAGCGACTGGAACGAGTAATACCCTTGTCCATTCGTTTTCTGCGTTTCGGCTATCCCCGTGTCCACGTTTGTCGCGGTCACCGTGGCTCCCACCACCGCCGCGCCGCTCGCGTCTGTCACCGTCCCAGAAATGCTCGCCGTTACCCCGGCGTTCAGCCGGCTGCAGCAGAAAACCGCAAGCGCCAACACCAATACGCCCACGTACGTGCGAAGTCGCATGACTCCCATTTTTCCCTCCGAGTGAACTCGTATGACTCCAACCCCGTTTTTGGCCTAGTGGCCCTCCGGCGTCTGGCAGCGCACCGCTTCGCACCGTTTTTGTTCCGTTTGCCACCTGAATCTAACCGGTTATCGCTTGGCACGCGTTATAGTTCAGCGCTCCCGCTTTGTCAAGAAGTTTTGCCGCCGCTTCTTTTCCCCCGCGGCAAATCGGACTGTCGAACCGTTTCAATACGCGCTAAACAACTGCAATCTCCATTCGTAATCACACGCCCTTGTGAGCGCCGGTCCCCGTCTTGCCTTCCCACGCGAACGCCCCGTAACCCTTCATTCCTATAACCGATTAGAAAAATGGAAATTCCCCCTGCCGCCACTCCGCCGGTTCTTTAGGTAGGCCGGGGCTTCAGCCCCGGCCTACAGCTAACTTAAATGGGCTTTAGCCTCTGAAGAAAGTGTTTCTTGCCTTATCCGGCGTCGCTTCAGTTCAACAAGCCAAATTCTTCTGAACTCGTCGCCGCCGCCTCATTGCCGACAATCATGTTTTGGATTTACTTCAGAAAATCCAGCAAGGTCGGCAATCCCAGCACCCGCGCCGTCGCGTTCAACGTCGCCTGGTTCGCCACTTGCGCCAGGGCGAAATTACTCGCTACGGTCGCCAGGTCTGCTCCCACCAGGCTGTTTTCCTGCCGCCCAGCCAACACCTTCTTTGCTTCTTCCCCTCTTTTCCGCTACTGTCTCCCCACTGAACCTCGGAGGCCCTCTTTTCTTGTCCACCGCTTCCTCCCTCCCCAAAAGCGCTCCCTCTCGCGTCATGGGCTTCCGCGACCTCGTCCTCTTCTACGTCGTCACCGGCATCAGCCTCCGCTGGATCGCCACCGCCGCTGGCCACGGCCCCTCTTCGCTCGTCATCTGGTTCGCCGGTTGGCTCTTCCTCTACATTCCCCTCGCCCTCTCCGTCATTCATCTCTCCTCTCGCTATCCCGCCGAAGGCGGCTTCTATGTCTGGACCAAAATCGCCTTCGGCGAACAAGCCGGCTTCCTCTCCGCCTGGATGTACTGGGTCAGCAATCTTCCCTACTTCCCCGCCGTCCTCTACTTCGCCGCCAGTAACGTCCTCTTCCTCCATCCCGCGCTCCAACGTTACTCGCAAAAGCCAGCCTACTTCGTCGCTTTCTCCGTCTTCTTCCTCCTCGGCCTCACCGTCCTCAACATCCTTGGCCTCAACCTCGCCAAGTGGGCCCACAACCTCGGCGCGATCGCCATGTGGATTCCCGCGCTCGTCATCGTCGGCCTCGGCTTCATCGCCTGGAGACACTTCGGCTCCGCCACCTCCTTCGCGCCTCGCAATTTCCTTCCCACCGCGCACGTTCAGGACATGTTCTTCTGGTCCATCGTTATTTTTTCTTTCATTGGTTGTGAATCGGCTTCCCTGATGGCCGAAGAAATCAAGGACGCGCGCCGCAACATTCCCCGCGCGCTGCTCCTCGCCGGCATCACCGTCGTCGTCTGCTACATGCTCGGCACCTTCTGCGTCCTGTTAGCAATCCCCAGCGCCGAATCTTCCAATCTCGACGGCCTCGCCCAGGCCGTCGCCCACACCGCCTCCCGCTTACACCTCGGCGGAATCACCGAATTCGCCGCCCTCTTCATCGTCATCAGCAACATCGGCGCCGCCGGTGCCTACCTCGCCGCCGCCGCGCGCCTCCCCTTCGTTGCCGGCCTCGATGGCTATCTCCCCGCTGCCTTCGGCAAACTCCATCCCCGCTTCAAAACTCCCTGGGTCTCCGTCCTCGGCCAGGGCCTTTTCGGCATCCTCTTCGTCTTCCTAGGCCAGGCCGGTTCTTCCGTCGCCAACGCCTACAACATCCTCGTCGCCATCGCCGTCGTCATAACCATGGTCCCCTTTATGTTTCTCTTCGCCTCCATGATCCGCCTACAAAACCGTGCTCGCTTCCCCGCTCAACTCGGGTCCGCCCTCCCCTCCGAATCCTTTACCTCCTTTACTTCCTA